>Ga0214919_10002628_pt1 | contig 27956 bp, 30 predicted proteins | sample LL1503_MetaG_FD_177994 | JGI IMG/M metagenome (GOLD analysis project Ga0214919, IMG submission 177994) | Freshwater microbial communities from Lake Lanier, Atlanta, Georgia, United States - LL-1503 | ecosystem: Environmental > Aquatic > Freshwater > Lake | place: USA: Georgia | collected...
TAAGTTGGTCCTGTTCCTACGGCTACGACTGAAGATTTGTTAACCGAGTTTTTTTGATCATACCAAGTTGTTACTGAATCGCCGGTGGAAGATTCGGTATCTTTGAAGCTGGATTCGGAGCTGCTTTCTAGCCATAAAGCATTATCAGTTATACCGGCGATTGGAGAAGCTTTGGTTAGGGATTGAGCGGCAGCGATTTTGGATTTTTTGACCAAGCCGTTGGCGGTGATGACTCCGGCAATTAGAATGCCGATGATTGCGATAACGGCGGAGAGTTCGATTAGGGTGAAGGCGGAGATTTTGGTTTTCATGAGTTATTTAAAAAAGATTTACCCCTCCTCCAAACTCTGAAGAAAGCTTAATCAATATTTTAGAAAATTTTCTTGCTATAAAAAAAGAAAATCAAAAGCAATTAATTTACAGGATCAACATCAATTACCATTCTAATTGATTTAGGAATTTCAAGATTTTTCATCACATCTACAACCAATTTCTGTAGATTGACTTTTTTAGCAGTTTTCAAATTCACAAAAAAATGATGGCGGTTTTTTAGGCGCTGAAGAGCTGCTGGCGCGGGTCCAAAAATTTCAATTTTATCATCGATTGGAAAATGCTGAATTAATTTTTTAGCAAAATTCTTCGCCTCACTTTCTGCAAATGAACTTATTTCAAAGCGCGTTAATCTTGAAAATGGCGGCAGATCTAAGGCGCGACGGTTTTTAGTTTCAAATTCGTAGAAACTTTTTTTGTCGCTTTCGATGATCTTCTCAAAAATAAAATTCTGCGGATTGTAAGTTTGAATAATAATTTTCCCCACATCTTCGCGCCTTCCAGCGCGACCAATTACTTGCATTAAAATTTGGTAAGTTTTTTCCAAAGCGCGCAATTCTGACGAATAAAGCGAAGAATCGGCATCAATAATTCCAACCAGCGTGAGATCAGGAAAATCATGACCTTTGGCGATCATTTGCGTTCCAATAATTATATCAATTTCGCTGTTTAAAATTTGTTTTACTAATTTGTCAACTTCAGAAAAATTTGAAACATTATCACTTGTAATTACTGCAATTCTAGCATCAACAAAAGTAGCTCGCACTTCTTCTTCAACCTTTTCAACACCAGCTCCAATTGAAATTATTACATCTTGTTCACCGCAAAATTTACAATTAGAAAGCAACTGTTCGTGATGTCCGCAATGATGACAAATTAATTTCTTTTTTGACTTATGTAGCACTAAATGAAAATCGCAATCTGGGCAATCATATTTTTTTCCACAAGTTTTGCAAAGCGTTACTGGCGCATATCCACGGCGATTTAAAAATAATAAAGTTTGTTTTTTTAGAGCTAAATTTTGAGCAATTTCTTCGCGTAATTTTTGTGATAAAAATTCATTTGCTTGAAATTTTTCACGCCGCAAATCAACCATTTCAATCGCATTTTTTTGACCAAAACTTTGCTCTAAAATAAAATGATGATATTTGCCGGAAGTGGCGTTGGAGTAGGTTTCAATCGCCGGAGTTGCGGAAGATAAAATGATTGGAAAATTTTCCAACTTCGCTTTCACAATCGCCATGTCGCGAGCGTGAAAATTAAAAACATCTTCTTGTTTGAAAGATGAATCATGCTCTTCATCAATCACAATTAATTTTAGATTTTTGAAAGGCAAAAGAAGTGCCGAACGCGCGCCGATCAAGACTTTAACTGAAGCTTGCGCAACGCCGTAAAAAATTTCACGCTTTTCTTTTTTAGAAATTTTGGAATGCCAAAGCGCGGGATCAAAACCGAATTGCTCTTTGAAACGCAATAAAAGTTGGCTGGTTAAAGCGATTTCAGGAAGAAGGATTAAAACTTGCGGATTTATAATAGATTCTGAATCAAGTTCAGGATGACGATGTGGATGGATCGAGTCCAAACAAACTTTATCATCCTGAACTTGATTGAGGATCTGCGCGATTAGCGCAAAATAAATTTCGGTTTTGCCAGAACCAGTAACTCCATCGAGAAGCCCGATGAAATGAGGATTTTCCGCCATTTTTTCTTGCAGCTCATCAACAATTTTTTGCTGTTTTGGCAAAAGTTTTTTTAAGGAAAAATTTTCTTTTTTAATTTTCTGATTTTTTGGCGCTGATTCTTTTTTAACTTTATCCGAATTTAAAATTCCGATAAAAGCACGAAGCACTAAACCTTGACTGGCAAGGTTGTAAGAGGAAATAATCTCGATAAATTTTAACTGGTTTTTTGATAATTTTAAACGCTGATTTACTTCAATAATTTTTTTAAATTTCTCAATTTTAACATTTTCTGGCGCGTCCTTGCTTACGCCAATCACAACGCCCCAAATTTCTTTTTTGCCAAACTGCACGCGCACAACATCGCCGCGCTCAATTTCGATTTCGGCCAAATAGCTGAAAGGTTCATTAAGCGCCAAAGGCAATAAAACCTGGGCGAATATTTTTGACATGATTTGTTGATTAAGAGATTCTGAAAGCTTAATTTTAAAGACAGCTACCAAACCATTTTCACTTCCAAAATTCAAATAAAATAACTTATGAAATTTTTTATCGACTCTGCTGAAATTGCTGAAATCAAAGAAATTGCGGCTTATGGCTTGCTTGACGGCGTTACAACTAACCCAAGTTTGATCGCAAAATCAGGTCGAGATTTTAAAGAGGTTATTGCCGAAATCTGCAAAATTGTTTCCGGTCCGGTTAGCGCTGAAGTTGCCGCAACTGATTATGAAAACATGGTTCGTGAAGGTGAAATTTTGAGCAAAATTGCTAAAAATGTTTGCATCAAATTACCAATGACTTTGGATGGACTTAAAGCTTGCAAATATTTTTCTGACAAAGGCGTTCAAACTAACGTAACTCTTTGTTTTTCAGCGGCTCAAGCTTTGCTTGCTGCAAAAGCCGGCGCAACTTTTGTGTCTCCTTTTGTTGGCAGATTGGATGATGTTGGGCAAGATGGATTAGAATTAATCGAAGAAATTTGCTGTATTTACTCTAATTATCCAAACATTCACACCCAAATTTTAGTTGCTTCAATTCGCCATCCAATTCACATCACCGATTCAGCGAAAATGGGCGCTGACGTTGCAACAATTCCAGCAAAAGTTTTGAAACAATTAATTTCTCATCCATTAACTGATAAAGGTCTTGAAACTTTTGTTAAAGATTGGGCTTCAACTGGACAAAAAATTTAATGACAAAAAAATGGAAGATTTTTGGTTATCAAACCGACGTTGAGTGGTATGATGTTAAAACCAAGTTCAAACAATTGTTGCGCAAAATCACATATAGCTGGCTGTTTCAGGAATTAATTTGCCTGATTTTTGTTGGCTATATGATGCTGGTTTATCATACGAGTAAAAAGATTTTCAAAAACCAAGAAGTGATAATTGAGGCGGCAAAAAATAAAAAACCGCTGATTATTTTCTTTTGGCATAATCGCTTGATGATGATTCCCTACATCACCAAAAAACCAAAAAAACTTTATCCTTATTATAATTTCATGACTTTGGCTTCGCGCCACGGCGATGGTAAATTTGTGGGTCGGATTATGGAAAAATTTGGGCTGATTTCAATTTTAGGCTCATCAAAAGACAATCGCAAATCATCACGCGGAATTGACATTGGCAACTTCAAAAAAATTTTTAATGGCTTGAAACTAGGCTATTCTCTAGGCATTACGCCGGATGGTCCGCGTGGACCAAACCAGAAAATCAATGGCGAAGTTATAAATATTGCCCGCATTTCACAGGCTGGAATTATCGCAACTTCTTACTCAACCTCACGTTTTAAAAGACTGAATACTTGGGATAAATTTTTTATACCGCTGCCTTTTTCGACAATTTGTTTTTACTTCGATGAGAACCCAATTTACGTTGCGAAAAATGCTTCCGAAGAAGAAATAGCAAAACTTAAAATCGCGGTTGAAGAGCGGGCAAATTTGATTCAGGAAAAATCGCAAATCCTAGCTAATTTAGTCAGCTAATACCAAAACACATCTTTAATTAGCTAACGGCTTTTATTCAGTAACCGTCATCCAAACTGAAGCAACTGCTTGAGCAGCAATTCCTTCTTGGCGACCCAAGAATCCTAATTTTTCTGTTGTTGTGGCTTTAACGTTGACGCGGCTTGGAGAGATATTTAGAACTTTCGCCAACTCTTCTTTCATCTGGATTTTATATTTGGAAAATTTTGGTTTTTCGCAAATTATCGTGATGTCTAAATTCACAATTGAAGCGCCTTTTTTAATCAATAAATGTTTCACAGTTTTTAGCATTTCACGCGAATCAACATTTTTCCATTTTGAATCTGATGGCGGAAAATGTTCACCAATGTCGCCCTCGCCAATCGAGCCTAAAAGAGCATCAATTAAGGCGTGAATCGCGACATCGCCGTCGGAATGAGCTTCGATTTTTTTGTCAAATTCAACATCAACGCCACAAATACGGATAAAATTATTTTCATCTTTTTGTCTTTCGCGAAAAGCATGAACATCAAATCCGCTGCCACAACGCGTTTCTTCTTTAACATTTTGAATCAGCATTGAAGCCATACGAATAGCGCGCTCATAATCTTCGGCAGTAGTAATTTTAAAATTATTCTGCGAACCCGGAACAATTGCTACTGGAATTCCAGCATATTCATTTAGCGCCGAATCATCAGTGAAATTTAAATCTTTGAAAGCAACGTGAGAATTTAAAATATCTTCGTAAATAAATCCTTGCGGAGTTTGAGCGCGCCATAAATTTTCACGCTCCAATGTCCATTCAATTTTTCCGTCGGAATATTTTTTGAGCGTATCCTCAACTGCAATTGCAGGAATTACCGCTGGATGAGTTTCAAGCTTTTCCAAAATGCCATTAATCACACGCTTAGAAACAAAAGGGCGCACGCCATCATGAATTAAAACCTTGCTGGGTTTATATTCGCTTAAAGCTTCTAATCCAAAACGAATTGAAGCCTGTCTGCTTTCGCCACCAAAAACCGGATTTAACAAATCAAGTCCGGCGGCTGCTTCTTCGTAAAGAGCAACATCATCCGGATGAATAACGCAGATTACATCATCAATTTTTGGATGATTTAAAAATGCTAAAATCGAATGACGTAAAAGTGGCGCTCCTGCCAACGGCAAATATTGTTTGGGGATTCCCTCGCCACGATTGAAGCGGTTTCCGCGCCCACAAGCGGTGATCAATGCAACGGTTTTTGGAATGCTATTTGGCACTGTTTTCCACAATTCTTTTTTCCATTTCACCGCGGAAATTTTTGATCAAACCTTGCACCGGCCAAGCTGCAGCATCACCCAAGGCACAAATTGTGTGACCTTCGATTTGCTTGGTTAAATTATAAAGTTGGTCGATTTCTTTTACTTCAGCTTTGCCTTCAACCATACGATCCATGATCCGCATTAGCCAGCCAGTTCCTTCGCGGCATGGCGTGCATTGTCCGCAAGATTCATGTTTATAAAAATGAGAAAGTCGTGCAATTGCGGCGATTACGTCGGTTGATTTATCCATCACAATTACGCCCGCAGTTCCAAGACTAGTTCCGGCTGCTTTTAGTGAATCAAAATCCATTAAAACTGTGTCGCAAACATCTTTTTTAATCATCGGAACTGATGATCCGCCGGGAATTACTGCCAAAAGATTGTCCCAACCGCCACGAACACCGCCAGCATGTTTTTCAATTAATTCACGAAGCGAAATTCCCATTTCTTCTTCAACATTGCATGGTTTATTTACGTGGCCAGAAATGCAAAAAACTTTAGTTCCGGTGTTTCTTTCGCGCCCTAAACCTGCGAACCAAGCCGCTCCGCGCCGTAAAATTTCTGGAACAACTGCGATTGATTCAACATTGTTAATAACTGTCGGACAGCCATAAAGACCAACAAGTGCTGGAAATGGTGGCTTTAAACGAGGTTGACCTTTATTTCCTTCTAAACTTTCAAGAAGCGCGGTTTCTTCGCCGCAAATATAGGCGCCAGCCCCGCGATGAACATAAACGTCCAAATCCCAACCAGAATTGCAGGCATTTTTACCGATTAATTTTGCGTCATAAGCTTCATTAATTGCACGCTGTATTGCAACTGCTTCATTATAATATTCGCCACGAATGTAGATGTAGCAAGTGTTAGCATTGATTGCGCGCGCGGTAATTAAGCAACCTTCGATTAATTTATGAGGATCGTTGCGCAAAATATCGCGATCTTTGCAAGTGCCTGGTTCAGATTCATCGGCGTTAATCACCAAATAATGCGGCTTGCCTTCTTTTGGGTCAGATTTTTTGGGAACGAAAGACCATTTAGTTCCAGTGGGAAAACCAGCGCCACCTCGGCCGCGCAATCCAGAATCTTTAACTTGCTGAATCAGCCATTCCGAACCTTGATCCAGAAATTTTTTGGTTTCCTGCCAGTCGCCTCTTTTTTTAGCAGCTTCTAAATTTGGCAATTGAAAACCGTAAAGATTGGTAAAAATTTTATCCTGTTCTTTGAGCATTTTTTTGGAAATTTTTTTTGGGTAGGAAGATATCGTGTGTCAATGGTAAGTTTGCTTTTACTAAAATCAAGAAAGCAGCAAATGAATTTTAAAATTCATTTTTGAATCAAAAAAAACCAAGATAAAAATTTTAAGGAGTAAAGATTGATTAAAAAAAACTTCACAAATAAAAGCTGTTTTCATTTTTTATAAAATCCCACTTTAGTAAAGTTTTACATACTCAAATTTAACTAGAATTTTTAAGTGTCCACATCAAACAATCTTCTTAAAAAGCTTTTCATTTTATCGCTGCTGTTTGCTCAATCTTCTTGTTATTACGGGAAACTTGATCCATTTGATACTCAAAACGGTCTATCAAGGTCTGATATCAAAAACAGTATCATGAAAAATCCTGAAAAAATCAAAACAAACAAGGTGCTTGAAGCGCCAATCCCTAATATTTCAAAATTAATTGCAGCTCCTAAAGCACCTTCAATTGGCAGCAGTAAAACCATTTCTTTTTCAGTTACAGATCAAGTTCCTCTAAAAGATGTTTTAATTGAACTTGGACGCGTTGCACAAATTGATATTGATCTTGATCCCAGCATTACTGGCGGCATTATTTTAAATGCTAAAAACCGCCCCTTCAAAGAAGTTGTAGATCGCATCGCATCTCTTGGTAACTTGCGCTACAGCTATCAAAATGGAGTTTTACATTTTGAGCGCGACACTCCTTACATGAAAAATTATTTTGTTGATTATCTGATCGACGGTCAACTTTGGAGCGACGTTGAAAGCAATGTTAACGCCATTCTTTCTGCTTCTTCATCTTCAATCAGCGAAGATTCAGCCAAGGTCGCTTCTGCAATTTCTTCTAACAAATCAGCTGGAATTATTTCAATTTTTGCGACAGATAAAGAACATGCAACAATCATAAAATATTTGGCAGACGTTGAAAGATCAGCTTCGGCACAAGTTTTGATTGAGGCAAAAGTTGTAGAGGTTTCTTTAGCTGAAACCTTCAAGGCTGGCATTAATTGGTCATCTTTAGGAAAACAAAATAATATAAACGCCAGCAACAGTATCGCCGTTACTAGCGGCATCACTTATACCGCACTTGAATTATTCGGCGCCGACATTAGTGCCAAAGTAAGCGCTCTTGAAACTTTTGGAACCACCAGAACTCTTTCCAGTCCTCGTATTCACGCTATCAATAACCAAAAAGCCTCTTTAAATTTTGGTGACAAATTGGTTTATTTCAAAATCGATAACAATCAAAACGTTACCACAACTGGTACCGCAGCCGCCAACACTCAAACTATCACTTCTACTAAACAAGAAGAAAATGTCGGAGTGCAGCTTGATATTACACCTTCAATTAACTTAAAAACTGGCGAAATTATCATGAGTGTTAAGCCGCAACTATCGATCAAAAGTGGCACTGTAGTTGATCCTGCCAGCCCTTCAGGAATTTCTAACGAAGTTCCAATTATTCAAACTCGTACTATCGATACTATCGCTAAAATTAAAAGTGGCAGCATTCTTGTAATTGGTGGCTTGATGAAAGACACTACAACCAACACAGATAGCGGCGTTCCTTTTTTACAACGCATTCCAATTTTAGGATGGGTTTTCAAGTCCGTTTCCAAAGATACTACAATCGTCGAAACTGTAATTTTCATCAAGGCAACAATTGTAAGCAATGGCGCCACTGTGAATAAGCTTGATCGCGATATGCAAGAAAAACTCGATACTAACAGACGTCCGTACTTCTCCAATTAATATGAAATCAATTCTAAAATATATTCTCCTGACCGGCATTAGAGACAGACTTTATGCCGGTCTTTTTGTCACATTAATTGCCTCTTTTTCTCTTTCGATTTTCTTAGGTTCAACCGCTCTAACCGAACAACAACAAATGACCTCGGCTTATATCGCTGGGTCTTCGCGCGCGATTTTAGCAATTGGGATGATTTTATTCGTTTGCCTCAACATCAATCGCGCTTTTGAAAATAAAGAAGTTGAATTCATTATTTCCAAAGCAATTTCACGTGAGCAATTTGTTTTAGGTTATTTGTTCGGCTTTTTTATCGCCGCTTTTTTGATTTTTATTCCTTTAATCGCCGCAATTTTTTTTATTACTAACGCTAATAAAATAGGGCTTCTTATTTGGTCGGGCAGCTTGCTTTCTGAACTTATGATCGTGATTTCTTTTTCCCTTTTATCTTCACTAATTCTAAAAAATTCCTTTTCAGCAATCATGGCAAGTTTTGGCTTTTACATTATTTCGCGCCTGATGGGAGTTTTTGTTTTGGCAATAAATTTACCACAAGATTTAACTCAAGCCAAAAATCATTTTCTTGATACTTCTCTAAAATTTCTCTCGGCACTTTTCCCGCGCCTCGATCTTTTTGGTCAAAGCAGTTGGTTGACCTACGGAATCAATGATTCAAGCAATTTGAAAATAATTTTACTGCAATCAATAATTTACATTCCTCTTATGATTTTTATGGCCTTTCACGATTTTAAAAAGAAGCAATTCTAAAATGAGCTTCCGTCTCTTTTATCACATTTATTCCCATAAAATTTTCTTCTGGCTTTTCATCTTCACTTTTATCGTGCAGATTTTTTTCTGGAAAGAAACTGAAAACATAAAACCAAATTTTGAAATCATTCCGCCAGCTCCAAGTAAATATCTAGTTTCAACACTTTCGCTTGGTGATAATGAATTTTTATTCCGCGTTTTAGGAGCGCGCCTGCAAAATTCTGGTGACGTTTTTGCCGGATTTCTTGCTTTAAAAAATTACGATTATTCCCGACTTTATCAATGGATGACAATGCTTGATGAATTAAATCCAAAATCCAATTTCATTCCTGCTTTAGCTGCTTATTATTATTCCCAAACCCAAAATAAACCCGACACGCGCTATGTTGTTGATTATCTTGATCAACATTCCTCGCGCGACATTGACAATAAATGGTGGTGGCTTTTTCAAGGCACTTACATTGCTAAAAATAATTTAGGCGATATGAATCGCGCCTTGGAAATAGCAGAAAAATTAAGTTCTAATAATTCTCCAAATGCGCCTTTCTGGACCAAGCAATTGCCAGCTTTTCTTTATGAAGAAATGGGAGATGGTTGCATGGCTTTTACTGTTATCGAAAAATTAATTAAAGAAAGTGAAAGCGGCGAACGCCAGATCAGCGCCCAAGAAATGAATTTCATGCGCGTTTTCATCAATCAGCGCTTGGCTAAACTACAAAAACAAAAATTTGATCCCCGCAAATGCAAAAGGAATTTGTAAGAAAAGAGATTAAAAAAATTGTTGAAATTGCTCTTTGTGAAGATTGCGCTTTGGATGATATTACTTCTGATTTAACAATTCCAAAAAATAGCATTGTAAGCTTTGAAATTAAGGCTCGCGAAGATATTATTTTTTGCGGACATGATGTAATTTCTGAGGCTTTTTTGGCTTTAAAAAATTCTCCGAAATTTAAAAATTCTAAACTTGATTTCAAAATCTCTGTCAAAGATGGCGCGGTAATTTCTAAAGCAAAATCAATCGCTTCTGGCACGGGAGATGCTAGGTTGGTTTTTGCTGCCGAAAGAGTTGTCCTAAATTTGATCCAGCATTTAAGCGGAGTTGCAACTTTTGCGCAGCAATTTGTTGCGGCACTTAACGATAAAAAAATCAAAATTCTCGATACCAGAAAAACTTTACCGGGGCTGCGTTTTTTACAAAAATATGCCGTTGAAGTTGGCGGCGGAAAAAATCACCGCTTTAGTTTGGCTGATATGATTTTAATTAAAGATAATCATATTGCCGCAGCCGGAAGCGTTACCAAAGCAATTGCAGCCTGCACTGATTCAAAATTAAAAATTGAAGTTGAATGCGACACAGTTGAACAAGTTATAGAAGCAATTAAAGCAAAACCTGATGTTATATTGCTCGATAATATGAAAATTTCTGACATTAAAAAATCGATCAAAATCATTAATAAAAGATCGCAAATCGAAATTTCGGGTGGCGTGAATTTAAAAACTGTGAAAGATTTTTCAGGATTAGAAATTGATTTTATTTCTGTTGGCTCTCTTACTCATTCAGCGCGCGCGGTCGATATTGGACTGGATATAGTTTAACAATTATTTCAAGACCGCATGGACCCCGTCGTAAAGACAGGGTGACATCGAGTATGTTTGATTTACATATCTCAAACTTGTTCCTTCAGATAAACTAAAGATTGTCACCCGTCTTCAAGACGGGGTCCATACGATTTTGAGTTCAGTAAAAAAATCTACAAAATGCAAAAACCAAAAATCGCTTTCACATTTTTGCTGTAATCAATAAAGCCTTTCAAATTCTATGTCTTGATAGTGGCGCTGTCGCAAATCAACTTTTCAACATTAGAAAACGGGATAGGATTTTAGTTTTTGACACAGGTCGGATAGTTGAGGATGGATCACATCAGGAATTACTTGATTTGAATGGTACTTATAAAAAATTGTGGGATTCTCAAATTGGCGGGTTTATTGCTTTTGATGAGTAAAAATAAAAATTATAAATTTTAAACATGAACTTCATTAAAATCCTACTCTTCTCTTTAATAGTTTTTTACTCTTCTAACGCTTATGCTGTAAGCTTTCCTATTAAACCTATAGCAGGAAATTTTATCACCGATGAAGCTCAAATGATTTCGACAGAAGATAAACAAGCTATCAATCTCATCGCTAAAAATCTTTTAAAAGAGCAGCAAATTCCACTCTACGTAGTTACCATCAATTCGCTTTTAGAATATGATTCGATTGATGGCATCGCAAGTTATGCAATTGAACTTTTTAATAATTGGGGAATCGGCTATAAAACTCACAATTACGGAATTCTTTTACTAATCTCCAAAAATGAAAGAAAAGTCCGCATAGAATTTGGTGCTAATTATGATCGTCGCTTCGATATAGATGCATTTAAAATAATGAATAATTTTATTATTCCGGAATTTAAAGAAAGTAATTTCTCAAATGGAATTTTAAATGGTGTCAAGGCTTTAGATACTTTAGCCCGTGGAATTGAACTTCCTAAACGAGAAATTCCAAAATGGTTTTATCCGCTTTTAGTAATCGCAATTTTATTAATAATTGGAATTGCTTTTTCTCTTTTTAAAAGCGGTAGAAAAGGCTGGGGATGGGCGTTTTTAGCTGGAATTGGATTTTTAATTTGGATGTTACTTAGAAGCTCCGGCAGAAATTCTGGATTTGGTGGCGGCTCCGGTGGCGGCGGTGGAGCGAGTGGCAGCTGGTAATAATTTAAAAATTAATTTCAAAAAAAAATGAGAAAATTATTTAACGAAAATGAAATCAAGACTATTAAAGAAGAAATAAGACGAGCTGAACTTGGAAGTAACGGCGAAATTGTGCCAGTTTTTGCTCGATCTTCCGGCAATTACCATGCAGCTAAATATATCTTTACGATATTTTTAGCTTTCATTGCAGCGGCTATCACTGTTAAATTTTCTAACTCTGATTCCCTGCTTCTTTTGGTATTAGCTTTATCTTTTATTCTTGGAATAAATATCGCCGGACAATTTCCAATTTTATGCGCGCCCTTCATCACAAAATCTGAAATGTTGGAAGAAGTAAATCGCCGCGCCTGCGAATATTTTTATAGCTATAACCTTGGCTCTACTCATAAAGGCAGCGCTTTACTAATTTATACTTCATGTTTTGAACATATTACAATTGTTCGAACTGATTTGCGCAGCAAAGACATAGTTTCTCATGACGAATTACAGGAAGTTTGCAATTTGATAACTCAAGGAATGAAGAATAAAAAACCTACCGAAGGATTAATTAATGCCATTAAAAAATATGGCGAATTGCTAAAAAAATACTTCCCCAATGATTCATTAATCAACAATAATGAATTACAAAATAGAATTCATTTTATAAATTAAAAATGACAAAAATTACTCAGGCTTTTATTTTTGCCGCAGGTCGTGGCGAGCGAATGAAACCTCTTACTGATTCAATCCCCAAGCCTCTTATTAAAATCAAAGATAAAGCAATTATTGATTATGCGATTGAAAAATTAGATCAAATTTCAGATATCAAAAAAATTATAATTAATGGCTATTATTTAGCCGACCAACTTGAAGCTCATATTGAAAAATTGAATAATCCAAAAATTATTTTTTCCCGTGAAAATAAAAAAGTTGAAACCGGTGGCGGATTAGTTTTTGCTAAAGATTTAATTGATTTAGATGAGCCGCTTTTAACGATTAACGGTGATGTTTTATGGGAAGAAGAAAGTGTGGTTTCTGATATTGAATATCTAACAAAATCATGGGATTCGCAGGAGTGCGATATTCTTTTAGGTCTTAAAAAAACTAAAGATTATATTGGTTATGAAGGAAATATTCACGGTGGTGGTGATTTTTATTTAGAAAGCGGAACTCTTTTTCGCTTTCCTGATGTAGCAATGACTCATGTTTATATAGGGTTACAAATTATAAATCCTAAAATTTTAAAAAAAGCACCGGAGGAATGTTTTTCAATGTCTTATTATTATAAATCTGCAGTTGGCGAAGATGGATTAATGCACCGCGTTAAAGGAGTGGAATTAAAAGGTAAATATTTCCACATCGGAACTCCGCAAGCAGTTATAGAAACTGAAATTCTTTTGTAATAATAATCACATCCCTCGAAGTAACGCTGAGCTTTTGTGAAGACTGATTCAAGCCTAAAACCTGAATCACAAAAATTTCTTAGAAAATTTTAATTTGCGACAAACTACTTCGAGATTTTTTATTACTTATTTTTTCTAACCAAATTCACCACCAACTCCACATTTTCAATCGGAGTTTCTGGCAAAATTCCATGACCTAAGTTAAAAATAAAAGGATGACTGCCAAAATTTTCTAAAATATTTAAAACTTCTTTTTCAATTTCAGTTTTAGTTCCAAAAGCCAATAAATAATTATCTAGATTTCCCTGTACAACTACATCAAGATTTTCTTGTAAATTCTCTTTTACCCATTTTTTTTCCATATTTTGATCAAGCGCCAAACCATGTGGCGCAACACTTAAAGTAAATTCCTTATAATTCATTCCAATTCCACGTGGAAAGCAAATTATCGGAGTTTTTGGATAGCATTTTTTAATTTCAGAAACGATTTTTTTAGTTGGTTCAATCACCCATTTTCTCAATTGCGTTGGAGGCAAAATTCCCGCCCAAGAATCAAAAAGCTTAACTACATCAGCACCAGCTTCAATTTGCAGCGAAAGATAAGTGATTATATTTTGAGTTAAAATTTCGATTAACTGTTTAAAAAATTCTTCATCACGAATTGCAGTTTCACGAGTTAAATCAAAATTTTTCGATCCACCACCCTCAATCATGTAACAAGCTAAAGTCCATGGAGAGCCTGAAAAACCAATTAAAGCTTTATCATTACCAAGTTTTGATTTTGTCAGTGCTAGCGCTTCAAAAACTGGCTGCAAATGGCTTTTAATATTGTCGATCTTAAAGTTTTTTAAATCTGAAATTGTAGAAATTTTTTGTAACTTCGGTCCTTCATTTTTTACAAATTCAACTTTTACGCCTAGAGCGTCAGGTATTACTAAAATATCTGAAAATATAATCGCAGCGTCGAAATCAAAGCGGCGAATTGGTTGTAACGTAACTTCTGAAGCTAGTTTAGGTGTATAGCAAAGTTCTAAGAAGTTTTTCACGTCAGAGCGGATTTCGCGATATTCTGGCAAATATCTTCCCGCTTGTCTCATTATCCAAATTGGCGGGTTTGAAAATTTTTCTTTTTTAAGAAGAGTATTAATTAAATTATTCATTTATGTTTTAGATGTATTTATTAGAGCTGTTAGTTTTTTAATTAAAAATTTTTAACAATTTTATTAACAGATAAAATCTTTAAGAATCCTTGAAAATAAAAGATTTATAAAAGTTATTAACGTATAAAAAATTTAACAAAAACTTTTTTAACAGTAAAAAAGTCTGTGGATAAAATGTGGAAAAATTTAATAAGTTTTTATTAAAAAATTTTTCGGTGAATAAATAGAGAGTTTTTAACAATTTATTAACATTTTTTTAACATGAAGCGAAGGATCGAAGAAAAACTAAGAAATAATTTAAATCCGAGTTTTTTGGAGGTGAAAAATAATTCACATCTTCATAGTGGACATATGGGCGATAATGGAACGGGAGAAACTCATTTTGAGGTTAAGATTGCTGCAAAAGAATTAGAGGATTTAAGCGCGATAAATGCACATCGGAAAATTAATACACTTTTAAAAGATGAGTTTGGCTTAGGATTGCATGCATTAGAAATAAAAATTTCTAAATAAAGTTTTGAAAAATAGGTCATCGAGTAAAGAGCTTTAGCGCGTCGTCGAGATGCTAGTTTAATGTTGAACACCAACTAAAATTTGTAAGTGCAATCTAATAGATCCTAAAACAAATTCAGGGTCTATTAGATAACATAATTAAGCCGTACCTTTTTTCTCTTTTTGCGGAACAACGGTAATTATTTTTTTCTCTTCTTCTCTCGCTTCGATTTCTTTTTCAGTTAAATAAGTAATTTCCAAACCCTTTCCTTCAGTTAAAACTTTCTTAGTTACTAAGGCAGATTTTATATTCTTTTTTGATGGAATTTCAAACATAGTTTCCAAAAGAATATTTTCAGCAATTGCTCTCAAACCGCGCGCGCCGGTTTTTCTATCAATCGCTTTTTTAGCAATTTCTTTCAAAGATTCTTCATCAAATTTCAATTCAACCTTATCAATATCGAAAAGTTTTTGATATTGGCGAACTACAGAATTTTTTGGTTCTGATAAAATTCTGGTTAAATCTTCTTCGGTCAAACCTTCAAGTGGAGCAATGATCGGAAGGCGACCAACAATTTCAGGAATTAAACCAAATTTAATTAAATCATCTGGTTCAACTTGGTTGAAAATATCTTTTCCAGCATCGTCATCTTTTGATCTAACGTCAGCGCCAAAGCCAATTGAAGAGCCTTTGCCGCGCGCGACAATAATTTTTTCTAAACCTGAAAATGCACCGGCGCAAATGAATAAAATATTGCGCGTGTCAACTTGCACATATTCTTGTTGTGAAGTTTTTCGACCAGGTTGGGTTGGAACTGAAGCAACAGTGCCTTCAATAATTTTTAATAAACCTTGTTGCACGCCTTCGCCAGAAATATCGCGACGGGTGTTATCTTCAGATTTGCGAGCAATTTTATCAATCTCATCAATATAAACGATGCCGCGTTGTGTTTTTTCAATGTCAAAATTGGCGGCTTGTAAAAGGCGCGCAATAATATTTTCTACGTCATCACCAACATAGCCTGCTTCAGTTAATGAAGTAGCGTCAGCCATGGTAAAAGGAACGTCGAGAATTTTAGCTAAAGTTTGAGCAAGTAATGTTTTTCCACAACCGGTTGGTCCGATCATTAAGATGTTTGATTTGCTTAATTCGACACTTTCGGAAGATGTGGAACTAGAAATTGAGTCAATTCGTTTGTAATGATTATAAACCGCAACTGATAAAACTTTTTTTGCATGTTCTTGTCCTACAACATATTCGTTGAGGATTTTCAGAATATCTTTTGGTGTTGGCTTGCTACCATCAGTTTTTTGCAATGGAGATTTTTTCTGCTCTTCTCGCAAAATATCCATACTAATGCCGATACATTCATTGCAGATTAATGCGGTTGGACCAGCGATTAGCTTTTTAACTTCATTTTGGCTTTTGCCGCAAAATGAGCAGGATAATTCTTTTTTGTCGTCTTGTTTCTTAACCATAAATTAAATTTTTAGACGTTAATTATTTTTCAAATCTTTTTTCGATGACTTCATCGATCAAGCCAAAATCCTTAGCTTTTTGGGGTGACATAAAATTGTCGCGCTCCATTGATTTTTCAATCACGGAAAGCTTTTGACCAGTATGTTTTACGTAAATTTCGTTTAATCTTCTTTTTAATGCCAAAGTTTCTTGGGCATGAATTTCGATGTCAGTTGCTTGACCTTGATAACCGCCGGAAGGCTGGTGAATCATGATGCGCGAATTTGGTAAACAAAATCTTTTTCCCGGTGCGCCGGCAGTTAAAAGAAGCGAGCCCATTGAAGCGGCTTGACCAATACAAAGAGTTGCAACATCAGGTCTGATATATTGCATGGTGTCATACATGGCAAGTCCGGAAGTCACGATGCCGCCGGGAGAATTGATGTAGAAATAAATATCTTTTTTTGGATCTTCCGATTCCAAAAAAAGCAATTGTGCCACAATCAAAGACGAAACCTGATCATTTACCGGACCAGATAAAAAAATGATGCGTTCTTTTAAAAGGCGTGAATAAATATCAAAAGATCTTTCACCCTTTGCGGTTTGTTCAACAACCATTGGAACCAAGTAATTAGCTTGGTCAAGCATTCTGTCAGACATTATTTTGAAGAATTTTTAAGAGGAGGTTTTGGACAATCTGTCCAGAAAAGATTTGCAATCAAGTTACAAATCAAAAATTTTAAAGCAACCCTATTGAAAGTCAGTTTGCCGCTTCATATGTTGAATGAGTTAAACTGTATTAAAAATCTGAAAGGAGAAAAAATGGAAGAAAATAATAATCCTCAGAATAACTCTCAGGAGTCAAAACAAGAAACTCAACAAGAAGAAATAAAAATTACTCCGGAAGAAAAAATTGTTGAACTCGAGCAAAAACTTTCCGAATCAAATGATAAAATTTTGCGTGCTTTTGCAGAGCTTGACAATGTTAGAAGAAGGTCGCGCGAAGAGCTGGAAAAATCGGCAAAATTTGCGATTTCAAATTTCGCCAGCGATTTGGTTTTGGTGATGGAAAATTTTTTCCTTGCCAGCGAAAATGCGCCAAAAGCAGAAATTGAAAAAGTTCCAGCAATTAAAAATTACGCCGATGCAATTGTGATGACGGAAAAAGAATTAATGAAAGTTTTGGAAAAAAATCAGGTTAGAAGAATTTATCCGCTAAACCAAAAATTTGACCATAATTTTCACGAAGCAATTGCTCATGTAGAAAGTGAATCGGAAGAAGAAACAGTAATTCAAGTGATTCAAGCTGGATATTCTATCGCCGATCGCTTAATCCGCCCAGCCTTGGTTGCGGTGGCGAAAAAGAAGGAAGTTTAAAATAATTTTAAGTTCAAGACAAACTCATTTTTACCCTGAGTCGTCGAAGGGTTTACTAGTACTCAGATCTGACTTAGTCTAAACACACCCTTCGACAGGCCCAAGGTGACAATAAGTTTGTGTCTCCAAAAACCAGTTGCAAAAAACCTTTCCCCCCCTAACTTGTCCGCCCCTTTTGTTAGAAGTTCTCTATAATTTAGAAAAAATCACAACATTGGAAATATGGGATCATAGCTCAGTTGGTTAGAGCAGGATGCTCATAACGTCTTGGTCATAGGTTCGAGTCCTATTGATCCCACCATCCGCTTTCGCTCGCAAGAGCGCAAGCGGGCTTTACATAAAATTCGATGTATATCGAGTTTTTCGGTTGCGGTTTCTCCTTAAAAAGAGATTCCTGTTGGCCACATGGTTCTTAGGTCAAGGCTTTCTACCTCTGAATCTGCTTATTAATCTTAATTGAGAAAAACGATGCCAAAAATGAAAACAAACAGTGGAGCCAAGAAGCGATTCAAGGTCACTGGGACTGGGAAAGTTGTCCATAAACAAGCCGGAAAGAGACACAATCTCGGCAAAAAAAGTCAAAGTCGTATCAGAAAATTGCGCAAAGGTGCAGTTCTTTCTGAAGGTCATTCAGCGAGCTTATTGGCTCACAAATTGCCATACGGTCTATAATCCCAAATCCAGTGCCAACATCCCAACCCAAAGTCATTTTGAGTATAAAGGTGCCCCAAAAAGTAATTCGAGGCACTCCGTCATCGCGCTAGCGTGACCCCTCCCTTAGAAAGGGAGATGGAGGGATGAATTTAAATAATTTTTTTCGGAGAAAAAAATGAGTCGTGTAAAAAGAGGTGTCACTAAAAAGGCTAGACACAAAAAGATTTTAAAACTTGCTAAAGGATATCGCGGTCGTGCGAAGAATTGTTTTAGAATTGCAATCGAAAAAGTTGAAAAAGCGCTGCGTTACGCTTATCGCGATCGTAGAGTTAAAAAACGTGACTTCCGCGCATTGTGGATTCAGCGTATCAACGCAGCAACCAGAACTCATGGCTTAGTTTACTCTAAATTCATCAGCGGCCTAAAAGCTGCTAACATTGATTTGGACCGTAAAGTTCTTTCTGACCTTGCAACTCGCGAGCCAGAAACTTTCGCAAAAATCGTTGAAAAAGCTAAAAACGCTTTGAAAGCTTAATATTTTAAGGGCGGGAATTAAAACCCGTCCTTTTAATTTCCTCTTTATGAAAATTTACAACGTGTTAATCAAAAAAAATAAAGAAGGAAAAATCGAGGATGTAATCCTGTTAAAAGAAGGTTTTTCATTCTTTGCCTTTTTATTTAGCGGCCTGTGGTTTTTATATCACAAAATGTGGAGCGAATTTTTAGCTATTTTGCTGGTTAATTTTTTAATCGCTTACATGGGAAATTTTCTTCCCATAATTGATAAAATTTTACTCGAAATATCTTTCATTTTCTTAGTCGCACTCAATGCCAATTACTGGCTTTGCGAATATTTAAAGAAAAAAGATTATAATTTTATCGGTCTAGTTTTTGGTCGTGATCAAATTCATGCTAAATTACGTTTTCTTAAAAATTTAAAAGCCGATTCACATCCTGAATTTGACTGTTCAATTACAAATCCAAAACTTCACCGTAAAATGTTGAAATTAAAAAAATTGAAAACCCCGGTTGTTGCATGAAAACAGTGATAATTGATTATGGAGCGGGAAACGTTGAATCGGTTTTGAATGCCCTAAGTTTTGTTAAAAATAACGAAAATTTTTTAGTCTCAAATAAGCCTTCCGACATCCGCGCTGCAAATCATTTGATCCTTCCTGGAGTTGGTGCTTTTGGTGATTGTGTGAATGGCTTAAAATCAGTTGAAGGGCTTCTGCCCGAAATTAGAAAACAAGTTTTAATTGAGAAAAAACCATTTCTTGGAATTTGCGTTGGCATGCAAGTTTTGGCCTCAATTGGTTATGAAAATGGCGAACATCAGGGCTTGGGATTTATCAATGGCAAAGTTGAAAAAATCACCGTACAAGAAGGCTTAAAAATTCCTCATATGGGTTGGAATGAAATCATGCTAAAACCAACCAAACATCCGGCTTTAAAAGATGTAAAAAATGGCGAACATTTTTATTTTGCCAATTCTTACCATTTCATTTGCCAAAATGAAAACAACGTATTGGCGCAGCTAGAATATGGCTCCAAGCTTAATGCAATTGTTGCAAAAGAAAATATTTTAGGCATTCAATTTCATCCCGAAAAAAGTGGCGAAGCTGGGCTTTTAATATTGAAAAACTTCCTGAATTGGCGACCATAAATCAAGATCAGATGAAAATCTCGCGCTTCATGTCGGAAGCATTATTCCATCCGCAAACTGGCTATTACCGCACTAAAAATCCTATCGGGAAAAATTCTGACTTCATCACAGCGCCCGAAATTTCTCAAGTTTTTGGCGAGCTTTTGGCGGTTTATTTATTGCATGTTGCAAGCGTGAAAAAAACCAAAATTGCGTTGGTTGAAATGGGAGCGGGAAAAGGCACTTTATTTTGCGATATTTTAAGCGCGATAAAAAAACTCTCCGATAAAAAAATTTCGCAAGCTCTTGATTTTCTTGAGCGCACAGCTTTTCATATTATTGAAATCAACGAAGTTTTGCAAAAAATTCAAAAAGAAAATCTGCAAAAATTTCAGGTAAATTGGCATCAAAAATTCGAAGAATTACAGCTTGCGCCCGAGCAAGAAATTTTCTTCATTACCAATGAACTTTTCGACTGTTTTCCAATCGATCAATTTGTACATACAGAAATTGGTTGGCGCGAAAGAATTATTAACAACAAAAATTTCGCACTCGCTCCTTTTGATCGAGAAATACATGATTTTGTCGAAAAAGAAATCGCAACTCTCGCGCCAATTGGCGCGGTTTTTGAATATAGTTTTGAAGCTCGAAACTTTATGACGCAACTTTGTCAAGCTTTGAATCAACAAGGTGGAATTGCCATCAACATTGATTACGGTTATATCAAAAATGAATTTGCCAACACGCTGCAAGCTATAAAAAATCATCAAAAATGCGATGTTTTAGAAACGCCCAGCGAAGCTGATATTACGGCATTGGTTGATTTTTCTGCATTGGAAAAAATCGCCAAAAATTCGACTTTAAACACTTCATTAATTTCGCAAGCGCAGTTTTTGCAAAGCTTGGGAATTGAAGAAAGGCGACAAGCCCTTTTGGCTAATAAATCGTCAGAAAATCAAGAAAAAATAAACTTAGCAATTGACCGTTTGATTGATTCAAGTCAAATGGGCGATCTGTTCAAATGCCTCATTGTTTGGAAATAATCATGAAAGAAATTAACGAAAATATTAAATCTGAAGAAGTGCTTTCTGCGTCTTATGATTTTAGCTTGCGTCACGATTTTAGCGTGGAAGAAGTTTTGCAACTTTTTGCTTTGCCGTTTAACGATTTGATTTTTAAGGCGGCGGAAATTCATCGCCAATTTCACGACCAAAATAAAGTTCAAATCAGCACGCTTTTAAGCATTAAAACGGGTTCTTGTCCGGAAAATTGTAAATATTGTCCGCAGTCAGCGCATTACAACACTGGGCTTGAGAAAGAATCTTTAATGGAAATTAATAAAATTTTAGATGCGGCGAAATCAGCTAAAGAAGCAGGCGCTTCAAGGTTTTGCATGGGCGCGGCGTGGAGAAATTTGAACGATCGCGATGTTGATAAAATTTGTAACATTATTGATGAAGTTAAGAAAACAGGGCTCGAAACCTGTATGACGCTTGGAATGTTAAGCGATTTACAAAGTAAAAAACTAAAAGAAGCGGGATTGGATTATTATAATCATAACATCGACACTTCGCCGGAATTTTATTCAGAAATTATTACGACTCGCAATTTTGAAGATCGCTTAAACACTTTAAAAAATGTGCGCGAAGCCGGATTAAACGTGTGTTCTGGCGGCATTGTTGGCATGGGAGAAAAGTTGGAAGATCGCGCAAAAATGCTTATTATTTTGGCAAATTTGCCAACGCATCCGCAATCGGTTCCAATTAACATGTTGGTAAAAGTTGCGGGAACTCCGATGGATAAAGTTGAGGAATTAGATCAGTTTGAATTTATCAAAACAATTGCCGTTGCCAGAATTTTAATGCCAAAATCAACGGTTCGTTTATCGGCGGGCCGCGAGAGCATGAATGAACAAACGCAGGCTTTGTGTTTTTTGGCGGGAGCTAATTCAATTTTTTATGGTGAAAAATTATTAACCACGTCAAATCCAGAAATGGAGAGGGATAAAAAACTATTTGAAAAATTGGGGATTGTTGGGAGATAATTAAAATACTAGACAAGTCATCTACGCAAACATCACAAACAAATCCGAATTATGAAAATTCTAAAAAACTTTTTTATTGGTCTGAGCTTCCTAACGAATGTTTTTTGTGCAAGTTTTCTTTGGATGCTTTTAAAAATAGGAGATGAGAAATATAAAATTGAGGAATCCAAAGAGTATTATTTAAAAAGTTTGAAATGCATAAAGTTGGAGAGTGTCGTCGATTCAATTTCTTATGCTAGTCAGCTTGGTAGGCTTGATACAATTACATTGGTGCTTACGATATTTAGTATAGTTCTGGGATTCGCAGCAATTTTTGGATTTTTGGGCATCAAGGAAAGTTCGGAGAATGTTGCTAAAAATGCAGCTGAAAAGTGGCTTGAGGATAACGGAGAAAAATTTCTCAAAAACTTCGTGAATAAAATAGATGCTGGTGGTGGTTTCTTGTCAGAAAAATTAAATCCCCTTAAGGAGGCAAAAAAAGAGGCAAAAAAAGATAGAAAGTCAGCAAAAAGCAATGATAAAAAATATGAGAATCTATAAATTAAACTGAGATAACTTATGAAAAACCAAAACTTAAAAGAGTTGTTAAACAACCTTCCGGTCAACATTGAAGGTATGATTCGCCTTCATGGCATCACGCTCGATAAAAATGCTGAATTGGCGGATGAGTTAAGTGGCGAGATAAGGAGGATGGGAGAAGAAGATTATAAAATTTCAGTCAAAGAAAGTGAGTTTTATTACAGAAAGCGCTTTACCATGGCTCACGAGCTAGGTCATTTCTTGCTCCATAAAGATAAAATAGGAGATGGTGTAAATGATACTCCTGCTTACAGAACCTCCAACGCAGACGATCTGTTTAATCCAAAGATTACCTCAGAGCATGAGGCTGAAGCAAATGCCTTTGCGGCGGCTCTTTTAATGCCAAAAGAGGCTGTAGAATATTATTATTGTGAAGAAAAAAAATCTCTAAAAGAGATGTCTTTAATTTTTCAGGCTTCCGAGAGAGCTTTGGAAATTAGAATTAAAAATCTTGGTCTAAAAAATTAATCAAAAATCGGAGCAAAATGTCAAAAATCGAAGAAAAATTATCAGCGCTTGGAATTATTCTGCCAACGCCAGCGGCACCAGTTGCTAACTATGTTGGTTTTGTGAAATCGGGAAATAATGTTTTTATTTCCGGTCAACTTCCGCTTGAAAATGGTAAATTACAAGCAATTGGAAAAGTAGGTTCAGAAATTTCTTTGCAAGAATCTAAAGAGGCGGCACGACTTTGTGCAATCAACATTTTCGCTCAATTAAAAGTTGCTTGCGACGGCGACTTGGAGCGCGTGGTTCGCTGCGTTAAATTAGGAATTTTCGTTAATGGTGATGCTAATTTCAAAGATCATCCAGCAGTTGCCAACGGCGCTTCTGATTTGATGGTTGAAGTTTTGGGCGATGCTGGCAAACATGCGCGCGCCGCAGTCGGTTCAGGCTCTCTTCCTTTTGGAGTTGCTGTTGAAGTTGATGCAATTTTTGAAATTAAATAATTAAAAAATGTCCGACCAAAAAACCACAGAACTCACTTTTAATGATGTTGTGCGTGCACATAATCGTATTCGCGATCACATCGAATATACGGGAATAATTTCCAATAAAAAACTCGATGAAGAACTTGGAGCTAAGGTTTTTTTTAAGATGGAAGATGTCCAAAAAACCAAGTCTTTCAAGGCTCGCGGCGCATTTAGTGCGATTTTGGCCTATCAAGAACTTCATGGAAAATTACCAGAAAAAATTGTTGCTCAAAGCTCGGGAAATCACGCTCAGGGCGTTGCTTATGCAGGAAAAATCCTTGATATTCCGGTTCTGATTTACATGGCAAATAATGTGTCGCTTTTCAAAATCGCGGCTACAAAAATTCTCGGTGCTAAAATTGTGCTTTGTGAAAAAAGGTCTGAAGCCAATCGTTTGGCTGAAGAAAAACAGAAAGAAGGTTATTTTTTCATTCATCCTTCTGATAATGACGATGTAATTGCAGGTCAAGGAACGGCAACTTTAGAAGCATTAAATGAAATTGATGAAGTTGATGCAATTTTCGCTCCTTGTGGCGGCGGTGGATTGGTTGTAGGATGTTATTTAGCATCGCTCAATCAAACAAAAATCCCTAAAGTTTTTGGATGCGAGCCTTTAAAAGCCAATGATGCGGCGATTTCGCTGCGTGAGGGAAAAATTTTCTCCTTTGAAGATTCTCCCGAAACCGTTGCTGATGGTGCAAAAACATTATCTATTTCATCGCGTTGTTTTGAATATTTGAAAAAAACAGCTGGGATTTTGGAAATTCCTGAAGAGCAAATAATTTATTGGCGCGAAAGAGTAAGAGAGGTCTTAAATCATAAGATTGAATTAACCTCCGCGCTTGCAGTTGCAGGAGTTGCGCAATATATGAAAAAAAATCCGCAATTGGAAAATCAGAAATTTTTGGTGATAATTTCTGGTGGCAATTTTAGTGGATATGTTTTTTAGCTATACCAAATTAACTATCTCTTGATAGTGTTAACGAAGTATTTTTGAGGAAAAATTGCGACTGGAAATGTAAGTTGTATCAAGTGATACAGCGTCATTTTCTGAGCAAATTTTTACCAAAAAGACAAAATTATGGCTATCAAGAGATAGTTAATTTGGTATAGTTCTTTCTTTGGTCTCTTTTGCTAAATGCTCCGCTTTAAATCCTAGAGCCACTAAATAAGTTTCCGAAGAATCCTTTCTTGATGAATTGGGCTTAAAATATTTTACCGTAGAAAAGTTTTTTCTAAGTTCTTTTAAAATTTCATCCGAACTTCCACCTTGGAAAATTTTGCCGACAAAACATCCGCCATCAGATAAAATTTTCGATGATAAAGCCAGCGCTTCTTCTAAAAGCGCAATAATTCTCATGTGATCTGTTGTGTGATCTCCAGTTGTATTCGCAGCCATGTCACTCAACACTATGTCGCATCTTCCGCTTTTATTGTGGGCAATGGTTTTTAGTAAATTAATAATTTTTTCTGGTGCATCTTCAGCTAAAAAATCTTGTTGAAAAAACATCACGCCGGGAAGCGAATCAATCTCAAGCAAATCCAAAGCTACCACATTTCCATCACCAACTTTTGTAACTGCATATTGGCTCCAACCACCGGGTGCCGCACCTAAATCGACAACAATTTTTCCTTTTTTGAAAATCTTAAATTTTTCATCAACTTCAATAATTTTAAAAGCTGCGCGCGAGCGCCAGCCTTCAAGTCGCGCCTTTTCAACAAATGGATCATTGATTTGGCGCAACAGCCATTTTTGGGAAGATTTTTTTAAGCGTTTGGCTTTTTTTAATTGCTGGAATTTTTGTGGCACAGTTTTTTTAAAAATTAAATTTTTCTGGCTTTGTCGACCAGCATTACAGGAATATCATCTTCGATTTTGTAAGCCAGTTTTGATTCATAACAAATTAGCTCGCTATTTTTTTCGTCAAAAAACAATTCACTTTTGCATAAAGGGCAAACCAGAATTTCCAATAGTTCTTGCGTGATTTGTAAAGACATAAATTTCTTGAAAAGATTTTCGATAAACCTACTTTGCCCCGCTTTCTTTTTTAAATCAAATGGTTGGTCCTTTGAAAAAAATATTAACAATCGGAATTATTGGCGGCGGACAGCTCGGACGCATGACTTGTTTTTATGCGCATAAAATGGGTTTTCGCACTGTCGTGTTCACCGATCAAGAAAATTCGCCCGCCAGTTTTGTAACTAATGAAGTTATTATTGCTGATTATTCGAACGAAGAAGCTTTAAAAAAATTCGCTGCCAAAGTTGATATTGCTACTTTTGAATTTGAAAATATTCCCTGCGAAGCGATTGAATTTTTGTCTGCGCAAGTTGAGGTTTGTCCAAATGCGCAAGTTTTAAAAGTTACGCAACATCGTATTTTAGAGAAAAATTTCTTGAATTCTATTGGCGTAAAAACTGCTGAATATTTTGAAATCAGAAGTCTTGAAACTTTGCAGGAAGGTTTAAAAAAATTCGGTAAAGCCATTTTAAAAACTGCGACAATGGGTTATGATGGCAAAGGACAATTTGTTTTGAAAAATGCTAAAGAAGCTGAAAATGCTTGGGATCAAGCTCGGAATCACAAATTAATTTTAGAAAAATTTTGTCCCTTTAATTCCGAAATTTCAGTTATTGTGGCGCGTTCAAAAAATAATGAAATCGCGGTTTACGAACCATTGACCAACATTCATAAAAATAGCATTTTGGATGAAAGTATTTATCCAGCAAAAATTTCAGAAGAACTAAAAATAAAAGCGCAGGAAGTTGCGAAAAAAATTATTGAAAAACTCGATTTAATCGGAGTTTTGGCGGTAGAATTTTTTGTAATGGAAAATGAATTATTGGTGAATGAATTGGCGCCGCGACCACATAATTCAGGTCATTTTTCGATGGATGCTGCAATCACTTCGCAGTTCGAGCAATTGATTCGCGCAATTACAGGAATGAAGCTTGGTTCAACTGAATTTCACTCGCACGGTTATATGAAAAATTTAATCGGTGATGAAGCGCAGGATTTGGAAAAATTTTATCAAAATCCGCGTGCAAAAATTCATCTTTACGGAAAAGAAAAAATTGCCGATGGAAGAAAAATGGGTCACGTAAATTTATTAAATTCAAAACACTAAAAAATGACAAAAGCAAAAACTTCTGTAAAAAAAGCGTCGCCCAAATCAGCTCTTTCCGACTTAAAATTATTGCCGCAAAAAAATGGCTTTCTTGGTGTAGAAGAAAAATATTTAGCTTCTCAAGATGACGCTAAAGTTGTGGTTGTTCCTTTCGGTTTGGAAAAATCAGTTAGTTATGGCGGCGGTACAAAAAACGGGCCGAAAGCAATAATCAAGGCTTCTTGGCAAGTTGAGCTTTTTGACGAAGAATTTTGGTGCGAAGCTTTTCGTCATTACGGTGTAGTTACAATGAAAGAGCCAGAAATTGATCGTTCTTCAGTGGCAAATTCGTTAAAACAATTAGAAAAAATCACTCAACAAATTCTGGATGTCGGAAAATTTCCGTTAATTTTAGGCGGCGAGCATTCAATAACTGCGGGATCAATTCGTCCTTTCGTAAAAAAATATCCTGATTTAGCGATTTTGCATTTTGATGCTCATGCTGATTTGCGCGATGGTTTTGATGGCGAACATTATTCGCATGCAGCCGCGCTTCGTCGTGTGATGGATAATCCGATTTCAACTTTGATTTCATGCGGAATTAGAAATATTTCCGCCAGCGAAATTCCTTATTTAGAAGCTAATCGTCATCGTATCACAATTCATTACGGCAAAGATCGTAGGTCTTGGGATCCGAAAAAAATTGTCGCGCCACTAAAAGGTCGTCCAGTTTTTTTGACTTTTGATCTTGATGGTTTTGATTCAAGTTTAATGCAAGCGACCGGAACGCCAGAACCCGGTGGCGTAATGTGGGAAGATGCTTTGGATATTATTCGTGAAGCCAGCAAAATTTCAAATATTGTTGGTGCAGATGTGGTGGAATTAGCACCGGTGAAAGCGCTTCATTCCTGTGATTTTTTGTCAGCGAAATTGTGCTATAAAATTTTATCTTATGCGTTTTTGAATCGTAAAAAATAGATTTGCCAACTTTCGTTTTTTTAAGAGCCTGTCCTAAATCTTTTTTAATCCCAGATTTTGGCATATTTTTAGCGCTTTTTTGACAAAATTATGACGAGTATCTGGATATACTTGGAGTAATTTTGTCAAAAAATAAGCAAAAATATGCCAAAATCTGGGATTAAAAAAGATTTAGGACAGGCTCTAAGGGCGCTGTCGCAAATCAACTTTTTCGTCGAACTTTTTGCAATTCTAAATTTTTTGAAACGCACGTACATCTAGGTACGCTTACCTTTCAAAAAATTTAGAATCACAAAAATTTCTTAGAAAAACTTGATTTACGCGAC
>Ga0214919_10002629_pt1 | contig 27950 bp, 26 predicted proteins | sample LL1503_MetaG_FD_177994 | JGI IMG/M metagenome (GOLD analysis project Ga0214919, IMG submission 177994) | Freshwater microbial communities from Lake Lanier, Atlanta, Georgia, United States - LL-1503 | ecosystem: Environmental > Aquatic > Freshwater > Lake | place: USA: Georgia | collected...
ATACTCGGCGCCCACCAAGATAAAGGGATGCACTTCCAAGAAGGTGTGGTGGACCGACGCTACTTCTAGTATAGACAACCTAATCGACCAGATCGAACCGTTTCTTGTCGGAAAGGTCAGTTACGCCGCAAAGGGGGCGAGTCCCCTATACCCAGGTCAGGTAGTCGAAACGGTTCTCATTCCCATGGACCCGCAATATGAGAAGGCATTTTTGGGAAGTTTTGACATTAAAGACTATTTCCACGGAATGAAAAGACGCCTAGTCAACGCTCTCGGCGCCACCTACTACAGCAACAAGTTACGATTTCCCAGAGTTTTGAAAATGCTATCCAACCCCGCAAACAGGAATGTCATATTTACCAGTTGGTTGGAGCACGGCGTAATACCCATTTATAACATCCTGGAAGAAGAAGACCTCTCTTATGGCATTATCGCGGGGTCCGTCAAAGCAACCGACCGATCTAGAATCGTCAGAGATTTTAATGACGGAAAAATAAACAATCTAATCATCACCACTGCCGGAATGGCAGGTATAGATTTGGTCGGTGTAACTAACATTATAGTCATTGATCCTGTCTGGAACGACGCCAACTTACAGCAGATTATTGGTCGCGGCGTTCGGTTTCGCTCCCACATGCATCTCCCACCACACAAACGGGTTGTACATATTTACCTGCTTCAACTCGTTGAGCGAGCAATCTTTAACAAGACAATGTCAATCCAAGACTCAAAGTCTGGCGATCTCATCCTATACCGATTTATTGAGAAAAAAGCGAGGGAGAATGAAGATGTTATTAAGATGCTTAAACGGTTATCAGTTATCGGGTAGTCACATTTCTAGGGCGGTTTTACAGAAACACTCTGTCATTTTCGGGTAGCACTCTGTACAGTACTCGTGCCCGCACCACGTGTACACGAACTTCTCAATGTCTGCCACCTCGTCAAAACATATACAACACTTAATCTTACCAGAGTTTCTTTCAAAATACTCCCTTGTTACGAACTTGCTGTTCTTCATTATCTTTTTGGGAATATCGTCAAATATCGAGATATTGATGTGCGCATAACCGGGTGTATAAACAGAGGTATATCCATTTTCGTACAATGATTCTAACTGGAGCCGCATTTGTGTCCGGAACTCTTCTAATGTATCTTGACTTGGATTTTGGTAGTCCTCGTAGTCTCCGTAATACGAGGTTCTTTCTTCTTCGTCATTGTTCTCGACTTCATAGTCATCGTCTCCAGAGTATACATATTGCGTTATCTTGTTAAAATTAGAGAGAAGATCTATCGATACAAACGCTCCCGACGCGTTTTTAACATTTTCCAGCTCCAAATACTTACTATTAGAAAACGTGTTAATCACATTCGCAATCGTAGTATCTCCAATCGTTTTTCCCGTACGATTAACTCCTATAAATATTTTTTTATTACAGTCGTAGTAGTTGCTGGACTCGCGCACCAAACGACTTAGCGATTCTAGTTCTTCTATTTTAGTCAGGTCGAACAGATAGACGAGATACGAGGGGTCGACCATCATAAACGATCTGCTTATGTTGTCCAGTGTATGTGGAGTATCAAGCAGATTCATTCGGTATAGAGTGTTGAACGCCGTGTGATTGACCGCGTATATTTTACACGCCTCTGTGACACTTGTAATTGGGGACGCAATCTCATCCGGACAGAACGGGCGATATGCCGCATTCATCAACTCGCAAAAGGTTGTTTTCCCGCTGCCAAAAATAATAAGATTCGTGTACATTTGCTTATAACAAACTTATTTAAAATCATTTTTAGGAAATTAAAGAGGTAGTCTATAGTAAAATGGACGTATCGACTTTTCTAGTGCAAGCATCGCCTTCCTCTATACACGCTGGTGCCTATACCGCCATGGTTATTTCTAAGTTGCGGAGAGACATCTACGAGTTCTTGATCCGCAGGAAATCCGAATTTAACGAATCCGAAGACGAATACAACGAAGAGTTTGATCTTACAAAGTATCTCAGGATTGTTGACCACGAGAATATAGAAGTCGTTATTTCCGAGCTCGAATCGATCGGTTGGAAAACAGAGCTGGCATACGGGAACACATGCCTCTTTATATATGTTGGCGAACAACCCGCGAAATGCCGCGGACGGGATTGAGAATTTATAATAGTATTATAAATGAGGGGAAAGATCGAAAAAAATATATTCAATGTCTACGGAGATTCCAACCAATTGGTTTACTCTACGCCCATCAAACAAAGCAATAATTATGTGTACTTTGATACCAATATCAACAAGGACTTTATCGGGTTATTGAAACAAACTATTCCCAAAGACTCCGTACTCGTATGCGACTACGACCAGAGTTTTCTAACCCTCGGTTTCAAGAACCCACAAATGTGTAAACCCGGAGGCATATGCCTATATCACGGAGATGGAAATGGTGGGGAGGACGTCGATCATATCACTCGCGAATACGAATTTCTGTCTACACAACTTTATAAAGACCACTGCGAGATTATCCTTAAACTTAAAGAAAGCGCTTTGGAAAAACTCAAGCATATTATATCTGAAAATAAGGACGAGACAAAGGAAATTTTCGGCAGTTTCAAGATTGTAGAAAACAGGAAAGAGGGCGGTCGTATAATCCACACACTTGATATTATCGCCAGCAGTCTCAAATCTGGAAGCACCGACGATGTGAGCGCAAGTCCCACAGTCTACAACTTCCACACACATCCCGTGTCGGCGTATAAGATGTATAAGGTAAAGTATGGTCCTCCATCCGTCCAGGACTATACGAGCATCTACACACTTTGCAAGACCTACCACTGCGTGGTCCATTTCGTCGCGTCCATAGAGGGAATCTATATTGTCTATCTTCTGCCCGGCGTAAAAGGATCAAAGACCAAGATAATAAAGACTATAGAAAAAAACTTCAAATATAACGAGAAGAAGGTTGAATTGCGGGCGTATATAGATAAACTAAACTCCATGGAAATCTTCAGCATCAGTCTTCTTGATTGGCAGGATCCAACCCTTCGGACGGGAATTCCAATCCAGTTTAGAAAAAGTGGAGAATGGGGAAACTGTAAAATCCGCGACGATTAAAAAAAAATAGTAATAAATGGGAAACGTTTCAACATGTCAAAAATTTTGTGTGGCGCTAAACAACAAAAAAGTAAGTTATACGTTTTTAATCACCTCCTTAGTAATTTTTATCTCTCTCGTTACACTAAAACCCGATTTTTGCTACGACAAAGACGACAAGGGTAATAACAGAGACTTTAAAACAATGTCAGTACTAGTAAGTTCTATAGAAATTGGATTTGTCGCCGCTATTATCCTCGCGTGGTATTATGTTTCAACCACAAACTAAATGCTCGCCGTCGCGAACATATTTGGCATACAAAGCGAGTGTGTAGTACACGCATACTTGAATGTTTTTAAGTAACTCAAGATGATCCACCCCATAATCACCACGTTGGCAGACAGGGTGATTAGACATCCAATTGCTCCGTGACTCCCCCACGCCATCATGCTCGTGCCAACAGTCCACAGTGTTCCAATGTAAATATAATCTGTTAGTGCATCGGCAGCGTGTTGAAGCGTAGTTTGATCTTTACTGAAATTCTTAACCGAGTACTTGCTTGACATTTCTACTGACGCTACACTAAACTGTAGACTTGCGAAAAGAATTGCCGTTCCGATTATCGCCACTAGTCCGTTTCTGTTATCTCCAAGAGGATCCATTTAATAATAATAATATAAATATTATTACGGTATCATTTCTCCTGCTATCGCTCGATGAGACCTGTATCCAATGAGTTGAAAGTCCTCAAATTTGATATCTTGAATAGAGTCTCCACAATTAAGTTCAAGCGTGGGAAACGGATATGGGTATCTCATAATCTGTAGTTTGACCTGTTCGTAGTGGTTTTCATAGATGTGACAGTCTCCCAACGAGAGATTAAAAAATCTGGGTTTTGTTTTTGTAAGGTGTGCCACGATTGTCAGTAATAGTGCTGATGACGCAATATTAAATGGCAGTCCGAGAAATAAGTCAGACGACCTGTTTACACATAATAAGTCTAGATACCCATTGCATGATACATAAAACTGTAGTATCATGCTATGACAGGGCCATAGCACCCCATCATCCACTCTCTTGGGATTGAACGATGTCATAACTATACGTCTGGATTTTGGATCCTTTTTAATAGTGTCGACACAATACATAAGTTGGTCAGCTCCCTCATAGTCCCGGAACGCCTTCCCGTACATCCATCCCATGTCCCATTCTTCAAGATGTGGTAGGTTGCGCGTATCTTGGAAAGACTTGTTGGTATTCCCGTCCCAAATATGGATGTTTTTATCTCTTAGTACTTGCGTGTTAGTTTCTCCGCGGAGAAACATCAACAGCTCTTCAACGATACTCTTAAAGGCCACCTTTTTGGTCGTTATTAATGGAAATCCGTCGCGCAGATCAAATTTAAGGTGGCGTGAAAATAAACTCTTAGTGACGGCGTTCCTCCCACGTGACTCTTCTCCCGTCTCAAGAACATCTCTAAGCAGCTCAATGTACTGTGATTCAGTCATTTATAATCCCGACAAGTCTTAAGATTAGTTTTCAAAGTAACTGTTTTTGGATCGTGTGTATGATTTCACTTTGGTCGGCGCCCATAGTCTTTCCAACAACAATTCCGTTTTTTATATAGACTAGTACTGGTACGGCTCCTATCTCAAAAGGTCGCGCGATGGTGTTGTCTGAATTACAGTTTACCTTCAAAAAAGTGATCTGAGAGAAGTCTTTGCTAAGTTGTTCGATAACGGGGGTCAATAGTTTACACGGAGGGCAATCCGGCGTAAAAAAGTCAAGAACTACAAATGTATTGCGCGACACGATGTCATTAAGGTCTTCCATAGCAGATATTTCTAAAACCATTTATTACTATTCTATATATTTAAATAATACTGATTTAATATATTTTTTTTTTGGTTAAGTTAAATGGCTCAGATAACGAATCCTCTTGCGGATTTATATCATACTAACGGCGTTACCTTCGCCCAGGCTACACAAAAAATACAGCAGTACATCACCTGGATTCCGTTAAAACTTTTTGTAGATCCATTCGTGATCTTCGGTAAAGATTCTCTTTATGAGTTGAATATCAACAAGAACCACATTTCTACTCTCGTGGCACGGAAAAATCCAAATGGGAAGGAGATTATCTCGATTTTGAAGCACCTGATGTCTCTTGCTACCGACAAGGCGGTTACGTCAAAAATATACGTTTACATGCCTTCAACAGACATTATTGAACTTTTTCAACCCACTCGGGGGACTACAACTGGTATTTACGGGGAACTATTAACACAAGTATATTATGAGTACGAATTCACATTCAAATGCGACGAGAATTTTAAATTTTCTATGTGTGGCATTCAATCTGTTAAAATGGATGCTATTGAATCTTTTTCGACCCAAAAACCGCAACCTTTATTATGCGGTCAACCAGTTCCATCTATGTTTATACCACAACCCCCGCCTTCTGGAACTCAACCAGCGCCTACAGAATCAGTTAAACCACCCTCGGAAACATTTGGACCGCCATCAACGTTTGGTGTAAATCAACCAACTGGACCCCACCCGCCGGCAACATTTGGACCGCCATCAACATTTGGTGTAAATCAACCAACTGGACCCCACCCGCCATCAACATTTGGACCTCCCACGCATTCAATTTTTGGTTCTAAACCATCAATATTTACAACACCAACAGGAATATTTGGGTCTCAACTTAAGGACCAGCAAACATATTCAATGTTCGGATCTCAAAATAAAGACCAACCAAAGTCACTATTTGGATCCAAGTAAACTCTTGTAATTAATTACAAGAAAAAGTTAAATAATAAATGCGCATAATAAAAATAAGAGATGATGAAATTAATGAGTGGGTAAAGAATCCCGGTAATATATATGTTGGAAACACACCTACCTATTCAAACGTGTTTTCACTCTTTGAGTCTAATCCTATAAATATTGTTACGTCGTCCGCTATAAATAACTTCTCAAGTCTCTCTGGAAAAACACTTGGGTATACAACTGAACGTCAGAGGCACTTTGCGGAAGTGTTAGCTAAGATGGGGTCTGAGAAATGTTCAGAAATAATCTACAATCATCTTCAGTCTATTAAACCTAATACAACTTTTGAAAGCACAAGTAATAGGATCTGGTTAGCAACTCTTATAAGACACCAACTCGAAGACATGAGTCACCTTCCTGTAGGCGAACAATGCCTCAACGCGCCAAGAGTTCTAAATAAAATAGATCTTGGGAAAAAGATTGGCGCTGGTTCTTTCGGGAATATATACGTGGCGCATGTCGATAAAAGATACATAATTGCCCTAAAGATGGCAATCGAGGGCGTCACGGAAACGGCACTCAAGAATCCATATGACCCTAAGTTCGACGCATGGAAAGAGATCAATATTCTTAAACCGTACATCAATAGTTTTATAGAAAAAGGCATCTGCCAAAATTTTCCGTACGTCTACAACTCATTCATCTGTAGACACTGCGACTTCGAGCGCGAAGTAAAAGGTAAAATAATTATTAAGCGCAAACCGTGCTATATTGTAGTCGAAGAAATCGCGTCGGGAGACCTAAAGCGGTGGACTACTATAGGTCGGCGAAGCGAAGAGGAAAAATACAATGCTCTATTCCAGTGTATGGCAGGATTACACGCCCTTCAAAAGTACTTCCAGATATGCAACAACGACATAAAGTCCGAGAACATTCTATTCAAGGAAATTCCGATTATTGAGCATAGTTACTGGGAGTATGTCATTATGGGAACAAGTTATTATATTCCAAATATGGGAAGTCTCTTTTTTGTTAACGACTTTGGCGTATCGTACTCTTCCGATCCGACACTTCCAATATGTAGAAGGTTGTCAAAAAATGATAGACCTGTCCAAAAGGTTAAGCACGCCGGACACCGCCCCTTTATTGTTGTCGACGGAAAACTAACCCCTGTACGATATAACTATTCTGTACAGGGCGGGCAGGCGCCGCTTAAAATCATATACAAAAAGGTCGCAGAATACACGTGTCCACCCCTATACTTACCGTTTGGGAACATAGAAGTAGATCTTACAGACGAACAGAAATCCGTGATGGAAGATCACGACCCCAATTCTTACGGATTTTATGCCGACAGTAACACCATCCCTTTTTTTGAAAGTTATATAGACACACAGGATATGATAAGGACGTTTATCGGCGGAGAGCGGGTCTCCCAAGACGGTACACACTCCGGTATCGCCCCCGAATTAGAGAGATCAATGCTTAAGTACAAACTAAAAGATAAAAAATTAAGAAATTGGATTAATATGGACGAGATTAAACTCACACCGAGCATGTTGCTTGCCGGATACTTCATCGATACCTATTTTAAGACCGATATGAAAAAATTTCTTATGAAACCGGCAGGGGGTGTCTTACTCCAAAAATTCTTATTATGAGTCAATATGGTTTGTACTAGTACTAATTAATTAGTACTACGAGAAGATAATACTCTAATAAGTTTAGAAATATCATACTTGATGTTCTTCTTAAAAAGAAAAATGGTTAATGGCTCAAAGTCATCAACTAGTCCCGAATACGGGACGTCGTATGTTGTTTTCGCGTACTCCGTAAACAACTCTCGCACGCGCACATGCTTGAGAACAGAGTGATCCTTCTTGCACACCCCCGATGAAATGAAGGAATCTATGTCTTTGTGTTCTTTCATAAAAGAAAACGCCTTCTTACACCCGATAAGAGGTATGTTGCTGTTATAGTCGCAGCCGCACATGATACAGAAATCCAAAAAAGTTTTTTCCGACATCTCCAGTCCCGAGAGGATGTCATCGTAGACAATCGCGACACACTTTCCGTCGTTCGTGTTGATATCTTTTACCGTGAGAGGACACCCGTACGCGAAGACATCAGAATCTTCGCTGATGACGAAATCTACTTTTCCACTCTTACAGAGATCGACGCATGTCGTCTCTGCTTCGAGTTCGGCGTCAAAGTACGGAATCTTGACAAGGTTTAAAAACTCCTTGATCTTTAGTATGTCGTCCTCGGTGACGGTGATTGACTGCTTGCGCAACCGCTCCAACTCCTCCTCGAGTTTCTTGATCTTATCATCGTTGGGAACTTTTCGGGTGCTCAATAGTCGTTTCGGATTCTCATCTTTTTCCAAACATTTTTGGGTGTACAAAATCTCTAGAAAAGGAGAGAATGTTCCTGTTGAATAATAGTCAAGGATCTCGGTCTCGAGTTTTGCGACCTTGTCGTCGATTTTTCCGCGCCCTTCTTTCCTGCGCGCACGCTCAACTAGTTTTTCTTGTGGACATCCGTTGTCGAAAATAAAGCACGGATGTATACGATTCTCTTTAAGACAGACGACGAGACTGATAAACGCCGACATCCACTCTTCTGGACCAAATATTGCCATGTACTTGTATATGTACATTGACGTATCGATGGCGCACTTCTTGAACGCAAAATCTTTCAACTCTACTGCTTGATAGACATGCGGACACATTTCCCGGAGGAACTTGTTAAGACTTCCAATTCCCATTTGTGTAAAAAAATAATTAATAAGATCACTATTAATTACTAGGACATCCCACCGCCAACTGGACACTGTCATATGTAATTCTATACACGAGTCCGGTGATTAAAACAATGTACATAGTTCCCCACGCGAGTTCATTAACTATAATACCGACCTCGGGTGTAAACTTGAGTATGCTGCACACTATGAGCACGATGATGTGGACGAAAATAAAGACCACGGCGAAGAGAGACGATTTTGCGAGTTTCATGAAACTCATCTTTTCGAGTTCCGTGCCAGCCATGTAGCAGTCATAGATCATGTTCAAGATCGACACTATATACAGCACTATGGACCCGCCGACAAGGTACTTGACATAGTTTATAATGCTGTGGTCGTCGGTAAGTTGGGTCTTCTTCATCGTGTAATAAATGATATACCCGAAAATACATATCTTTAATAAAAATATAAGCATGTCAAGGATAATGTCCTCGAAGAACTTTTTCGGGTCGGTCAACATCTCAAAACTGAAGTTTTCTCTCATTTCTTAATACGATTTTTATTTTCAAGATCTGGTTTATAGATATTTTATAATAATAAATGAAAACTAGGATAACGTACCCGTATTTATTAGAATGCTGTAACTACACCAACGATGCGTACTGGAAATCGATATTCACCAATCTCTCGTGCGGCATCCCGCCGCACGGCGTGTACATACACAAGGATTTCCTCGTGTGTAACTACAAAGACAAGGCGTTCTCGTATAAACTTCTACAAAAAAATCCGGAAGAAATATTTTCCGACGTATACAAGTTGTTCAAAAACAAACTTCAAATGTTTTCGCGAGACGACATTTTACAGAAACAGGACGAGATTGACGGACTAACCAAGAAGATTGTGTATAGTGGATGGGGCGATATAAAGCGGAAAAACATCAAGGACACGCTGATCGAGAACTTTGTTCTCGATCAGAAAAATAAATATGCTCTCACGTACAACCAGACCAGAGATCTGCTAAACATAATAAATATCGGACTCATTTTCAAGTACATCACCTATAAAGACATTATAATTGTTGACGGAAAAATAACCGAAATTTCTTGTATCGTGTTCGGCGGCGACTGTATATTCAAGTACACGCGAGACATATTTACACACACAGATGGCAGGACCCCGCCACCCATCGTGTTTAAGTCCGACACAAGTATTTCCAAAGAGTGGGACCGGTATGTCTCGTTTTACAAAAAACTATATACAAGGTGAATAAATAAATAAATTAACGTATCCCATATTCTTATAACTATTGTTGAACTGTGAAGTCATTTATTATTAAATTTAATTTAATAATAAAAAAAATATATAAATGGAGATACAAGTTAAACTGTCTGGCGGAGCAGTCATGCCTTCAAAGGCACACCCAGAAGATACTGGGTACGACCTTACTCTTATTAGCGTTGTAAAGGACATGTCGATAGAGAATTCGCCGGAGTACATTATTATGTTTGATACTGGAGTTGCTGTCAAACCGCCTATCGGATACTGTGTTGATGTTGTTCCGCGAAGCAGTTTTTCGAAGACGGGGTATTCTTTTGCCAATTGTGTTGGAGTAATCGATTCGACATACAGAGGAACGATCCGCATAGTGATTAGAGGCGACAAGTCTCTTAGAGACTTGGAACTCCCATACAAGGGTTTTCAGATGATCCTCAGGAAACTCGAATATTCTTTTATCCGCCAGGTAGAGTCGCTCGACAGTACCGATATGGGGGATGGCGGGTTCGGATCTACTGATTCTGGCACCCTTCCGCAGGGTTGTTAATTCTATATGAATTCTATATGTTAATTCTATATACTTCCCTCGACGAACCGCAGGAACTTAAAACTCTGGAGTTGAAGGAATGTGTCGGCAAGATCATCCTTCTTTTTTATTCCCTCAAAATAATCCTCACATCCACGGACTTTGAATATGTCGCGCGTTTTTTCCACTGCCCACTTCTTGCGCTCGGGTTTGGACAGGCCTTTTGGCGCGCCGATAATCTGTGTTTTATAGTATGCTGGAAACTCAATAATCTCCTTCCTTGAATCGAACACGATGTTCCCAAATCTACTTAGCGGATAGCGCATCGTAAAGTAACTGAAGCAGTGCTGACCGAGTTTTATAGCCATCGTATTCTGCGCCTTCTTGAAACTCATCTGCTGTTCGATGACGATAGTATCACATCTGTCAAAGAGGTCTTTATACTCGTCGAGTTCCATAATCATATTGTAAAAAACCTGTGTATCGAGATACTTACCTTTGGTTGTGTTGGTTGTTAGATCGAGATTTTTGTGGAGAAGGATCTGTCCGGTTAGAACGATCGAGTCTAGAAGAGACGAGAATTTAGGAGTGATTGCGCCGTCTTTATCGAACCGTTCGGTTTTCCGAACATTGACAAGTGAGCGCAGTTTTTCGCTGTCAAACTCCTCGACACAGAACGCAAAGTTTTTCTTCCCGATGTCAAAACTTGCGATGATAGTCATATAATTTATTATATGATGGACCTGTTAAATGCTAAATCATCTCTTTCTGCCATGAACATCTCGATGCGATTTTTCATTATGGTGTTGTATAGTTCGAGATCTGTCAACTCTGCGGATACGTCGAAACTCCGGTATCTCTTTAACCATTTAGTGCCGTGGATGTCAATACTCTGCTCTATTTTTTGTATTATAGCGCAACACTTATCTACGATCTTATCCATGTCCTCGCATATATCCGGAAAAACCTCGTCTCCCGTCGTCGGAAACTCTCCATTCGTCTGGAGAGTGTCCAAAGGAAGAGTTTCCGACGACGGGAGAGTTTCTGATGAATGATAGAGTTTGTTCGACATTTTTCCCGGATTATATTTATTTAAAAACTTTTGTAAAACTTTTATTTTTATTTTAATATCCAACTCTTCGATTTTTCGCAGCGCCGCAGAAATATTTTCGGCGGACGAAGATCCGGAACGGAAAAACGACAGTGTATCCACTCCCTTTTGAACAATGAGGTTGGTGCTTCTCGATACAAGATTGGTACCAACAAGTCCTGCGACAGACATACCAACAAAGACATTCATTTATTCGCGGAATAAATGTTTAAACTATAAAAATGTGATCCTTGGTTTTGAGAGATCGATTATTTCCTTGACAACCTTCTTTTTCAACAGTACTGTTTTATAGTGGTTCGTCATAAACTTGTCCGTCTTGAACACCGCCGACAAGAGTTGGTCGATTGGTTTCGCCAGAGCCTTCAAATAGTAATTGAAGTCAATCGCAATGCTCCCCGCGTGGTCTTTGTAATAGTCATATGATTCAATCTGCTCGTATTGTTTCGCCTTTTCGCCGAGGGGATGTGTCACAATGACATACTCTAACCGCGTTCCCACATCCACTCGTCCTCCTCGATCGCGGATTTTCTGGGACAGTTGAACTTGCGCGGGAAGACACCGCATATAAAACTCTTTTTCATCCACCGCGTTTTTAAGCCGCAATTTGTTTTCGCGATCGGGACCGCTCTTCGGCAGGAAATCAACAGTGTAGTCCCCCATCTTAACCTTCTTTTTGTTTCCGAGGATAAGAGATACGCTCATGTCCCCAATGTTCCCTACCGATTTTGTGATAATAAAATCCTTGGAGGGATAGGTATACGAAAGCAGATTGGTTGCGTAGTCTATACACGCATATTCAATAACTTCGCGAGATTCGTTCTTGAATATGCGCATGACGATGTTCTCGTAGACCATCTTGACAAAATTGCTCTTGTCGCGGCGCGATAACAACACGCCCTTCTTCTCGATCTTGTCGACGAGTCCTTCTCCTTCGTAGTATTTCAGACTCATGTAGCATTTAGCAGTGAGGATGAGAAAGCGCCAGTAAATAAATTTCTCAAACTCAAGTTTCATCGGTTTCGGAAATAACGCACTCACTTCACTCGACACCTTCTTGCCGTACGCCCATAGTTCTTCGGGCGTTTCAAGGTGCGGAAAGCGCACATAATTGGAATCCGTGTCGCCATACACGATTTCGCCCCGATATTGCTCGGTGATGATCTGCATCACCCGCTCGATACTTTCGCGTCCTTTGGCAGTGACACACATCGCGCCGGGCATCAATGGCAAGTACCCCCGGCGAACCCCCATCGCACCATACGCCGAATTCGACGACACTTTATATGATAACTGGCGACACTCAAGCACTCCGATCATCTGCTCCAACTCGTCCTTGTTGTCGCTGGCGGGAAGTAGTTTCTCGAGTTCTTCCTTTTTTAGCCTAGTAGTTTTTCGTGCGGAGATGAGGTCTTCCAGCAAACTCGGCATAATGCCTTTGGGTTCCTTGAGAAAGCGGAAATGACGGTGTCCACACAATACATTGAGCACCTTGCCCTTGCGCTTTTTTGTATCGTGTGCACAACCCTTGTGCTCCTCCCAGTCAAAGATGTGGCACTTACTATCGGGGATATCGACTCCGTCCGGGACAAATGTCGAGTAGCACACATTGTGCGAAATCATAATGCTCGGGTACAGAGACGCAAAATCAAACGGCACAACCTTGTCATATATTCCGGGCACCGGGTCAATTACAAACGCACCCTGGTAGTGCTCGTCATCGCCCGCATTGTACACATCCTTCTCGACAACAACCCCCTCCTTCATACACTTTTTATATACTTGCGAGAAGACCTTGAGTTGCTGACCCTGGGTGTACAATTTGAAGATGGGAACATTGGTAACCATCGACATCTCGGTCAGACTGAACCAGTGCTGGAGTTTGTCGAATAGACGGTATACGAGCATCGAGTCCTGGACGCAATACTTGCCGATCAACCCGAGTTTCTCTGGGGCGTCTGGCGCGCCATTCTTTGCCTTCATGTAATACGCAAAGATCTGTTTGTGATTGATTGGGTCCTTTGTATCGCCGAGAAAATAGTCAGAAACAAACTTGAGAGTATATGTATTAAATTTGTAGTCGCGCTTGATAAGCGGAAGGAGATCGACGAACAGTCGCCCCTCGGCGTCGAGATACTGGAAGTGCTGATTCTTGAACGCCGATGACGACCAGTCGATTGTTTTTTCCTCGGCGTGCCCGTACATGTCGAACCCCTGCTTGTCAAACTCGTTGATTACCATATGTAGTTTCGCGCGGTCGATCATGTAGGGAATGTCGAATGTGAAGATATTATACCCGATGATAATATTCGGTTGCTTTTCTATCATCAGGTCGACAAACGCCTGGAGGAGATCTGCTTCGTTCTCGCAAAGAATGAGTTCAACATCGTCGCCTATAGTTGCGTGGTCTGGTTGAAAGAGACTAATGAGGATTTTCTCTGTCGTCTCGTCTCGTCCGAAGATACACGAGATCTGGAAGATTGCGTCGCCGAATTTCTCGGCATTGGGCATCTTGTTGGGATCGGTGGAGTTGACTTCGATGTCGTACGACATTCTGAGCGGTTTGACAATCTTGTCCGACGCGTACGGTCTAATGTTTTTCCAACTAACGGTATACTCATCGGCATAAGTAAGTTTGTCTTCGGGGTGGACGGGTGTTCCTGTAAATTGGATCCACCCCGTCACGGGAATATCAAGAAAACAGGTGATCTGGAGTTCATTTGGCGCATTGTCCTCGTGCATCTTCAACTGTATGAAACCCAGACCGAGAATATTGAGGGGTTTCTTAAGTTTGAAAAAAAGAGTTTTTATATCTATCCGGGACGAAAATGTACAGAAAAGATAGGGGTATGTGGCGTCGGGGTTCTTGCTGGCGTAGTAGAGGGGTTTTTTGTAGACGAGGGTTTTTTTGAGTGGTTTCTTGTCCTTGAGCAACTCGTCGAGTTTGTTGCCGAGGAGCTGTATTTTTGACGACGACCATTCCATATGGCGCGGCAGTTCGAGATAGACATATGGGGCGAAGTCGTCGACGCGCAGACAGATCGTCTCGTTATTTTCTCCGATTCCGTAGATGCGGATACTCGTGATCTCAGACTGCATTTTGTCGTCCTTCCAGGAGTAGATGTACATGGTTGGCATTTAAACTATTATTATATGCTAATAATCAGAATTATGAATAATTTTAGATTCCTTATGGAAGTTAGAAAAAAATTTTCTTATGTAGATCTACATTATTGAAGATTAAAGAATTGAATATAATTAAAATGCCAAAATATTGTATAACCAATATAAAAACAGTTGTAATATGCCCTGACCATAACAAAAAGTATGCCGAGAGGAAAACACACATGGCATCTTTACTTAAAAAAATTGGAGTTGAGAACGTCGTCCATCATAAATCGGGAACTGATGCGTACCCGAAATGCCTTAGCGAAGCAATTATTAGCATACTTGAAGAAAATATGACCGATGACCCTATTATTATTCTTGAAGACGATGTTGAATGGACTGGTTTATATACCCTTGAAATTCCAGTTAATACTGATGCTATTTATTTGGGGTTATCTCTGTGCGGAGGAAGTAAAACAGAAAATAAAGACGATGGTCCGTCCACTATTAGCCTGTATTCACAGACTCAAGTTAAAGTTGTAAATATGCTGGCGGCACACGCAATCTTGTATTTTTCTAAAAGGTATAAACAAGCGGTGGTAAATGAGTTAAAAAACCATGTGGACTGGCACGCAGATGTTGTCATGTCCAAAATACAGAATGACTTTAACGTACTTGCTCAAAAAATTCCATTTTTTTACCAAAGTTCCGGTTTTGGAAACGTACAACACGTAGAGAATATGACCAAAGTCTGTGTACGAGAACAACACGACCCTACTTTTTCGTTTAATACCGACCCATGTACACTGGTCACATGTTATTATCCAGTGAAAACGGGAAAACACAGCGAGGATGCTTATATGTCTTGGATAAAAAATTTTATGAAACTTAATTCCCCAGTTGTTGTTTTTACAACGCAAGATTATGAAAAAAAAATTAAAACTCTACGTGAAGACAGACCCATACATATAGAAATCATCGATTTTGAAGAGCTGTATATGTGGAAAAAATACAGCACACAGTGGATTAAGAATTATGACATCGACCCAGAAAAACACATCCACTCACCTGCTCTATATGCTGTGTGGGCACAAAAAGCGGTATTTATTAAAGATGCTATAACCCTTAATCCATTTAAATCAACTCATTTTTTTTGGTGTGACATTGGAGCGTTCAGGATAGAGGCAGATATGCCTCTATATAAAACATTTCCAATGACTAGCTATTTCCAACAAGAAAAAATCTTATTTGGAAGTGTATTTCCATTAACACAAGATGATAAAACAATGCGATCTGATGGAATAATAGGAGATTTTTTAGATCCGACGAAATGTCGTATAATAGGCGGTTTGTGGGGTGGTGATATAAAGGGGTGTTTTAGCTGGGTCACAGCATATGAAAAGATGCTTAATAAATATTTCGATGTGGGAAGATTTGCGGGAAAAGACCAGAGTGTCATGATGTCAACTTGGTTAGAAAACCCAGGACTTGGGTTTTTTATAAAACCGAGAGATGATGCGCGTTGTAATGATGACCTATGGTTTTATTTAGAAAAGGTATTGTCTGGAAGAGAACCCTGTCTTTATGCTTAAATACTTAACTGGAACAACAATGAGAAACCAAGCGAGGCATGCCTACATTTTATACCTTGATCGAATTACCCTTTAATTAAAAATTAATAAATAGTTTTTAATTAATTAAAAACATTGACGTTAATTTGAAGCGGGAACCATTTACTAGGACCGTCCGTCTCAGGCAAACGTGGAGGTTGAAATTATCATCTATTTACACCATATCATGCCCCAATCTACTTTTGGGATAGTTAATCGAATTTTTTCTTTTACGGTATCAATTGTATCAGTATATTCACTTGGTCTATATGTATACAGGTCTTCAAATTGAATATGGAATTGAATAAAGCCAGGTGGTCCATGCTACCAGGACATGCTGTCAGGCAGTTATGTTCTCTATGTTTTGATAGATAATGCTGCTAGAAATCTATCAAAACATATTTTATCTGTTAGATTTTTATTAATAAAATCGCTTGGATTGTACATTTTTAAGTTATTTATAAACTCTGGAAGCTTGTCTATAAACTCTTGATCTGTATACACTTTCATTCCACAATCTGTATTCCAGTATGGAACAGTAGTTGCTAACAATTTTTCCTTATAGTTAATATAATTATAATGATCGGTATATTCATCTTTCAGTGACACAACATCGTATACAAATATAGGTGTACCAGTTGCTAAGCATTCCTGAAGTGCAAATCCCTGTGATTCATGGCTACCAATCCAAACTGCAAATTTTGTTTTTTTCAACGTAGTTATGTAATCGTTTAAATTATAATTACCATATATAAATACTTTATATTTTAGCATTAGCGTGTCCAATACAGACTTTGAAAATTCTAATAACGAAGGATGCCTGTGCTTAAAATATATTATACAGTCATATTCGTATACATCTTTGATATGTTTTTCAACATTTAATCCAAAAGGTAATGGAATGAACGGTATTGGTGATACAGAGATGTCGTGAAATTCATTATGACAAACCACATTCCAATCACTCAAACATGTATATATACATCTATTTTTATGTTCGGGTTTTGCGAGCGTAAAAATTGGGTCATTTGCATTTGGAAAAACCCAAAATTGGGGACCAAATATAAACTTACATAACGGAAATAATTCCGGATCAATCCAATGAGTGGGGCACCATATTATGTCATAATCGCTGTTAATATTATCAGGTGTAGCATTATAATAATATTCAATGCTGAATAGTTTACAGGCCCGTACCATAAACTCCGAATTTCTTGGGTGTGAATACCCAACTTGTAAAAGTTTCATTTATAAATAAAACTTATATTTAAATTAAAAGTACACAACCAAGTATAGATGGAAAGTTTATAAGAAGTTCTTCCTTGAGGTCATCGGTGTCTTGAGAACAGAGTGATCCTTCTGGAACAACAATGGGAAACCAAGTCATTGAAATTAATACAACAGGGATTTAATAATCAATGCAGCTTTTCCGATTCCATATACAGTACATGGTTCTACAGAAGGATTTTTATAGACCTCTTTGAACCCATCTTCCAAACAATTATTCCACAGAACAACATGCTTTTCTAACAGTTCTGTTCGTTCAGTGGCTTCCCGTAAGACTAAGATACGCTTTCCCAGAGCGGCTGCCTCTTCTTGTACACCTCCGCTATCCGTAATAATACAACGACTTGATGCGATTAGTCTAACAAACTCTATATAGGGTTGTGGGTTAAGTATATTAACAGTAGACATTGTCTTTTTTATAAGTTGATGAAGATCGGGATTGGGGTGCTTTATGAAGAAGAATTGTGACTCTTTGTACTTCTGAGCCAAGCATTCTATCTCTTGGAAGAGACTTATAAATGAACTCCAGTTTTCTCTCCGATGTAAGGTTACAAGAATCATATTGGATTCGCTTGACGGTATAACTGTGATTTTTTTTTCATCTATTATTTGGAAGAGACTATCAATAACGGTATTACCAACATTATAAATTTTGCCTTCCACATGCTCTTCTTCAAGATGCCTTACAGAATGAGGACTGGGGCATAAATGGATGTCTGCAAGTCTACTAATCATTGATCGATAAGACTCCTCGGGCCATGGGTGTTGTTTTTGATATGTCCTAAGTCCTGCCTCTAAATGAATTACCGTGCACTTATTATTAAAAGCACATAAAGCTGCTCCGAATGCGGATGCTGTATCACCCTGAACAAGCACGTGACTATATGCTTCGAATAGATTTTTATTCAAAATAGAACACACGATTGTATTTAAACGGTTTGACCCGTTCTCAATACAAATTCGAAAACGAATAACTTCCTCAATAACAAGATCCTTGTGCTGTTCTATAAAGCAAATATCATATAATTTTTTTTCTATGACGTTAAAGACTGGTTTTAGTTTTATATATTCAGGCCTTGTACCAAAACAAATAAGCAGCTTCATTATGTTTTAAAAAAAAATTACTCCTTTAGATAGCTTTATGCTATCTAAAGATACCTATATTAATATAATATGGAAGATATAACTGCTATTGTAAATGTATTTAAGCGACCGCATACGTTGGCGCAACAAATTGATGCAATTCTTAAGCAGACTATCCCTCCCAAGTGTATTTTTATTTGGAACAATGGAAACACATCGGTAGACTTGAATCAATTTAAATCGATCCCCAGTATTGTGATCTTTGATTCGACCCATAATTTTGGCGTTTGGAGTAGATTTTTGATTGGGTTCCTTGCCCCATCAAAGTATATATGCGTCTTTGACGATGATACCATTCCTGGTAACCGTTGGTTTGAGAATTGTATAAATACAATGACTCAAAAAGAGGCACTACTAGGAACAATTGGTGTTATCTTTGAAAATGACATTAGATACACGCATCTCAAGCGATATGGTTGGGACGGCAATAAAGAGACAAGTATGCCTGTCGATATTGTCGGTCATTCGTGGTTCTTTAAGAAAGAGTGGCTAAATTACTTTGTGCGGGAGCCTCCTCAAGTCCATGAAAGGCGCACAACGGGTGAAGATATACACTTTTCCTATATGCTTCAAAAATATGCAAATATTCCTGTATATGTCCCACCCCACCCAGCAGGAGATCGTTCCTTGTGGGGCTCTCTTCCCGAAACGGCATGGAGCTATGGTTGTGACGGAAATTCAGAAACAGGACAATGTGTTCCCCTAACTGTTACATATCGTGAATATATTGAACGAGGATTCCGCGTGTTTTCTCAGAGGCATAACAAGACAATGAAGGATGATTTTGACTTTTTCTGCCAGCAGATTCGGACTAAGACACCGTTTGCATTAATACGTCCATCCGATGGCGAATATGGAATTATTCAAAACGAGACCCTCACTAATTGTGACAACTGGACTTTTACATCAGGAGGTCGTCTTCGAAGAGATCTTATAGATGCCATTCAACTATCACAAAAGAACAATGTTCATATTGGTATTCCATGTGACTGCTGTAACATACATATGTGCCGTTGGTATATTGAGCAGTTTAAACTTCATCCTAATTATACTACATTTGCAAATCTATTAGTAAATAGAAACTGGAGTACCTGGGTCAAATTCTTAGAAGAAGAACGCGTAATATTCACTTATATTGGGTCTGGCACAAATCCAACCAAGTTTTCGGTTAAAAAATCAATTATTGTAGACTCTCTTCTTGTAAACGATTGGGATGCAAAGGGAGAGGAAGTAATTTCAAAAATTATAGACGCTGTCGTAACTACACGAGGAGAGCTCTTTCTTTTATGCGCGGGGCCCATATCAAAGATCTTGATTTCAAAATTATGGTCGATGAACCCCCATAATATATATATAGACGCAGGATCCTCTTTAGATCTTTTTTTTAAGGGATCCACAACTCGCTTATATGGAAATCCGGGTCATATATTGTCTGAAAAACAATGCCAGTTCACGAAAGACAGTATTACCCTTTAAGTAAAAATTAATAAATAGTTTTTACTTAATTAATTAAAAACATTGACGTCCATTTGAACCAGGAAACATTTACTAGACCGTCCGTCTGAGGCAAATGTAGAGGATGGCATTTGTTTGAACTTAATTTAAACCCGGTTTAAATTAAAAGTACACAACCAACTATATGGTATCTAGAATGATGGAAAGTATATAGAGTTTACAAGAATTTCTTTCTTTTCTTCTTCGCCGTCGTTTTTCGGTGTAGTGCTCTTAAACAGTTCGGTGTAGCGGGTCGACTTTATACACACCTTATCCCGAATATATACACTTAGCAGAATATCCATGGATTTAAACCGATCTTCGTCAAGAATATTTGAGGAGAAGAATTTGGGTTTTACGAGTGCGCCGTAGTCGGTGTCGATGATGTCGTTAACGGTCTCGTTGTCCATGCGCACATTATTAGTTACAAACTGTTTTGCGTTGAATCCGCGATTGTAGATGACACAGTCGGGATTCTTGACACTCGCATCAACCATCTTCTCAATGAACTCGACGCCGTAGATTGTGCGCTCGCTCGCGAGTATGATCATCACGCCGGCGTCTTTCTCTAGCAGAAGCGGTGATATGAGACTGCCGATCTCGCCGTAGTCTTTCGCCATCTTATATATAGTAATTATATTTTTGGAAGTGAGGAAGTCGTCGAGTTCAAGAGTCGAGTCTGGAGGAGTATTTATAATAATCTGGTCGGGTTTAACTGTCTGATCGAGCAGACTATTTATTGAACTGAGCATCGTTCCCGTGGAACTGCTGTTTGATGCGTACATACTAACAACTATCTTTTTCTTTGTATTTGCGCGCTCTAGTTTAAGATAATCTTTTGCGTAGTCGATGGTGCTATTATCGAACCGCAACTTGAGGTACCGCGTGTACCCGTAATACGACGCCAGAATTACCACAAGACTAATAAGTGATGTGATGATCATAAAAAGTACGCTTTTACCGTTCATTTATATATAATTAACTTTTCGCTGTTTTTTAAAATAATTGGTAATAATAAATGACGGCAATGCTTCCTAATTCCCAACTGTACACCCAGAATTATAGATACATGCCCAATGTCTGCCAACTACAGACTGTCGCAGACCGGTGCTATGGGTATGCCATTTCCCAAGATAATGTTGACAGAAACACCATCTACGACAACCTCAAGAAAGACAAGCAACTCCAGAAAACGGTGCAGATCATGGATCGCGCAGGACTCCGGCAATTCTTCCGCCAGATTGGCGAATTTCCAGGAACAGACATAAACGGACTCACCCTATTCGCATGTGTCGACGAGAAGATCCCTCAGTCGTTCATTGACAACATATCCCTCTTCCGCGCAAAGACATTCTTAAACGCATACACTCTCAAAGGGTCTGTGAATATCGACTACCTCGTCCAGAACGGGACAAGTGTCTACAGAACGCGCAGCGGCGACAATCCAATCTTATGCGTTGTCAACCAAAGTAACTATACGGTCGGGGGCGACAGTCGCCGCGACACAGAGATTATTATCAACGGCGTTGGACGTGTAGTAAAAGAAATCAAGTGCAGCAACGGCACAATAGTCGTCATGGATAATATTGCCGCATCAGCGTACGTGAACGGAACATATTAATAAATTATTAATTTATTATTAATTTATTATTAATAAATGGACGATATAATATATGTGGACATGGTGGGGGATCTATTCCACTGCGGCCATGTTGCATACTTGAAGGAGTGTAAGAGACTGGGAAAAATGCTAAAGGTTGGGATCCACGGAGACGACGATGTTAGGTCCTATAAGCGACAGCCCATTTTGACAATGGAAGAGCGCATCAAGGTTGTTGAGGCGTGTAAGTACGTTGACGAGGTTATCCCAAACGCGCCTCTGAAACTGACAAAGGATTTTTTGAAACTCCACAATATAAACCGCGTATGCCACGCAGACGACATTTCCGATAAAGGCATTAATGATATGTATTCAGACGTTATCGACGTACTGTTTTTTATTCCATATACCAAGGGCATATCAACAACGCTGATCATCGAGCGCATCAAGAACCGAATTTAAAAATATAGAAGATACCACTTATAGTAGGGTGTTCTCCAGTCCTTGCCATAGCGTTTTTTCAACACCTCGATGGGTTCGTTCGGCAGGGAGGCAACTAATGAGCATCCTCCCAACTTTATTGTTTTCTTTTGTATTGGGTGGACATATTGTTTAATGGATTTATATTCGTTGTTATTGTCTTTGACCAAAAATATGTCTATGAATATAATACCGGTGTAGACGCGGAACGCACCCCAGTCAAAATACCGCCCTCCCATCCTTTTGACAATGTGCTCAACTTTTTTTGTATTCTCGGTGTTGGATTGTAAGATACATACATCGCCATCGTTGTCTCCTAGTATAACGTCTTTTTCGCGCATAATACCAAGAAGACTCCCGAAATCAACCCAGTACTCAACGCCCTCGCTTTCAAATTCATTTATAAGGTCGACGAGTAAATACCTTATTGTTCTCCTAACATAGAATACCTGCACGAGTCGAACAACTATAATTATAATAATAATAAGAATAAGAATAAGATGCCGGCGCATTTATTAATAAAATATTAATAATGATTAATATTTGCTTTTTGCGTGTAATAAAGAATGAATACCGACTTGAGCGAACTCAAAAGCATCATCTTTGGAGTCCTGTCTGCCGAAGATGTGCGCAAGCATTCCGTTGTCGAAATCACATCGGTTAAGATCAACGGCAGTTGTAGCGTCGGCGACGAGCGGATGGGTATCGAACTGAACAACGACGGAAAGTGTATCACATGCAACAGCAAGGCGAAGGATTGCCCCGGTCATTTTGGACACATTGAACTCAACGAACCCGTGCTCCACTGCAAACTGATCAAACACGCCGTCTCGTTTCTCAAGTGCCAGTGCATGAAATGCTATCAACCGCTGATTACTCCAGAAAAGGTAGAACTTCTCAATTTCTCGAAGTTCAAGCGCAACATCCGCTTCGACAAGATCATCGACCACATCACCAAGAAGACGAAAATATGCCCAAACTGTAACACCACCCAACCCACTTTCTCGGTGAATGTTGACAAAAATATCGTCACGACGTACGGCAAGGACCGGCACAACATTATCTCGATTCCGCTAAAAACAGGAGACATACTCTCAATCTTCTCCGAATTGTCAAACGACAGTGTCAGAATGCTGGGATTCGATCCGGCGCTTGTCCACCCCAAGAACTTTATTTTACAGAACATTCTTGTTATTCCTCCGTGTGCGCGCCCGTCTGTGATGGGCGACAAACCGGCCGACGACGATCTCACGATCCAGTACATTGAGATCATCAAGGCGAATGACAAACTCATAAAACCAGATGAGAACAAGGATGAGAACAAGCACCAGTCGAATATCCAGAACCTTATTTTCCGCATCCGCACAATGATGGACAACAGAAAGGGCGACGCCAAATCCAGCAATGGATCTGGCAAACCCTTCAAGGGCATCTCCGACAGATTGTGTGGAAAAACGGGTCAGTTCCGCTTCAATCTCATGGGAAAGCGCGTCGAGCAATCTGCGCGCAGCGTCATCGACCCCGACCCAACACTCCGTCTCGGCGAGATTGGCGTGCCGATTGAGGTCTCTAAAATCCTCACCTTTCCCGAGGTTGTTAACTCGCTCAATATCGAGAGATTGACCCGCATGATCTGGGACGACAAGGCAAACGGCATTATCCGCAACGAGATGCGCATAAAACTAAAGTATGCGCTCTACGACCAGTCAAAAACAACACGGGTCATGTATGGCGACGAGATTGTGCGCATGACTTATCCATCGGGACAACCCGTCGAGCGGCGCATTAAATATTTCGGGGACCCAAAGTTTACTCTTAAAGTCGGCGACAAGATTATCCGCAACGGCATTGAGTTGCCGTATATCCTGCCAACCCAAAAGTCGTTTGTGCTGCAGCAGGGCGATGTGGTCGAGCGACACCTCCAGGACGGCGACGAGGTTGTGCTCAACCGCCAGCCGACACTACACAAAGGCAGTATGATGACGCATAGAGTGCGCGTTTTGCCGTGCAAGAGTTTTCGCTTCAATCTTGCCGCGACAAAGAGTTTCAATGCCGACTACGACGGCGACGAGATGAACATCCACGCGCCGCAGTCGCACGAGAGTCGCGCCGAGTTACAGGAGTTGTGCAGCACATCCCAGAATATTATTTCGCTTCAGTCAAGCAAACCAAACATCCTGATTGTCCAGGATAATCTTCTTGCGAGTTATCTCATGACCAACCCTAATGCTAGTAAGTTAGACAAAGCCGAGTTTTTCAGCATTGCGAACGAGGCTATTTCTGTTGATGGTTCGCCGTTTCCCACCAATCTCATTCTCAAAAAAATAAAAAATATACAGAAAGTATTAAGAATGCAGGGAAAGGACCCGTACCCGTTTACGGGTCGCGGACTCTTCTCGCTCGCCCTCCCCGACGATTTCAACTACACGTCAAAGAACGGCATCAACGAGTCCGAACCCGTTGTCAAGATCTACCGCGGAGTGCTGTACGAGGGCGTGATCAACAAGAGCGACTACGCCAACCACAACTCTATCACACAGCTCATCTATAAAGAGTATGGACGCGCCGCCGTCTCCACCTTTATCGACAACGTGCAGTTCATCACAAATAAGTGGCTGAAACTCACGGGTTTTAGCGTCGGTATCAAGGACTGTATACCAACAAAAACGGGAGAGATCGCCGACGCCGTTAATAAGTGTATCATGGAGGCGTCGATGATCGAGGAGACGACCCAGCATCCCGGAATCCGCGAGGCGCGCGTCAACGGCGCCCTGAGCAAGGCGCGCGACATCGGACTCCGTATCGCCAAAAATTCTCTGAAAGACGACAACGGGTTCGTGTCCACGGTCAATGCCGGCAGCAAGGGCGACTTCTTCAACATCGCGCAGATTACCGGATTGCTGGGTCAGCAGAATTTGCGGGGACAGCGCATTCCGAACTTTATGAACAAGGGCAAGCGCACACTGCCCCACTACCCCTTTAGTGGGATGGACAAAAAGACGGAGTATGAGTCGCGCGGATTCATCAGCAACAGTTTCCACCACGGCCTTACACCCCAAGAATTCTATCTCCACGCTGTTGCGTCGCGTGAGGGCATCACAAACACGGCGCTGAGTACCGGCAAGTCGGGGTATATTCAGCGCAAGATCATCAAAGTCATGGAAGACTTTTCTGTCAAGAACGATCTCACGGTGCGCAACGCCGACAACAACGTGTACCAGTTCCTGTATGGCGATACGGGACTGGACCCTGCGGAGTGTGTGTTTGACAAGGGCGAGCCGTTTATCTGTAATGTCGACCGCATGATCGACAGATTGAACATGGAAGTCGAAGACGAGTAATAATTCTTGTAAATATTTACAAGAAAAATATTAGATAATAATATTATAAATTAAATTTAGGAATGCCGAGAACTTGCTGGACTTTGCGGATTTTGAGTTTATTTGCGTGTGTGAGATCCATCGTTCCGTTCTCCATCTCCTTAATATCGTTGAGCGGATAGTTACATTTGACGGCGAGAAGCGCCTGTGTTTTTGTTGTCGCGCACGCCACTCGTGCATTTATAATGAGGGTGCTTACTTCTCGCGGGATTTTATTGGGCGTAGTGATCTTTCCCGCGTCGATCCTATTTTCGAGGGATGCGGAGTTCATACCGTTATGTGTCCGCTCTACAGCAATTTTGCGAGTGGGTACATTTCCGTGGAGAACAACAACTGTGTGGTCTTGGTAGTTCATTTTATTTATATTTTTGTTTTTAATTATGGTAAAATTTTCATAATTGTCAACATGACATTCTCAGTATTTGTCACAAAAGGTGAACTGTTGCTGGTCCCCCACAGAGAATAATAATATGTACCTGCCGAAAGAGGTGTATCAACAACTGATAATGATAGTGTTCCAGTGAACGGTGGTGATGGATTCGCAACTCTTGCCATATTGTATCCCGAGTCCTGTACTGAATGCGCACTTATCAAACCTCCAGATACCGATAAATTTGTTGTGTTTAAATCAGTTGGGACTGCTATGCTTCTCCCTATAGTTGTATATACAGTCGAAAGTCCAGTTGATGTATATGACATTTGTGCTATAATTAAAATTTTTTCGGTTGAACTTGTAGTGGTGATACTAACGTTTGAAATTAATGTTGCAGCTGCGGGCAATATTGTAACATTGCCCTCATAAGACCCCCCATTCAACCAAGAAATAGAAGGACCCGCGGGTCCCGTAACTCCTTGAGGTCCCGTAACTCCTTGAGGTCCCGTATCTCCTTGAGGTCCCGTAGCGCCCTGTGTTAAAGCATTTAACTGTGTGTGGACATGCGACAATGAAGAATCTCGCATTTCCAGTGTTAAAGTCCTACTACCCGAGGTAACCACATATATGTCAATACCTATTCGTGTTGTTAAGTTGGGTAAATTTTGTATTGGTACATATGCTGAATTAGTGTATATAGCTTGACTTACTGTTGTAACAAACACAGCATTAGAAGGAGATGGCGCAGGAGAAATATATGTTTTATTGCTTGTTCCATCGGCATCCACTTTAAAAACTCCAAAATAAAATCCAACATTGTTAGTACTTGCCGATCCTGCATACATATAGCAATTCAAGTCCCACAATCCTTCGGGAATAAAAGTGTTAGTAATAGAATTTGGAGGAGTTAAAAACGTCGCAAATAGTGTTCCCGACCCAGCATTACCAGTATATACGATTTGTGTCCGAGGACCTGTATTTGGTTCTATCAATAGTGAACCGGTTGCTCCTGGCGCGGGGTTTATATTTATATTATCTAAAAATAAAACCAGTCCAGCCGAAATTCCCGAGGGTCCCACGGGACCCGTAGGACCTATGGGACCCGTAGGACCAATGGGACCCGTAGGACCTATGGGACCCGTAGGACCAATAGGTCCCGTAGGACCAATAGGTCCCGTAGGACCGATCGGGGTAAGAGTATATGTTAGTTCTGAAGAAGAAGTATTATAAAAAACTGTATTTAAAATATTAGAGTCGTCAGGTCTTAAAGGTTTAATATACAAACCACCAGTTAATCCTGTAGTATTAAGAGCAGAATTAGATGCGTTTATTATTATTGAATTTGGAAGTTGATTAAGAGTCCCCGCGCTATTCCCAATGGCAATTGAGTTTGTCCCCTGTCCGGTATATCCAGAAAATGCCCCAATAGAAACCGCACCATTTTGAGAATACTGACCAGCGCTAGCCCCAATCGCAACTGCTCTATCAGTTTGGAAATATTGTCCAGAGAACGCTCCAATGGCAATTGAATAACTTCCTTGACCTGATATACCAGAATCTCGTCCAATATGTACTTCAGCGTCTCCAACCGCCCATGTTGTTCCATCCCAAAATAAATAATCTGAATAATTTGTTCCTGTAGAACTAATTACACCGGCAGAACCTTGCGGTCCCGTAACACCTTGTGATCCAGTAACCCCCTGTAGTCCCTGTGGTCCCGTAACACCTTGTGGTCCAGTAACCCCTTGTAGTCCCTGAGGTCCCGTAACACCTTGTGGTCCAGTAACCCCTTGTAGTCCTTCAGGTCCCGTAACACCCTGTGGTCCAGTAACCCCTTGTGGTCCTTCAGGTCCCGTAACACCTTGTGGTCCAGTAACCCCTTGTAGTCCTTCAGGTCCCGTAACACCCTGTGGTCCAGTAACCCCTTGTGGTCCCTCAGGTCCCGTAACACCTTGTGGTCCAGTAACCC
>Ga0214919_10002630_pt1 | contig 27946 bp, 39 predicted proteins | sample LL1503_MetaG_FD_177994 | JGI IMG/M metagenome (GOLD analysis project Ga0214919, IMG submission 177994) | Freshwater microbial communities from Lake Lanier, Atlanta, Georgia, United States - LL-1503 | ecosystem: Environmental > Aquatic > Freshwater > Lake | place: USA: Georgia | collected...
AGAATCAAGTCTATGATCAAGTCTGGCATCAAGTCTCGATTCAAGTCTGGAATCAAGTCTCGATTCAAGTCAAAGAGAATGTCAAATGATATCAGTTAAGGATCAAGTCAGGCGTCAAGTCTGGAATCAAGTCAGGAATCAAGTCTCGAATCAAGTCAGAGAGAACATAAAATGAAATCGGTCGTGGATCAAGTCTGGATTCAAGTCTCGAATCAAGTCTATGATCAAGTCTCGAATCAAGTCTGGCATCAAGTCTGGCATCAAGTCTATGATCAAGTCCATAATCAAGTCGGGATTCAAGTCTGGTCTCAAGTCCGGGATCAAGTCAGGAATCAAGTCAGAGAGAACATAAAATGAAATCGGTCGTGGATCAAGTCTCGAATCAAGTCTGGAATCAAGTCGGGATTCAAGTCACGAATCAAGTCTGGATTCAAGTCTCGAATCAAGTCCGGGATCAAGTCTTGAATCAAGTCTCGAATCAAGTCTGGATTCAAGTCTGGAATCAAGTCTGGAATCAAGTCAGAGAGAACACCAGATGAAATCTGTTAAAAATCAAGTCTCGAATCAAGCCCATAATCAAGTCTATAATCAAGTCAGGAATCAAGTCTATAATCAAGTCTGGAATCAAGTCTCGAATAAAGTCTTAGATCAAGTCAGGCATCAAGTCGGGCATCAAGTCTGGAATCAAGTCTTGAATCAAACAATTTATCATTCGCATAACAAGGAATAGAACAATGAAGATTAATATTGGACCTTATAAATATTGGTTTGGGCCATATCAACTTTGTGCTTTACTGAAGTATGTTGGTGTATCCGAATCTGGTCGTGATAATATTGCCGAAAAGATATCAGCAAAGCCATTCGACTGGTTTAATAAAAAGTTTAAGAAGAGAAAGATCATCATTCGAATTGATGATTATGATACATGGTCTGCGGATCATACTCTCTCGCTCATTATTCATCCTTTGCTTGTTAAGTTGAAGAATAATAAAGATGGTGCACCTTATATCGATGATGAAGATGCTCCGGAAAATCTTAGATCAACGAGTGCAAAGCCAAAAGAAAATGAATGGGACACAGATGAGTTCCATTTTGATCGATGGGATTATGTATTAGACGAAATGATCTTTGCTTTTGAAAAAAGTATCGACAATTCTTGGGAAGAAGAATTCTATTCAGGCAAATCTGATACTGAATGGAAATGTATCAATGAGGATGAAACTGATCCAGAAAAAAGACTATATGAAGCTTTCAGTGGACCAAATGACACTTTCAAAGTTGATCGTGATGGAATTAAAAAGATTCAGATTCGAATGCAGAATGGTTATAGATTGTTTGGTAAATATTATTCACACTTATGGACATAATATGATATCAGTTAAGGATCAAGTCTGGGATCAAGTCTCGAATCAAGTCTATGATCAAGTTCGGTCTCAAGTCTCGAATCAAGTCAGGCATCAAGTCTTGAATCAAGTCTGGGTTCAAGTCGGGCATCAAGTCTGGAATCAAGTCAAAGAAAACACCAAATGAAATCAGTTAGGAATCAAGTCTGGAATCAAGTCTTGAATAAAGTCTCGATTCAAGTCGGGGATCAAGTCGATGATCAAGTCTGGAATCAAGTCTGGAATCAAGTCAGGGATCAAGTCAGGGATCAAGTCTATGATCAAGTCAGGCGTCAAGTCTGGAATCAAGTCGAAGAGACATATCTTGACAAAACTCCAAATTATGATATACTATATAATGAAGAATGAAAAGGAACTTAGTGATGTCTGCTGATAATGGAATATATATTATTGAAACTGATGGCCCTGAATATCGTGTTGTCTTTAGCCAAGCGATTGATAATATTTATGGTATGTTCAATGATGAAACAAATCATTGGAAAGGTGATGATAAAATGATCCTTGAATATTTTGGATCATCCGTAACATATCGAAATCTTGAAGATGCATGGGATGCAGCCACCGTAATGAGTCATGAATATGAATATCTTGAAGATGGTATTTGTTTAATTCGTGATTTTAAGGATCGAAAGTTCTCAGAACTTTGAAAGGTAATAAATGTCAATTCTTGTTGACTTGAATCAAGTATTAATCGCTAATCTGATGCAGCAGATTAGTCATGATCCAAAAATGAAATTAGATGAAAATCTTATTCGGCATATGGTCCTGAATAGTCTCCGATCATATTCAAAGCAGTTCAAATCTAAATATGGTGATCTGGTAATTTGCTGTGATAGCAAAACTTACTGGCGCCGCGAGTATTTTCCGTTCTATAAAGCTAACCGTAAGAAAGACCGTGAAAAGTCTAATCTCGATTGGAATCTTATTTTTCAGGCACTGAACAAAATCAGGGATGAACTTAAGATTAACTTTCCTTATCGTGTGCTTGATATCGAGGGTGCGGAGGCGGACGATGTTATCGGTGTTTTGTCTGCTCGATTATCATCGAACGAAGACATTCTCATTTTGTCCTCGGACAAAGACTTCGCTCAACTCCAGAAGTATTCTTCGGTATCTCAGTATAGCCCTATACTCAAGCGATTTATCAAGAATGAGAATCCACTTTCTTATCTAAAAGAGCATATTATTCGTGGTGATAGAGGGGATGGAGTGCCTAATTTTCTGTCGTCCGACAATGTTTTCGTGATAGGTGAGCGCCAGAAAGTCATAAATAAGAAGAGACTTACAGAATGGATTAATAGTGATCCAATAGAATTTTGTGTAAATGATACTATGCTTCGAGGATACAAGAGAAATCAGACATTGGTAGATTTAGACTATACACCTGAAAGCATCAAGTCGAAGATTGTTGACGCATATGATAATACAAAGCCGAATAGCAGGCAGAAGCTACTCACATATTTTATTGAGAATAGACTCAAGAACCTCATTCCCATAATCGATGAATTTTAATAAGGAATAAATTATGAAAAAGAACATACATGAAGTATTTGAAGAATTTGAGAAGGCCAAAACTAAGCCCGAAAGAATTAAGGTGCTTAAGGACAATAATACATATGAATTAAGAAACGTATTACAGGGCACATATGATCCAAGAATCGAATTCATTTTTGAGAAGATGCCAAAATATAAGTCCTCAGATGCTCCGATTGGGCTAGGGTATAGCACGATTCATCAAGAACTTGATAGGATATATCTATATGAAAAGAATAATCCTAGAGTAAGCCCAAATTTATCTAATGATAGAAAGAAGCAACTTCTTATTCAAACACTAGAATGTCTTGAAGAAAAAGAAGCAAAGATTTTTGCTAATATGCTCCTTAAGAAACAAGAAGTAAAAGGACTGAATGCTACAATCGTAAAGGAAGCTTTTCCTGAATTGTTCTAATATGCGTTTGATGCGTATCTTTATCATGAAAACCTTAAATGGGGATATAGATAAATGTCAAGGATACATAAACATAAATCTAAACTTATTAAATTGAAGAATGATAAAAACAAAAATACATATATAACAACAAAAGAAGATTGTATCAAGTGGTCAAGAATAATAAACAGAGAAATATTTAATAATCAACTACCAGACATTGATAATATTGAAATAGGATGGCGAAGAAAATGTTGGGCATATTATGTATATGATGTAAATAAAAAAGGCGAGAAATATATCAAATTGGCTATGAATAAAAAATATCCATCTAAACTGTTCTTTGTAGAAGTACTAGCACATGAACTTATACATCACTATCAATTTCTATTTGGTGACCCAGTAGGGCATGGGCCATCATTTTCTGACTGGACTGACAAATTCAACAATAGAGGGCTAAATTTAGTATAATACCATGACACTAAAAAATAATACGTATCGTGAAGATTATGATGATTATGATGAAGAAGACCGAAAGCGTAATAAAAAACTTCATCAAGAACATCGACGACCTGTGCGAAACTGGAAAAAAGTATGGTCAGAACATAGTGATGATATGGAAGACATAGAGAAGTATTACAATAAGTAGTAACTATTTATAGCATATACTAAAAGTTGTAGTAATATTGTTATGGAGCCTTCATAATCTTCGCAACAATATTGCTACGATTTCTCTTGCATTGTTTCCGAGTTCATGGTAATATATACTCATGATCAAGAAACGAAAAGCTCGGTGTGACCGCAAGCATATCATATATGAGATATCCCTAGGCCCTAAGTCTTATATCGGTATCACATATGTTGAAGCCCAGGCCCCGAAGCGGTCCATGCGTCGCCGGTGGCAAAAGCATGTAAGACGCGCTTTGACTGAAAACCGCGACTGGAAGCTTTGCAAAGCGATCCGGAAGTATGGTCCTGAAGCATTTACTCTCCAAATACTTGAAATCGTTAGAGGAAAAGCTTCGGCTCATGCCCGGGAACGCGAACTTATATTCCAATACAACCCAATGTTGAATACTCAGTGAGCCATGCATTTCCGCATAGCAGCTATGTGATAATAACACTTGACTCTATACGGAATAACTGCTATTCTAATAGCATAAGTTGAACAGACAAAGAAAGACCTACACTATGAACAAGCGTAAATATAAGACCTACACTGTGGCCATGATGAACAAGCGCGAAAATATGACCGAATCTCGCGGGCTTGTTGCCGTTTTCTTGAAGAAGGGTGGCAAGATCACTGTGTGTGCTCCTAGTAAGAGCCGCTTTAAGACGTTCAAGCGTTAATCGAAACACGAAAAGAAAGACCTACACTTATGTCTACCAATATGAACCGCCTCTATGACTTTTGTGCTACTGACTCTTCATTTGCGAACGGCCGCGCCACTAAGCAGGTCGACTCGGGAATGCCGACAAGCAAGATGTCTATTCCGTGTGATGGTTGCTCGAAAGCTAATATCTGTGCGATTAGCGGACTCGAATGTAAAGCTTTCAAGCAGTGGTCTATCACGGGAAAATATAATAATAAAAACATCGCTAAATCTTTCCAGTCTATCTAATAATGAAATCTGTCCATAAACAAGTCTGGAATCAAGTCTGGAATCAAGTCTATGATCAAGTCTGGAATCAAGTCTCGATTCAAGTCTGGTCTCAAGTCTTGAATCAAGTCCGCGATCAAGTCTTGAATCAAGTCTCGAATCAAGTCTCGAATCAAGTCGATGAGAACATAAAATGAAATCTGTCCATAAACAAGTCGAGGATCAAGTCTATAATCAAGTCTATAATCAAGTCTTGAATCAAGTCTCGAATCAAGTCTTGAATCAAGTCTGGATTCAAGTCTCGAATCAAGTCCGGGATCAAGTCTGGAATCAAGTCAGGAATCAAGTCTGGAATCAAGTCGATGAGAACATAAAATGAAATTATGTGAAATCGGACCAAATCAGATCGTAATGATCGTGCGCGGCAACTATATATTATGCTCATATAATATACCTGTTGCTGCACACGTGCCTAGTATCGGTTACTTTCGGACTACTAAGAAGTTTTCGAAAACCACCACTAAGCATATCAACAATTGGCTTGATGGCATTAATGCCCTCTGTGTTACCCAAGACTCAATTGAGTCTCTTGCAAAAGATATATGTGATTGTCGCTTGACAGGCTACGATTCTTGTGATAAGATATCTAAACTGAACTAAACCAAAGGAAAATATAACTACTATGCCTCGCAATGCTAAATCTAACGGAATTCCTCCTCAGGTTCGCGCCCTTGCTGTAATCAAGCTGGGTGTGCCTGTCACTCCTTCGGAAATCAACAAGTGTGTTGATACTGGAAATTATGCTTCAAAGTGGATCCTCTATCTTAAGATCATGGGATTCGAATTCGAAGTTAAGAAAGACGGCCGCAATGTCGTATCTTATACGATGATCTCCGAACCTAAGAATGCTGCTGAACTTCGCTCGATGCAGCCTAAGGTATCTAATGTAAAGAAGCCTGCAAAGGTTGCTGAGATTATTACCGTCGTTCCTAAGAAGCCCGTCAATAATCTTACTAAGATCAAGGCCGCTGCTGAGAAGCTTGCTGCTAAGACTGTTCCTACAGTTGATCCCTCCTGGGATTCGATTGATGGTGTTGACATTAAGCAGATTGTGTGATATCATATCTAGATAGGTCCAACTACGAGCCGGGATTTATTCCTGGCTCTTTTTTTATAACATGGAAAACATATGAATATTTTCTTCGTGGACACATCTCCAGCAATAGCAGCACAGTCATTGGTTGATAAACATGTTGTCAAGATGATTCTTGAAAGTGCTCAACTTTTATCTACTGCTCATCGTGTTCTTGATGGGCAAGAATATATTGATACGAATGGTAATCGTAAGATGAAACGATGGGAACTTCCAGATTCGCGCGAATCAGTTTTATATAAAGCAACTCATGTAAATCATCCTTCAAATATCTGGGCGCGGAGTTCAATTGAAAATTATAATTGGCTAACAGATCATTTTTTTGCATTGTTACTCGAATATACATATCGATATGGCAAGCAGCATAAGTGTGCTGGCAGTATTGCATATACTCTAACTTCACCTCCAATCAATCTAAAAGAGTATGATATGACAGAAATTCCATCTTGTATGCCAGATATTTTTAGAATATCGTCAAAACCAGTCGAAAACTATCGGAATTACTATAAATTGGGCAAAGCCCATCTGCACAAGTATACAAAAAGAGCACCGCCAGAATGGCTTGTTATATAAATACTACAACGATTGACAGGACTCATTATGTGTGATATGATATATCATGGGAAAAAATAAAGCGTTGTTTCAAGATATAGTCGAACTAGCAGAGGAAGCTATTTTGGAAAAGGACTATGATGCTGCTTGGAACTATTTCAATATGTATTATCCAAACGACAAAGAAATCTTTGATTCGATTTGGTTTAATATAGTCGGTCAACAATAAGACCACTTAATATCCTCAATTTCATAAAAAACAGAATATATAATTTATTTGTTGTTCTGTATTTTTATGTTTGCGAGTTAACAAAAGGAAACGTACTATGAGAAAAATTACTTTTTTAGTCATAGCGACAATTTTATTTGGCATGAGCAGCTTCATCTCTCAGAGTGAAGCAAAGCCTCTCCGTAGCCAAAAGGCTGTACAGTCTGGAATTGACATGACATATCCAGTATATATCGACGGTGCTTTGGTCCATAATAATCAAGACGGAAGTGAATCAACGCCAACAAAGACTAATAAGAAGCAGAAGAAGCGTAACAAAGGTGAATACCTTATTGCTTCTCCTGCCGGAGAAGAAGGTTCTGGTCGCCCTGCTGATTGTCCTGGGGCCTGGTGCGGGTGCTGGCTTTCTAAGCAGATTTTCGGTGAGAATCGTCGCGATCTATGGGTAGCAAAAAATTGGTTGAAGTTTCCACACACGGCGCCACAAATTGGTTCAGTTGCTGTAATGTCGCGGCGAGGCGGTGGTCATGTCGGAGTCGTCGTTAGTTTTGATGAAAGAGGTAATCCAATTCTCAAATCTGGTAATCATAATCGGAGAGTCGCTATAGCAGTATATCCCAAGTCCCGTATCATCGCTTATGTGTCACCCTAATATAGGATGAGCGACCATGCCTTGGCCTGACGACCAGATTGAGAATGGCAAGATCAAACCGTGGCCACCGGAGGAACGGTGTCCCAAGTGCGGAACCGAAGAATATCCGTCTATCAATTTTCGCAAGGGTAAGCAAGTAGTCTATTGTCAGCATTGCGATCACGAGGAATATGAGTATTTGAAATGAAACATGAGGAACTGAAATGAAAAAGTTTTTTGTTATTACATCGTTATTGGCTGCTTCTGTATTGCTTGCTAGTTGTAATACAGATTCTGTTTCTAAAATCAACGTCAGAAGTAATGGAACTTTTGATGTTGAGCAGAATATGAATAGTGTTTGTATCGACGGCAAGACATATCTAATGTCAAAGATGGGTAATCTGTTATTGATCGATGAAAATCGGAGAGTAGTTCCTTGTAACTGATTATGATATTATAAATAGAAGTGAGGAGAGTACTAATGCCCATCTATACTATTGAAGATATGAAGACTGGCGAAACTCGGGATGAGATGATATCATACTCCGAATTAGAAACTATATTGGAAAATAATAAGAATCTTCGCCATGTGATTAGACCAATTATGATAGGAGATCCTGTTGGTATGGGTATCACTAAACCTCCGGCAGATTTCCAAAAATTTGTCCTTGGTAAAATCAAAGCATCTAATCCAGGTTCAGATGCTATCTCAAATAAACGATGGGCAATACCGAAAGAAATTTAATTTGAGTATAAACAAGAGACTGTCATTTTTATATAACTAAAAATAGGGCCTGCCTCTTATTGGGGTAGGCCCTTTCGCTTTTCTTTTCAAGGAGAAAAAATGGCTAAAACAAAAAAGAATAAGAATGCTCGTAATATATCATTGTCTCAGCCGCGAACAATATCACACTTCGACCTACGCCCGATAAAACCTCTCACACCAAATCAACAAAAAACATTTGACGCATATAATCAAGGGCATAATCTAATGCTCCATGGATATGCAGGTACAGGAAAAACATTCATATCATTATATCTTGCTTTAAAAAATGTCTTGACAATCAACTCACTTTATGATAAGATAATAATAGTTCGTTCAGTAGTTTCATCAAGGGATATGGGATTTCTTCCTGGAAATATAAGAGAGAAGACTCAGATATTTGAAGAACCTTATAAAGAAATATGTGATGATATATTCGGTAGAGGTGATGGATATGAAATACTCAAACTTAAAAAGTTAATAGAATTTACAACTACCTCATTTCTCAGAGGCCTAACATTTAATAATGCTATTGTGATGATAGACGAGACCCAAAATTTAACTTTTCCAGAAATCGACACTATCATGACGCGCATTGGTAATAATAGTCGTGTTATCTTTTGTGGTGATTTCAGACAAACAGACTTAAATAAGCCACATGAGAAAGAGGGTATTACGCAGTTCATGCGAATAACACATAGAATAAATACTTTCAAACATATAGAGTTTGAACAATCAGATATCGTTCGGAGCAATCTTGTCAGAGATTATATCATACAGAAAACAGAAATGGGTTATGCATGAAAACTTTTAATTATGTAAGTGATGTGCCTGTATTAGAACCTCTTGTTGTCCAAGAAATAGACGGCAAGAGATTCTATATTTCGCCTAATGGTAATAAACTACCTTCTGTCACTACTATTCTTGGTCACTTCGGTAAAGAAGGCATTCAGAAATGGATTGATCGAGTCGGAGTCGAGACTGCTACTAAAATTAAAAATAGAGCAGCAACTCGCGGAACTAAGTTCCATGCTATGATGGAAAAGTATATTGGTAATGACAAAACATTATTTGAAGGTGTCATGCCTGATATGAAACAGGCTTTTCGAGATGCTGAAGAAACACTCGACAAGATAGATAATATACACTATATTGAAGCTCAGTTATGGTCAGAGAAATTAGGCACAGCAGGACGAACGGATGTTATTGGTGATTATGATGGTGTTCTTTCAGTGATAGATTTCAAGACATCGCTGAGAGAAAAGAAAGAATCATATATCCAAAACTATTTCGAGCAGGGCACTGCCTATGCTGAAATGTATGAAGAGAGAGTTGGTAAACCTATAGATCAGATTGTTATTATCATATCTGTGGATGGCCTAGACTATCCACAAGTATTCATCAAAAATAAGAAAGATCATATTGAAAATCTAATGAGTAAAATCTTAGCATATAAGAAGGAGTTTTTTCATGTATCTTGAACCGTGGATGCTATTTGTTTTAGTATTGACATATGGTATTTGTGCATGGTGGAATCATACAAAGGGTATCAAATACGGAATTATCTCAGTCTTGACTGGGCTTGAATATGATAAGATTATTTCAATAAGTGATGAAGGAGTAATTGAGCCTTATAGAGCTACCAATCCATATCGGGTAAAAAGAAGAAATAGGTTGTCATAAATAGAATATATTGAATCAGACTCTGAAAAATAGTTGACATGAAAGGAAATTGATATGGCTGATAAACCATCAAAAAGAGCGATTGATCTGATTGTTGCTACTGAAGTCACATCACAAGCATACTATGAAAAGAAGTATCGCAAGCCAGAGTGGCCAGGCGGTGCATCAGGTATTACAATCGCTGTCGGGTATGATCTGGGATATGCAAATGAAGCTAAGATTCGGAGTGACTGGACTGGCAAGATTTCAGATGATATGGTTGATTGTCTGGTCAAATATGCTGGTCTTTCAGGCGAAAAAGCTCATGCTAGACTTGCAGAGGCTCGCGGTGAGATTGATATTCCATGGAATGTAGCATATGATGTATTTTCAAATATTGATATGCCCGAATGGTGTGTTAAAGTAAAACGCGCTCTGCCAAACACAGACAAGCTATCAGAAGATTCATTTGGTGCTCTTGTATCTCTTGCATATAATCGCGGTGCATCTTTCTCTATGGACGGTGACCGGCGTAAAGAAATGCGATCAATTAAGGAACATATGGCTAATGAAGATTTCGATAAGATTCCTTCCGAGTTTCGTTCTATGAAGCGACTCTGGCCAACAATGCGAGGGCTGATTGTTCGGCGTGAAGATGAGGCAAAGTTATTTGAAGATGGGCTAAAAACCGCTTGACATTCTGCTTCAGATATGCTATTATAAATATATTGATGTCGTTGATGTTTGACGATAGGCTGATGTGACGGGGGTGCGAATCCCCCCACCTCCACCATAAACAGAGGAACAGGACGCTGGCTCGATGAAGTGGGATAACGGATTGATCACCGTAAAGACATGGAGAGTCCTCTGTTTATGATGGGGGTGAATAGGATCGAACACAGTTGAAGGGCAAACGGAGATATCGGATTGATCACCTAATGATCAAAACAAGTAAATGCAGCAAACGATAATGCTCCATTTGAGATGCGCTTAGCGGCATAGTCTCATTGTGTTTTCGGCAGCTTTTCATAGAAACAGAATAAAGCTGCCACCTTTATCATGAGATAACGCGACTTCTTATGATGAATAATTTTTACAGTCGCTTATGAGAGGAAATAAAAATGATTCCATTCGCAGTCGTTGCTATCGTTGCAGGTTCACTATTCGTCGGAGGCACAATCGTTAAGCCCGCACAACCACAACTAGGCCGTACAATGCAAGCAGCAGGTGTTGGTACACTGGCTGGTGGTGCTCTCGGCACTATTGCTGGCGCATCAGAAGTTGCTGCTATCACTGCTGGTGCAGTTACTGGCGGTGTAGTTGCTGGCGGAGCGGTTCCACTATTCAATCTTAAGTGGTAATCGGTATCTAATCTAAACACACACACAACACAGGAGATTATTATGAGTAAAACACCATATGAACTAAGATTAGAACTTCTTATGTTAGCAAAGCAGAGTCTAACAGAAGGATATTATGCTAAAATTGATGCTGCTAAATTAACTAATCCTTCGGCATATCCACTAATTGAAATGCCGAATTTTCCTAGTGAATCTGAAGTATTTGCACTCGCTGAATCATATAAAGAGTTTATTGAAAGGAAATAAAATGCTCACATTTTTTACGACTTCGGTTGTAGTTGCTTTCGTTGCTGGCGCTGTTGTTGGTTGGAATCTTCTACCTCAACCACAAAGGGTAAAGGATCTTTATACTAAGATTTTCGGCTAATAAAATCATATGGCACGGGGAATAGTAGATATTGTTGTTTCCCGTGCCATAATCTAATGTGAAAACTATAGGATTATATAATGAGATTTTTTGATAATTTTATTCATAATGAAGCTCAAGATAAGATTGAACATGCTATGTTCAAGATGCCATGGTATTTTAATACTGTAGATGATGATATCAAAACAATATCAAATGATAATGCTCCATATTTTGTCAATCTATTAGGATGTGAAGCTCACGGCACTACAGCAGATGATATCAAGCCATTTGTTCCACTTATTATTCAGCTAGAAAAGGTAACAGGTAAATCATATTCGGATCGAATCGTCCGTGTTAAAGCTAATCTATACACAAAGCGGAATGAATTTCCTGAAGATGCTTATCATAAGCCACACCTTGATCTTTACAATAAAGATACAGACTTGGGAGATGAGGGTGAAATATTTTTATATTATGTAAATACCGCGGATGGCGACACTTTCTTCTTTAACGAAAAGAAGCAGGGGCAAAAAGATTATACAATTAACAAAAGAGTTCCTCATATAAAAGGTGCTGCTATGTTGTTTGATAATACGATTGTCCATGCGAGTTCGTCTCCTCGATTCTCGGAATATAGAATGAATATTAACTTTGTATTTAAGAAGTAAATCATGTCAAGCAAAGATCAAATTTTGAAATTTTCATTAGAGATTGAATCAATAGCTCAAACCAAGATGATATCATATATGGATGCTATTGTGCTATATTGTGAAAATACAGGATTTGAAATAGAGATTGCTGCTAAATTAATATCTGGTGCACTCAAAGCTAAGATCAAGACTGAAGCTGAAAATCTTAATTTTCTTCCTAAATCAAAAACAAATAGACTCCCAATTTAAATATGAGAATGCCAGCTTATAATTGTTATTGTCTTTATCTTGCGATGAAGAACCATTTCACTCAAGAAGAATATGATTTCTTTAAGTATAATGGAAAAATAAATGCAAGTAAAGAATCGTTTCTGTCTCGCAAAGATAGATATCAATTTCAAAAACTATGCCGTGTTTGTGATGAAAAAGAGATGACCGAATATCTTGTGTCTAATCTAATCAAAGATAGAAAATGGGTCGGTGATCTATTACAAGAAGAAGCTCAGGATAATTATAAAGCATATCTAAAAAGGAAACAATCTATTTCATATATGTTTAATAATGAAGTAGATAAACTATTTTCTTCTACATCTGATATTTCTTCAATCTTTAAAGTTTGTAAGGATAATTATCCTAAAATAATTCATGCTTATCTTCAAGGCGATGTGTCCCTTGAGACATTTTCAATACTAGATAAGTTCATAAGCTTTTCGGCCAAGTATGATAGTAAATATGGTAAGGATGATATAATCTGGTCGAAGATTCGGCTCATCTCAAAGAAATTGTATCCGTTCATCGAATACGATAAAGAGAAAATAAAGAATATACTAAAAGAGAAAATTGCTTGACACACACACATTTCTATGATACTATATACTTCTATATTATGATGATTGTGAATAAGCTGTACATACAAAACATACAATGGAGAATATACAATGTCAAACTTTGCAACACTAAAGAAGTCTTCGTCCTCGCTTGATCGACTCACTAAAGAGATTGAGAAGATCAATTCGCCTGGAGCATTCGATAATAAGAAGACAGATGATCGTATTTGGAAGCTCGAACGGGATAAGTCAGGTAATGGTTCTGCTGTTATCCGATTCCTTCCTTCGGCTGCGGTCGATGGCGATGATGCTCTACCATGGGTTCGGTATTTCGACCATGGCTTTAAGGGCCCTAATGGTAAGTGGTATATTGAAAACTCACTGACATCTCTTAATCAGAAGGATCCTGTTTCTGATTATAATAGCCAGTTGTGGAATATCTCATCTGATGATAATTCACCGACTCGCAAGCAGGCCCGGGAACAGAAGCGCCGATTACATTATGTTTCTAACATCTATGTAATCTCTGATCCTAAGCATCCAGAAAATGAGGGTAAAATCTTCCTATTCAAGTATGGTAAGAAGATTTTTGATAAGATCACTCTTCTTATGAATCCTGAATTTGAAGGTGATGTACCAGTAAATCCTTTTGATCTATGGAAGGGCGCTAACTTCAAGCTTCGTATTCGGACAGTCGAGGGTTATCCAAACTATGATCAATCAGTGTTTGACCTACCCAAGCCGTTGTTTGATGATGATGCTGAGTTAGAGAAGATTTGGAAGCAAGAACACACATTGGGCGAGTTTCTTGATCCAAAGAATTTCAAGTCTTATGAGTATCTCAAGCAGCATCTTGAAGAAGTTCTTGAGATTCGACTTGAGAATAAGCCTAGTAAGGCAGATGTTCCCACGAAGGAAGATGTCTTTAAGCAAGCATCCAGCAGACAATCTGTATCAACTGATGATGATGATGATCTGAAGGCTTTCAGAGCCTTGGCTGATGACTAAAAGTTACAAGAGGGGAAGAAATTCCCCTCTTTTTTTTATCCATAATTTGATTTATAGTTTGCTGCACCATAGCTATGATGTTGGCCCTGTTCACTGAAATTAGTTCTAGCTACATATCTTCCCATTGTGGAATTTAGAACATGATCTGTAGGAACTACATCATTTATTTGACTTGCTATATTAATAGGTGAATATGGTGGATTATTCGCATTCTGCTGTATTCTCTCTTGTGTATTCTCGAAGTTTTGCATAGCTTCTTTTTGAGTCTTATCTTCTTCTTTTGATTTTAACTGATCAGGTCTATTTTTAAATTCGGGCGTAACACCAAATTTATTCTTATCAGGCTCTGATGTTATCGTCTCATTTGAATTCATCGCAGTCACCATTTGCGGCTCTTTGCCTGGTGTCATATCGACTAAAGCAGTATTTTCATTACCCGATTTTAAATCATCTTTTATTGGAAATGCTTTGATATTATATTGGTCTGATGTTGTTTGTTCATCGCCATATGCAGCAACGGCAGCTTCGCGCTGCGGTACCGCATGCGGTTCTAATGCCGATTGTTGTTGCTCTTTCTCTATCTTGCTTATATAATCATTCTCGTTCTTGCCTGGAAAAGCAGCATTAAATTTACTTTTTACTTTATTATATTCTTCAGGAGTAGCTTGAACTCGGCCTCTGACATCTGGTGTAATTCCATATTCTTCTTTAAATTTAGCATGTATCTTCTTATCGAGTTCTTTATCATCAGAAGGCGCTAGAAATCCATATTTTTCTCTAGCTTCTTTTCTGAGTTGTTCCATATTAAGTTGATATGATTGTTGTTGTGACTGTTGTGGTCCTGGAACAAAAGGAATACGAGCTTTTGCTGCTGCACCTGCCATAGTCTCAGGAGGTTGAACCTCCTGCGCAGGAGGTCCGCCTGGCGGATTAGCTAATCCGCGAGTTCGCGCGCGAGGAACATCAGCAGTTTCTGGTGCTGCTGGCTGTTGTGATCTTGGAGCTAAAGGAATAACAGTAGCAGCCTCTGCCATAGTTTTGGGAGGTGGTTGTTGTTGCCGACCATTTGTTTCATCCTGATTTTTTCCAGTCTCGACTTTCTCGCCGCGCTTGAAGTTGTATAGCATCGATAGATCAACGTATTTTCCCGCATATTGCCCTTGTTCTAAAGCTCCAGGACCTTTGGCGGCTACGATTTCTTGCATCTCCTCAAGTGTAAGATTAGCTCCCCTTCTACCTTCTATATGTAAATGATTTACTTTTGCTGCTACGCCGCTTCTGCCTATCACGTCCCCCGCTCTTACGACTTGGCCAGCTTTAACAACAGGTCCGCCTTCATCATATTGATCTGATGTGTGCATATGTTTTTCTATGTGACCATCAGTATATCTAATTGTTATAATACCTCCAGATGTTCCTCCATAGCGTCTATTTATTTTAGTGTCTTGTATCTCCGATTTAATAATAACACCATCTTGTCTTGCGCGCAGAGGAGATCCGTACGGCATAGAAATATCTGTGCCGGCATGTGCGCGATGACCATTATCTCTAGGATCTCCAGGCATACTTCCAACTGTGCCTGAAAACCCAGGAACAAGAAGACCACTAGTATTTTTCGAATTTGCTAATGTTACTGTTGCTTTGTCTATATCAGCTTTTGTGGGATTCATGGGTAACTGCTCTAAATTTTTATTTTTTAAAGCAGCATTAAGTGTAGCTGTTCCTTCATCCATTCTTTTTCTAGAGTTTTCCACATTATGATATTTGCCAATAGAATCCCATCCAAGATATGAAGCCATCTGGGCATCAGCAGTTTTTGTATCAATATCTTTATTATCTAAGAATGCTTGCCCATTTTTAGTTTTTGGTAATTCTGTTTGCATAACAAATCTGGCTTGTGCTTTTAGATATGTCTCATTGTCTACGATAATTTTACCATCTTTATCCATAATACCGGCGCTAGTCATATAGGACTTAAACTCTTTAACTCTAGCCGGATCACCCCAACTGAATATGCCATAATTTGTTCTTCCATATGCAGCATTTTTTGCGGGCTCACTGTGAGTGCCAAACATTAAATTTGGATTAAAACTGTTTTCTCTCGACACTTGCCTAACCAAGGCTCGAGCCTGTGCATCTGAGGCTCCGGCTTCTAGAAATGAATTATATGAAGCTTTTGCCCAATATTGACTATTTTTCGAAGTGGAACCAGTTGCTGCTTTCTCTACAGCTTCTAAAGCTGTCCTTCCACCCTCTCTCTGTCTTCCAAGATTACTAGGACCTGTTTTACTACCGGGTTCAGCAGGTTGAGCAAATTCTGTTCCCGGTGTTTTATCTTTGCCTTTACCATATCGGCGCGATGTAGCCTCGATAAAACCGGAAACATCAGGATTATTTTTTTTATAATAATCTGGAAATGCACCAGCTAAATCTATGGGGGATAGCGATGACAATAGTTGCTGACCAGCCGAAGATTTGGTTAGGCCAACTCTTTCTGAAATACTAGTATTATTCATGAGAGTCTTATAGTCTATTGTCAGACTTTTTGGATCAATTGCCATTTATTATCTTCTTCTTTGTTGAGATTTTTGCATAGCTTTTTGTTCTCTTATTCTATCTTCTTCTTCTTTTATATGCTGTTTGATCAAATCAACATATATAAATCTTTCCCATGGCAACATATTTTCTAAATCATTAAGACTATACTTATGGTGGTGCATCAATGCAAAGTTGGTTCTAAAATAATTAATTAAAGTATCATATCCCATCATCAGAAAAAAAAACTGTAAAAATCATTATACTTGATGTTATGATCATATCCACATCTATTACACTTAGCTTCAGCATTAATCACGAATGTAGGAAAATTATCAACAAAGACTTCTAATTTCTTAAATTGTTCTTGAGTGAGACCTTCGATATAAGTTATCAGTTCTTCTTGTGTAAAGTCCTTATTCGTATATACACTGTCTTTGTCAAGAATCTGATCGATTGAATGCGCTATAATTTTGATTTTCTTTTCAAGATTTAGATCATTCTCATCGATAGCTTTCATCATAGAATAGCTAGGATATTTCATTTTGATTTTGAGACTGCCCGAAAGGACTATATCATTAGAAATGCCCTCTTTCTTGACAATCGAGCAGTTTGCTATATCAATTTTTGTAGAAAACTTATTATCGCATGTGATGCCATCATCAGTAGTATTATTACAATTAAAAGTCACTTCAATTGCTTCACCAATAGACTTAGCTCTAAGAGCGATAAAAATGTAATCAATATCAAAGAATGGTAGAGTATTAACATCCACATCACCTTCGATAACACAATTATTAATAATCTGTTTTGTTGTCTTGATTATCTCATTCTCATCTTTTGATGCTGCTGCGATAAAAAGCAACTTTTCTTCTTTGACCAGGAATGGGCGTATAGTTATTTCTTTTCCGCTTGAAGGAATTTTCAATTCATATGTAGGAACATCTATTTTTGGTAATGACATTATTATCAACCTTTCATTATTTTAATATTATTAACTCGGAAACTTTGATAATGAACTACTTCTAGTATCATTAACATCATCTTTACCTTTTCTTCTCCACTTACTATAAGTAAATGCAACTGTTAGTCTCTGATAGCTATCATCCGCCCATGTTACTGGCTGTGGATTAACAAGAATTGGATATGCATCATATAATGTAAACGCATATGAAGTACCAGGCTCACCGCTTCCATCACTATCTTCAACTTCTGTCATCTGAAATAGAGTAATTGTTGCGCTATAATCATCTCTATAATTAAAATCAAAAGTGCTTGTTGGATTTATTTTTTCCATCCAATCATCAAAAACTTCTCTTTCGAAAGATTCTGTTCTGCATATAAAAGTCATATTAATGTCTTCATAAGAAGTTTGAAAGGGCATCTTGAAATCAGGACCGTAATATCCTTTGACATCAACATTATTAAATCCTCTACCTGGAAATTCAGTAGATTCACAAAGATATGTAAGATCGTCGAAAACACCATTTATATTAGATGTGGTATTTTTGGGTCTGATCATGACAGCATATCGGCAAGTTTTGCCTAAACCGCCAAACTCATCTAATCTTTGCCAAAAAGATACCATGTCTAATGTTTGGGGTGGATTGTCAACAATCCAATCGGGGGAGGGCATTATGCTTATCCTTTTCTTACGAACATTTCTACAGGTAACTGAATAGCTTTATCCCATTCAGGCGCAATAATTTCAATAAATCTGCTCCTGACTTGAGTAAATAAATATCTTTTAATACATGGACGCATTTCGGATGCTAGGCTCTTTGTGCTTGCTAATAGACTATATGACATTTTAAGTCGTGTGTTTTCGTCATAAGTACTATTACTTCTGAATTCTTGAAGTTTACCCATCAGGGCTGATCTTTCTCCACCTGATAAGTAATGAATGTTCAAACCAAGAAATCCATTAGAGTATAGTTCGATAGGGAAAACCAGTGGGAATCTATCATATACTGGCAATGTTCTTTTATGCTTCGGATCATAATAGAAAAAATACATTTTGCCGATGATAGCATGATCAGCACCTCGCTTATCATTATTGACAATATTTTTACGATACCCAGCAGCACTGCGAGCTTTCCCAATAAACCAGTCTTGAAGTTCTTTAGCTTGATATTTTGTTGCCATAAGACTATTTATTTGATCCCCAGTTCATATTCTGTGATAATCTTGAAATCCCAGTCTCGGTCAGCACAATATTCTATAGCAGCCTTCCATTTAGATTGATTGACTCCCCATGTCATGACTTCAGTTATATAGCGCCTTGTCTTTTTAGACTGGACAACAGGTTCTTTGGTCTGAGCATGAGGCTTCACTTCAATAATAGTAGTCCTGAATGTACCATCGGATCTTTTAACTCTGATTTTAAAGTCTGGAAAGTATCTATGAAAGCGAGAATCCACTGGAGAAATGTATGGAATAGCAATTTCTTCACTGCTCCATTCAAGTATGCTCGCATTCTCATCTAATGACTTCATGACCCGCAATTCCCACAAGGAACGGTAAATTATGTTTGTGGGATCACCTTGATATTTCTTTGGATTCTTCGGGCGGAATTTACCTTTATAAGTTTTCATATAAATATATATAATACACTCTTTCATGAAGGTTATTAAATGGCTGAAGATGATAATAATAGTATTAAAGTTGCAAATCCAAAGACATATACTAATATAGTTGGTGCAGCTGTAGACAATTTAGCTAAATTTGATCCTCTTGCGAAGACTATAGTCGATAGTACTACACTTGGCCAATCTCAATATGATTTTTCATATCTTACTTTTCCAGGAGATTTAGGACAGAGTTATATGGATCATTATATGGTTATTAATATTAATGTGCCGACAGATTCAGCAGGTAAATCCAGAGGAGGTTTGTCTGGAAAATTAGCAACAGTAACACCCTTAGTAAATAATTATTCGAAAGTGGATACGCTCAGATTTAGTAAAGCAGGAGCTATTACTGGTGCTAAGCAAGCAGAACTTGGAGCGCTTAAACGCGGAACAAGAAGAATAGCACAATCAATTGCTCTATTTATGCCTAGTGGATTAACTTTTACGGGTGTTAATGAGTATGAAAATATATCACTAACAGCAATAGCCGGAGCAATAGGCACAGGAGTAGTAAATGCTGTAACATCATTATTACCGGCAGGTGCTCAATTTTTAGGCAAAATATATAATACTGCCGCGGCAGTTGCGGGTCAAGTAGCTAAGATATCTGGTAATCCTATCAATCCTAGAGTAGAAATACTTTTTTCTACTACAACTCAGAGACAATTTACATTTGAAGTTCTTATGGCACCAAGAAACGAAGAAGAATCAATTACGATTAAGAATATAATACAAACTCTGAGATATCATGCTGCTCCGGAAATCAGTCCGGAATTTGCCGGCCTTACATTTATTCCACCTGCTGAATTTGATATTACTTTTTATCATAAGGGTGTAGAAAACACTAATATTCCTAGAATAAGTACTTGTGTTTTAGAAAGAATAGATGTTGATGTTGCACCACAAGGAGCATATGCTACATTCAGTAATGGATATCCTGTTGCTGTTCGAATGAACTTAGGATTCAGAGAAATAGAAATGGTTCATAAACTAAGAGTATTACAGGGATTCTAATAATGTCAACATTTCTCGATACATTTCCTAAAATACAGTATGATATTGTAAAGGCTAAACAGTCAAATTATCAAATCATAACAAATATTCTATTTCGCATTGGTATAATCAAAGATATATTAAGTAATATCTCAGCATATTATAATCTATCTATTATAGATGGTGAAACACCAGAAATAATAGCGAGTAAGATATATGGTAATCCTGAAGCATATTGGATGATATTATATGCAAATGATATTCATGATCCTCAGTATGATTGGCCAATGACTAGTACAGTATTTAAGAAATATCTTGAGAGTAAGTATGGCACCGTAAATGCTGCTCAGACAGGCATTCATCATCATGAAAAAGTAATAATAAAGACAGAATCTCTTTCCGGAATAAAAAGTGAATGGCGGTCTGTGATAAATTATGATAAATTAACTGAGAATGATATGGGTATACCATATGATTATTATTTATCACCAGCTTTTGCCAACTCAGTTGTTGATATTGTCAGTGTGAATGGGCAAACAGTTACACAAGTTACTACTGTAGAAGCAATATCATATTATGATTATGAAGATCGGGAAAATGAAAAGAAGCGCGATATAAAAATAATCAAAGTTGAATATTATAGGCAAATTCTAACAGAATTGGCTAAATTAACAGGCGACAGATTAAATCCATATTTAAGAAATCTGATAGGATAATGAATGGTTGATACGCCAAATACACCAGAAGTTACTTCTAATGATAGTGATTTACTGACTACTTTCGAATTGGGAGTCGAAGGCGCAGATCCTAATATATTTAGTGATTTTACTATCCGAGAAGTTCAATTAGCTGAAAGTCTTCTAACTCCAGGTCTACAAACATCTTTTAAAGTCCATAGTTATTTTCATAGTATACCAGTTAAAAACTTTGATACTTTCAAAAATAAAAATCTAGTAATAAGCATTAATAGGCCTGGGCTAAGCAGCTATAGAGATTTTGTCGGTAAAACATCTCTTGACATATCACAAACATTATATAGGTTGGGTGGTAGATCATCAACTAGTCCTCTTACAACAGATAATAGAAAGCTAATCAATAGAGGCGTCGAAGAGTTAACTTTTCATGCTTGTGATAAAACTTTATTGAATGACGCGGCTAGTCTTGTTAGTAAATCCTGGAAATGCACAACGCCAAGCTCTATCGTTCAAGAAGTATTAAGTACATGTGCTGGTGCAAGATCACTTGATATAGAGGAGTGTGATCCTGCTAGAGATTTCGTTGCTGAGAATAAACATCCATTCCAAGTAGTGTCTCAACAAGCAAATGCTGCACTAGCTGCTGGAAACGACCCATCATTTGTACATTATATGACATATGAAAATTATGGTACACATCATTTCAGATCATTATATTCATTATCTCAACAAGATCCTATTATAGAACTTGAATATAATATGACAGGATCGTCATATTCTTATCCATATTCTATCATGAATTATACATTTCCCTGCGACTTCGATATGTTATCTGACATATTGAATGGTGTTGGTAGCTCCGGTGCTGATATCAATTCGGTTGCTATATTCAATCCTTTGATAGGACTTTTCAGTCTTATGGGAGATCAAAGTGTTGGCTGTGGTATAGGAGGCGGCGTATATAAAATCGCAATGTCAAATCAAGGTTCTGCTGGAGATCAATTTTCTTGCCCCGACTTCGTATCTACATATTTACCAAAAAGACAAGCAAGAATGGCACTTTTAGAGAGGGATAAGATTGCTCTAAGATTGACTGTTCCATGGAATCCCATATACAATGCAGGTAAAGTGATAAAAATCAATTTAAAAAACGATCAGGATAGCAGCATATTGAATTATGGATCAGGAAATTATCTTATTGTTTCTCTTATACATACTATCAGATCGGGCGGTTATTCGACAATAACTATGGACTGTGTATCTCAAACTGTTGGGCAAGGAGAAGTTTAGTATGGCATTACCTAATGAATTTCTTCAGCATGATGTTGTACCAATGATTGTTGTTGGGCGAGGAGGTCCTGAAGATCAATATCAGGACTCGTCTTTATCTGGCAGAATTCAAATGAAATCACCTGCTATTCATGGTGAAAATGTACCGCTTGATCATCTAGCACTTAGTGGCGGTGGACTACCAATGACAGGTGCTGCTCAATGCACATTTCATGGCGTCCCGGATGCAGGGTCATTTGGTCTTGCCCATCATGAAACTGGCAGATCAGATATGTATGGAGGAAGTATACCATTTGGATTTGTCAATAATAGCGATGCGGGCACACCAGGTAATTTTGGACTTCTCCAAGCATTTCTAAGTTTTGCTTCTATGTTTGACGGAAGAATGAGTCCTCCAAGTTATTATGAAACAAATGAGGGCGGTGCTATAATAAGAAAGATCCGTGAAAAGGGCCCTTATAATTATGGTATGACAAGAGGTATTCCAACACACAGTGCGATGCCTCAAATTGCGGGTGTAAGACTGCCTGCATTGAAAGGCATACCGACAGCACTTCAAGCAGCATCAGGAATGTTAAATGGTGATATATTGAGTAATCTACCAGGGGTCATTATGGGTATTGGTCAAATTGTTGCTTCTATTATGGCTAATAAGCAAACAAGATCGCAAGTAACACAAAATTATTCTCCTCAGATGATCAATGCAATAACTAGTATTGGTAACCTATCACAATCAGGCGATCATTTAAATGCTGGTGGATATGTGACGGGAATCAGAGTGGATCCGGATGTATTCACTCAAAACGCAGTAAATCTATTACAAGATTGTAATACAGTTGCTGATTTATTAAATTGTGTTGAAGAATTATCGTCTAATACATCATATCATGGAATGGGCGCATTAGATTTAGCATTAGATTTATCAGAGGGTGCTGGAGAATTTCTTCCTGGTGAAACGGTATATCAAGACATTGTTACTGCTAATACGACAGTAATATCATCTAATTATGTTACACTCAGATTGGGCGTGGGCGAAGGCAACTTTATGTTAGGAGAAACCGCATACGATGTATCCGCAAATACTGATCAACCAATAGGTTCTACAACATCATCTCCAATAGGCACTGTTGTAAATTGGCTTAGTGATCAAAACATTCTTGTATTATATTCTACTAATTCTACTACTGGAACTGTCCACTCCGGATCAGTTATTTCTGATTCTGCCGAATATAAAATAGATAGTTATACAGACACTAATTTAGCTCCTGCTAAACATGCATTGGGCATAGTTAGAAGTTGGAATTCAGTACAGAAGATTTTAGATGTTTCTTCGCCAAATGAAGAACTGTTCAATCCTAATTGGTCTGTATACAGCGAATCAGGTGCTTCATATAATATTAATAAATTTACATACTTCAACAATGATGCTTACACTTCATATGAAACCACAAATTCATATGGCACAACACAATTTCAAATAGATTCACATGGAAACAGTAGGCAAAGCCCGTCTAATGATGCGTTTAATGCTATGCAAATTGTTGGTGCTGCTGTGAATATAGCTAGTGTCTTTCCGTCTATAGGTGGTGGCAATTTATTTGGTGGATCAGCAGGGCAAATGATGAGTATGATCAATGGATTATCTTCAGGTTCTATGGGATCAGCATTATCTTTACTAAGTGCAATAGGACCAGGAGCTTCTGCGATAACAGCAATCACAAAGGCATTTAATCCATGTTTACCGGGTTTAGCTGCTGCGGTGGGCGGTGCTGGAGCATTCGGATTAGGTTCACTGGGCGGCGCGCTAGGCGATGCCCTTAGTGCTGTCGGTGCTGTTGGAAGTATTGCTTCTGCCGTAGCTGGTGGTAATCCTGTAGCTGCTATAGCCGCCGGCGCGCGCGCCGCGGCGCGAATCTAGCTAGAAGATTATGAAATATATAAAGGAATAAATTATCATGATTAGTAAGTTCGAAACTCCTGATAAATGGGACAGTTGCACAGATGCTAGGGATGATCCAGCGTCGGGAATATATCCTAATTATTGGACACATAAAACACGATCTGGTCATTGCCTCACAATGGACGATTCTAAGGGTGGAGAGCATATAACGATGCAGCATCGTGGCGGCTCTATGATTCAATTTAAGCCTGATGGCTGCGTTCAATTTGTGTCGCATAATGGACAGTATAATATGGTATTTGGTGAAAATAGAGTCAAAATTACAGGAGCTTATGATATTACTGTTGATGGTGGAGGAAGCCTTAGAGTAGAAAAAGATTACAATCTTACCGTTGGTGGTAATATGAATACGAAGATAGAAGGCGATTATAATATAACGTCCGAAAATTATAATGCTACTATTCGTCAAAATGTAACAATTGCAGGTAAAAATATAACAGCCAGAGCAGGTGAAAATGTGAACATTGATGCTACTGGTGGAAGTCTGTCAATGGCAGGAAAAACTGATGCAAGACTTACAACAGGCGGATCATTATCTTTAGCGGGATCAAAAAGTACAGGATTATCGTCTGATATAGGTATGGTGTTTATATCTGGCCAGACAGGAGTTCATACAACTGCATTGGCAGGTCAAGTAAATAGTATGGGAACGCTAGGCGTCAATATTAGTACGCCTGGAATATTAGCTATGGGATCCGCCACGCTAATGTCATTTCTTGCTGGAGGTGCTATTATGCAATCGGCTGGAACATTTATTTCAGCATTAGCGGGCGCCGCGTACACTGTTTCAGCGGGAGCAATGGCTTCTATTAAAGGAGCAACTGTTGCTATTGATGGTACACCTATTTCAACAAATATGGGACTATCTCCTGTCGCCGCCCCGGCACCGCCAGCACTACCTGCTTTGCCAATTGTCGCTCATGTTACCACACCGGCTGTTCCTTCTTCTTCTATAAGAGGTCCTCGTTAAGGATATAATATAAATACAATTATGGCACAAATAGCAAGACACCCAGATTATAGCGATCTAGATTTAGATTTTATACCGCATCCTACAACAAAGGATGTAGTTAAAAAGATTGGGCCCGATGCTATAAAAAGATCAGTCCGAAATCTAATATTCACAAATTATTATGATAAACTGTTTAGGCCTGGAATAGGATCCAGTGTAAACAGTTTATTATTTGAAAATAGTTATCCTCTTATAGCTAATTTCATAAGCAATGCTATTACAGAAGTATTACATAATTATGAACCAAGAATAAGTGTGGATAGTGTTAACGTATCTGTGTCTAATGATAGTAATGGATTCAATGTAGCTATACGATACACAATATTAAATAAAAGTTTGCCTGTATTAATCAATCTATTTTTAGAGAGAATCCGATAAAATGACCACATCCAATACTGCTCTTAGAATAACAGAGCTTGATTTTGATAGCATCAAAAATAACCTCAAGAATTTTCTAAGAAGCCAGAATCAATTTCAAGACTTTGACTTTGAAGGCAGTGGTATGTCGATCCTTCTTGATGTTCTAGCCTATAATACACATTATATGGGATATTATCTCAATGTCATTGGCAATGAAATGTTTCTTGATACAGCACAGTTAAGATCATCAGTATTATCACATGCCAAGAATCTGAATTATGTACCTCAGAGTCAAAAAGGCGCACTTGTTAATGCAAATATAAAAGTAACACCAACATATATTGAAGATCAAACGACAAATGTTATAACACTTGAAAAATATACTAAATTCCTTGGTCAAGACTTAGATGGAATAAACTATCAATTTGTCACTTGGAATGCAAACACAGCAACTAAAATAGATAGTGCATTCACTTTCAGCAATACTCAATTGAGACAGGGTGAAGTCACTACTCTCCAGTTTGTTATGGATCCAACAAATACTACACGAAGATTTAAAATTCCTACTGCAAATCTAGATACAGATACATTGACGATTACTGTTCAAGAATCATCAACAAATACATCAACTATTGAATATAAGATAGCAGAAGACATTACAGAATTAAAAAGCAATACTGCTGCATATTTTCTAGAAGAAGCCGAAGATTTGACATATACAATTTATTTTGGTGATGATGTTATAGGTAAAAAGCCTAAGAATGGGAATATCATTATTTGTAACTATCTTGATACAGTAGGTTCGATAGCAAACAATATTTCTAAGTTTTATTTGTCTGATACTATCGCTGGATTATATAAAAATAATGTTAGTATTACGGCTGCAAATTCATCTTATGGCGGAACAGATAAAGAAACTATCAATCAGGTCAAGCATAGAGCACCATATTTCTATACAACACAGAATCGTGCAGTAACAATAAGAGATTATGAAACAATTCTAACCAAAGATTATAACAATATCGACTCAGTTACCGTATGGGGTGGAGAAGACAATCTTCCTATCGTTTATGGTAAAGTGTTTATGTCGCTCAAAACAAAAGGCAACTATAAACTAACTAATTATGAAAAAGATCAAATTAAGACTAGTCTTATTAAAAGACGGAATGTGATGACAGTATCTCCAGAAATCGTCGATCCTGATTACACATATATTCTAATAAAAGGCCAAGTCAACTATAACAGCACATTAACATCCCTATCCTCAAATGAAATATTGACTTATGTTAAAGCTTCGATATCCGACTATATAGATGCTGAATTAAATAAATTTACAGCATCGTTTAGAAAATCTAAGCTTCAAACTTATATCGAAAATTCTGAAAAGTCTATTACAGGCAGTGATCTGACTATCTATGTTCAGAAGCGAGTGCCTTTGACAATAAGAAATAGTGCATATGATATCAATTTTAATCTACCTCTGCAAAAGAGCGATTATAATAATAGACTATACACAACACCTGAAATCCAAACTTTTGATGTTAATGGAACTTCAAGAAATATATTCTTCGAAGAAACTCCTCGATCAGCAACTGGTATCGATGCGGTCACTGTATTGAATAGTGGAATCAATTATTATAGTGAACCCACGATAACTATTACAGGTGATGGTACTGGAGCTACAGCAAAAGCTATTTTGAGTAATGGTATTATTTCTAAAATTTCTGTCACTAACAGAGGTATCAACTACACTTATGCTAATATTACAATTACTCCTAATGGATCCGGATCAGGTGCAACAGCTATTACACGATTAGAAGCAAAAGTTGGTACAATTAGATCATATTATTTCAAATCTGACGGGACAAAAGTGATATTGAATACAGATGCTGGAACTATTGATTATGAAACAGGAGCCCTATATCTAAATTCGTTTGTGTCATCAACTGGTACTCCAGTAAATCGGTATTATGATACGGATGTGTTCACTGTCAATATTCCTTCAGAAAAAGACATCATATTACCTCTCCGAAATCGGATATTGACTATAGATGAAAATGATCCATTGGCTATTCAAATAACAATGTATGCTGAACAATAATGACAACTAATAATAAGATATCTAATTTAGTATCATCGCAAGTTCCTGGGTTCGTTCGGGCTGATCATCCAAACTTCATCAAATTCATTGAAGCATATTATCAATGGACGGAACAGAACGGCGAAACTGTCGAGCGGATCAAGAATATTAAGAGTCAGATCGACATTGATACATCAGTTGATATCTTTACGGAAGAATTATACAAAACTTTTCTGAATCTCATGCCTATCACTAGTATTATTACTGATAAGGCA
>Ga0214919_10002631_pt1 | contig 27945 bp, 25 predicted proteins | sample LL1503_MetaG_FD_177994 | JGI IMG/M metagenome (GOLD analysis project Ga0214919, IMG submission 177994) | Freshwater microbial communities from Lake Lanier, Atlanta, Georgia, United States - LL-1503 | ecosystem: Environmental > Aquatic > Freshwater > Lake | place: USA: Georgia | collected...
TTTTGAGCAAACTATTTTAGAAAATCGAAAAATGGACATTTTTTTTGTCCATTTTCGAAAAGTTTAAAAAAGTCTTGAATAAAAAACCTTAAATTTTGCACTACACGTGTAGTGAACTTTTTTACCCTTCTTTTTCATGAATTTAAAGAAATACCCTTCATTATGTAGTGTCGCGCCCTTTAAGTAGGCCAGAAATATAATATATTTTTAAAGCCTTTTTATTCAACTATTTTATCAAATACTTTATTTGATTTATTTCTTCAAATGTAAATCCAATAAGCCCGTAAAACTCCTCTTCCGTAATATTCGTAATCCCTAACTTTCGAATATCCGGCAGATATGTATAAACATCTTTTTCTAAAAAGTCTTGCCTATATTTTGTAAAATGACTTATAATATCACAAATCTTAAAAGACAACATTTTTAATAATAATTCCAATTTATCTCCAAGAATATAAGATTTATCCTTCCCAGTTAAACCAAGTTTACCTTCATCAATAAATGCGCCAGTAAAACTCGATTTGTTGGATATTATTAATTTGCGTTTATTTGCGTCTACATGTTGGCCTAAGGCCTTTTTTACCATTACGCCTTCCTTGATAGTATATGTATCAACCGCCCACATATCTTCCAAAGTATATCCGCTAGGTATTTTTACTTTTGTTCCAATTGATTTTACAATATTTACGTGGTATTCCAATTCTATATTTTTTGTTTCAATAAATTCAACTAGTTTATTAAATATACTATGGAATGCTATTGGGATTGAATATTTTGGATTAAGATATTCAGTTGACATTGTTGTTATTTTTTTACTCTGTATCTCACTAATAATTTCGGTTTTTTTATTCATGGTATTTTTAGTATTTTGTAGTATAAATAATGAAATGGGAATTTTACCATTTATGGTTGATAGACTCTTAATATTATCCCACAATTTCAACCAAACAATATGATACGACAACATCATATTATGTATTGGATGACTAGTCTTCAACCAACTAAGAGGATTAATAAATACTAAAAATCCATCTTTTTTCAGCCATCCGAACGATTTTTCAATAAACTTCGCCCAAATGGTTTCAATTTTATCACCCGACAACTTTCCCGTATGAGAACGAATACCTCCTCTATTGTATGGTGGATTCCCTAAGATTACATCAAATATATCTATTCCCCATACTATTTGTGGAGTCATTTTTAACGTATCCCCCTCATAAATATTTAATTTATAGGTGTCGCCACAAAATATTTTTTTGTAAACATACACATTTTTAGCAGTAATTTCTGCGGAATATATCATCTCTTCCAATATATGTTTTCTCCTCTCTTCATCATCTTTAATTTTCATTTTTAAACCAATCATTAAGCGTTGATAAACCATAATTGGAAAATTTCCAATACCTACTGCTGGATCAAACCATTTAAAGGATTGCTCAGAAAATATACTTAGCCTATATTCCTTTCTATATGATTCATCTAATTTATCCAACATTTCATTTACTAATTTTAATGGAGTAAATACCTCTCCATTTTCTTTTTTCTCTTTTTTTTTGGGTGTTAATTCACCATTTATAAATTCTATTAATTTTTCTGGTTCATTTATCGTATAATATTGTGAGTTTTCTGACATAGTTATTTTATTCATATAAGTTGAAAGAGAGAAAAAAATTGAATACTTTTTCGTAAATAATACAGTATTCAAATATAATAAGATTTTATGAACATACTGAAGAAAATGTATAACCCTAATAAAAAAGCGATTGATGAGCATGAATTTATTGCCCTTATTCATCATCATATAACCGAGAATACCCCTTCTGGAATAAAAATTCGAGAGAAATTCTCTCTTGATCTACCTACAGAACCCCTTTTTAAAAATACGAAAATGGCTGGTGGAAATCGTAGCACCCATTATGATTTACAAGTTGTTTTGCCGGAAGAAAATGGAAGCGAACCCATTAAAAATGTTGAATTAAAATACAGTTGTAAATATAAACCTATTGATGCTTCGAAGCAACCATGGATTGATTGCGTGCAGTGTTATAATGGTCCCGGTAATAAATTCTCTATCGGTAATAAATATGCTAAAAAATTCTATGAAACGTGTATGGATGAAATAATCGCACATTTCGACATAAAAACACCCAAACCATCTTTTGAAGAATGGGCAAAAGACGCATTCAAACAAAGCAAACCTTCTACAGAGTTTGTTAAGGAATTAAGAGAGGCAGGATATAAGTCAACATACCTTTCTAATATGCGAAAAACCTTTAATAAACAATTTATAGCAACGGCTGATGACTTAATGTGCTTGCTCGTTGAAGCCCAAAAAATAGTCGATGTGGTCTTTAATAGTAAGGATTTTTGGCTACAAATTCATGGCGACATTGTGGAACCTGATAAATTCCACGTTAAATGGACCAATAAAATAAACCCTCCTGAAATCATATCGGTTGAACAAGAGTTCTCAAAAAATCACTCAGATATTAACTTCAAATTTATTTGCGCGGATGACAACATATTATACGGTAAATTAAGATGGGGTTATGGACAATGTATTACAAATATAAGAATCGATATTAAATAAGAGAGGAACGCTGTAAATTATTTAATTATTAACTAAAGAATTTACTAAGGAATTAAATAAAAAAATTGAATTGAGTTCTTTTTTTATTTTTTATTTCATATAACAATTAAAATGAGTCATAACACTGCTATTAGTTTATTTTCCGGATTAGGTGGCGATACTCTGGGTATCACTTTAGCGGGCGGTAATGTTATCGCGTATAACGAATTGAAACCGGTCTTCAGTAAATCACATGAATCCAATTTCCCAGATTCGGTTCTTATATGCGAAGGAAAAACCCAGGATATTTCCAAATTAAAAGATGAGACCTTTGTAACATATGCTGGCAAAGCACAAATTATCTTTGCTGGATTTCCATGTCAGGGGTTCAGCACGGCCGGCAAAAAGAAAGACGACGACCCACGAAATACAATGTTCTTAGAGTTTTTAAGAGCCACTAAATTAATCTCCCCAAATATGATTATTGGTGAAAATGTGAAAGGTCTTCTTACCAAAAAAGCAAGCAATGGAGAGTTATATATTGATATTATTGTGTCTGAATTCAATAAAATTGGGTATGATGTTATTTATAAAGTATTTAAATGTGAAGAATATAATGTCCCGCAAAAACGCGAACGTCTTATAATTCTCGGTATTAAAAAGGATAATCCGTTTGGATGGAAACCAAGTTTCCCTGCGCCAAGCAGTTCAAAACCTCATCAAAAGAGTTTTATTCAATATAATATGAGAGGAGCGATTAAGGTCGACCCAAAATTATTCGAAAAAATACCGGATGAATGTATTTTAACAAATATGTCTGATACGGCCGTTTATGAAGACAATAATGGTGCGCATCCTTATTTGTTAAGTAAATTGGTTGCTGATATTAATGGTAGAACATATAACGGTAAAAGTTATGATTGCTTATTCTCTTTCGCAAAGAGGGATAGTCCAATTCATTGTGAAATAATCGATATCCGTAAACCATCTAAAACAATTATTTGTACTTATGAGCATCAACCGAGATTATTTGTCCCACTGAAAAACCCATCTGGTTGTTATTTAAGAATGTTATTACCAGATGAACTTAAACAAATCCAAGGTTTTCCTGCGGATTATATTGTTTGTGGCACGGATAAAGAAAAAATAATTCAAATTGGAAACGCCGTTCCGCCACCATTAATCAAAGCAATCGTGGAAAAAGTTATCGGAAAACAATAAATTTTATAAAATACAATTCTTATAAATAATGTTTAAATGTAGAACTTATAACCGTATAAACATTATCTACATTAACACTATTACCCAGTTGCTTATAACTTTTTTTATCGTCTTTTGATAATTTAAACGAATCTGGAAACGATTGTAGTCGAGCACATTCGCGCGGCGTAATATATCTTTTTTCCTTACCATAAATCGGAATATTTGAAATGGCGACCAGTGTAGGAAAATATTGTCCCTTTTTTACGCGTATTCCGGATTGCCGGATCTGAATGAAATGATTGAATATACTGTCATTATTTTTAATAGGACCTGTCTGCCATTCCAATTTCCCGTATGTTTCTGTCTTTTGTAAAATCGCCGAATATTTATTATACCACGGTTTAAACTGATTATAATATTTTTCAATTAAAGGTTTATTCTTTGTAATATAATCTTGTTTCCAATTAGGGAATCCACTAAATTCTATCTGAGAATATGATTTAAACGCGTCATTCATCATAATAGTCGGCGATATTTTTTCACCAGTCTCGAATTGTTTTATTATTTCATCCCATGCTTCTAATACATTTAAAATATCGCCTTTTATAAAATATTTTTCATCAATCTCTTCCTTTTTATCCAGAAATTTGTTAAAATCTATACCCCCTATATAACTTGGTAAAACGATATCTGTTCCATTATAAATATCGTTTCTAACGCAAACAAAATATACGCGTTCGCGTTGTTGAGGTATACCATAATTATGGGGTGACATATTAAATATTTGTAAACGATAACCTGTACTTGCTATTTTTTTCTTTATATAATCAATTACCTCACCATTACTGACCTTTAATATATGTTTTACGTTTTCCAAAAACATGAATTTCGGTTTTTTTTCTTTTGCTATACGAATAATTTCGTCGAATAATAGTCCACGCTCATCTTCAAAGCATTTTTTATTGCCTCCGTTGCTGAAGGATTGACACGGAAACCCAGCACATATAATATCAAAATCAACCATAGTCTTTTCATTAATATCCTTGACATTGCTTACGGGTTCGATTCCATAATTATCTTTATAAACTACTCTACACGCTTTGTCGATATCACATGCTAAGACACATTTAGCACCTAATTTATGTAATGCTTGATGGAACCCGCCAATGCCGCAAAATAAATCAATAAATTTATAATTCGACAAATCGATCTTTGTTGAGATATTATCAATAATTATATCATTATCGATAATTTTATTTTCTTCATCGACCATAATGAGATTTTCGTCGCAATCAGAGTTATAATCCGAATCAGAAGCGTCAGAAATATCGTGTTCTACCGTTAAAGAAGGTCCTTGTTTCTCTAATGCTTTTTCATTTATTAGCGTAATTAACTCGGTTTTTGTTTTCGATTTTACTTTAGTTAGACCAAGTTCATCACACTTAATTAATAACTCCGCTTTTGTTAATTTTGTTAATTTTGATAATTCCATTCTTATAGGTTACATTTATAAATATATTTAATACATTTATCAATTTTTTATTATTAAAAATAAAATAGCAAACTTTAAGAGTTTAAGAGTTATAAAGAAATATATATTATGTTAAATAATATATATTTATGTGTGGAATAGTCGGAATCATAACGAATGAAAATAAATGTGTAGATTGTTTATTAAACGGATTAAAAAACCTACAGAATCGGGGGTATGATTCAGCCGGAATATGTTCTATCCAAAACCAACAATTTATACTAAATAAGTATGCGTCAAACGATAATTGCTCGGCACTGAGTAAATTAGACGATATAAAAGACCTACATATCGAATCTAAGATAGGTATTGGTCATACCAGATGGGCGACCCACGGCGGCAAAACAGATGCCAATTCACATCCACATATAAGCAGTGATAATAAATTTTCGATAGTTCATAATGGCATTATAGAAAACTTTGAGACCTTAAAAGAAATGTTAATAAAAGAAGGATACACTTTTAAATCGCAAACAGATTCAGAAGTTGTTTCTAATTTATTGGCCCATAATTATAAAAAAAATAATAACGTGATTACAACTATTAATGAAACGGTCGCACAATTGGAAGGCACCTGGGGATTAGTAATTATGTGTACAGACAATGAAGATGAGTTATATTGTACAAAAAACGGCAGCCCATTATTAATAGGTCAAACGGACAATTATGTGATGGCAACCTCTGAGCAATCCGGTTTCAATGAAAAAATAAAAAATTATATCGTTTTAAATAATTATGATGTGTGTGTAATAAAAAAAGATATAAATAAAATAACAATACAAACCAATCACATATATAATTTAAAACCCATCACAAATGACCAAATTACTTCTACTCCGTCTCCATATTTACATTGGACCCTGAAAGAAATATATGAGCAAAAAGAAAGCACTATGAGAGCACTCACTTTTGGAGGACGCATTGTATCAAATGAATCTGTTAAACTAGGTGGATTAGAGAGGCAAAAAGAGAAACTCCTTGAATTAGAGAATATTATTCTATTGGGATGTGGTACGTCTTATCACGCGTGTCTATTAGGATCATATTATTTTAAAGATTTATGTAATTTTAATACGGTTCAAGTGGTAGATGGAGCCGAGTTTAATATAAATGATGTGCCAAAAAAAGGAAAAACCGGACTAATACTATTATCACAATCAGGCGAGACAAAGGATTTACACCGTTGTATTCAAATAGCAAAAACGAATAATTTATTCACCATTGGCGTAGTAAATGTAGTTGATTCATTAATTGCGAGAGAGGTAGATTGTGGTTGTTATTTGAATGCAGGTAAAGAAGTAGCAGTAGCATCTACGAAATCATTTACATCGCAATCAATCGTATTATCAATGATTGCCATATGGTTTTCACAAAATTGTAATATAAATAAAGAAAAAAGGACAAAATATATAAGTGACTTGTATAATTTAAATTTTTGTATAAGCGAACTATTTAATAACTTGGAAAAAAATATAGAAACAATGGTCCACTTATTTGATAATAATCATAGTTGTTTTGTTCTGGGAAAAGGCGAAAACGAAGCGATCGCGCATGAGGCATCCTTGAAAATAAAAGAAATATCTTATATTCATAGTGAAGGATATTCTAGTAGTAGTTTAAAACATGGACCTTTCGCATTATTATGCGACAAATTCCCAGTTATATTAATTATGCCAAATGACGAACATTATACGAAAAATGTGAATGCTTATCATGAAATTAAATCGAGAAATGCGAATATATTGGTAATTACAAACAAAGAATTTAAGGATACAAATACAGACGCGAATGTTATTTATATTCCTTTTAATGAGACCTATAATAGTTTATTAAGTATAATACCGTTACAAATGTTGGCTTATAAACTATCCGTTAGCAAAGGTATAAATCCAGATATGCCAAAAAATCTAGCAAAGGTTGTCACGGTGGAATAGAGTTTACACCTTCGCACATTGAAAACGCCCATTATTCAACCTTTGGTTTGATATAGTTTTTGTAATAAAACAATGAGAACATACAAATCAATCCCCATACATAAACATCAAATATAACCAGAATAATATATCCAAACATTGTTTCATTTGGAGGTTTGTATTTTACTAAAATGTGATAATGTCCGCACATCAGTTGCGTTAGTTGTAGTGTGGTTATATACCTTTTGATAAACCTTACTTGGTTGATTTTTAACAAGCATCCCAAATAATATGAATACATAATTGTATGAACGAAAGAGTTGCAAAATGAACTAATCCAAATGCCATCAACTTTATACACATAACACAAATGCCAACCTATAACCGCTCCTATATGATGATATTTTTGAAGAAAAATCGGCGATTTACCGTTTAGGTATAACAAGAATGTATCAAAGAACTCGTAGTATTTGGAAATGTAAAACCAATATATAACGGTATCAAAATGCGGATTTTGAAAATAATAATTAGACTGGAATACTATCCCATCGTTATATAGTATTTGTGATAATGATACGAAAGTCCAAGCACTAAACGCAACTAACAAACCGTTATGGATAACAGACAAGAAATATAACAATGTTGGATTTATGCGAAGTTGTTTAGGATATGCTAAATAACCAGCAATTGCTAACAACGGTGTTATATGACACAATAAATGGGGGTGGGTCATAATTGCTAATACTCATTATCAGCAAATAGTGTTTATATCGTTTTTATTTGAAGTAAATGGGCGTTTTCAATGTGCGAAGGTGTATAACTAATTAAATACAGTCTAGTTCAACCATTTCAGCAACTAATTCTTCAAATGTATGACTCGGCGTCCACCCCAATTCATCTCGAGCCCTCGTGCTATCACCTAATAATTCGTCTACTTCAGCAGGTCTAAAATACTTTTCTGAAATAAAAATGAGTTCTCTCCCGGTATTTTCATCATAACCGATTTCATCTATTCCTAATCCCTTCCATTTAATGGCAAATCCTTTCAATGCGAATGCCTTTTCTACAAATTCGCGAACACTATGATATTCATTTGTAGAGAGGATATAATCATCCGGAACGTCCGTTTGTAACATTCGCCACATACCTTCAACATAATCTTTGGCGTGTCCCCAATCTCTCAATGAATTAATATTTCCTAGTACTAATTTATCTTGTTTTCCTTTCAGAATATTTCCTAACGCGATTGTTATCTTTCTTGTTACGAAATTATGACCTCTTCTGGGACTCTCATGATTAAACAAAATACCAGAACAGGCGAACATATTATAAGATTCGCGATAATTCTTAGTAATCCAGTAACTATATAACTTTGCCACCCCATAGGGAGACCTAGGGTAAAACGGGGTTGTTTCCTTCTGTGGTACTTCTACGACTTTGCCGAACATTTCAGACGTGGATGCTTGATAAAAACGGATTTTTTCCAAAGGAATACCAGAAGTTCTTATGGACTCAAGTAATCGTAAGGTTCCCATCGCATCAACATCGCATGTGTATTCAGGCATTTCGAATGATATTTTAACATGACTCATCGCGCCCAAATTATATACTTCTAACCTATCCATTTCAGGGTAAGTATTTTTAATTTCCATTAAAATATTCAATAAATTTGAACTATCTGTCAAGTCGCCATATCGTAAGTTCAATTGCAGAAAAATATGTTCGACTCTCTGTGTGTTAATATTAGAGGAACGTCTTATAATGCCCCACACTTTATAACCTTTTTCTAATAATAATTCTGCCAAGTAAGAACCGTCCTGTCCTGTTATACCTGTAATAAATGCTACTTTTGTCATATAAGTAAATATATTAAATATCTTTTAATATATTTATATAGAAATGTCTTTTGTATATTTATTGGTTTCAACAAGCGGGTCAACGTATGTAGGCGCTACCGTAGATTTAGACAGACGATTACGACAGCACAATAAAGAAATAACCGGCGGAGCACACGCTACGGGAGTGAAGGTAGCACAAGGCGAAAAGTGGACACGCGCGGCACATGTATCCGGCTTCCCAGATTGGCAAGCAGCCCTTCAATTTGAGTGGCGTTTTAAGCAATTATCGCGCAAATTACCGTCAAATATGTTGCCATTAGAGCGCCGACTTATGGCTCTTAAAACTCTGATTGAACTACCGAAATCAACCTCGGCGGCCAAACCATATACCGAATGGCCTAGTCCACCCGAGGTCCATCTAGAAACGGAAGACGCCAATATATATTATAAAAAGCAATTTACACCCTTGAAGATTTAAAATAGAACCTTTTAAATTAACTTAAAGTTATTATTATTATTATTATTATGCCTATTCAAAAAGAAGATAATAAATATTACGATTTTGAAGAAATTTTTTTTGAAAAAGATTGCGATATTGATAATATTATAAATATTTTTTTTAATAAATATGAAGAAATTAAAGGAGATAAAGAATATATTACCTACAAAATAAAAAAACTAATAGAAACAGACAGGCAAACCCTTAATGGATTAAATGGCGAAGGTCAAGACCCATTAAATAGAATTGGAAAAGTAAGTTATTTAAGACATAATGTAATTCCAGAAAAAAATAATGGTAAAGAGTATTATATTTATTGTATCAACTCATTTATTTAATTTCTAGATTTAAAAAGGTGTGTGTTTTAATTCTTCAAGGGTATAAAGACGCTCTATAACCCCAATGCCGTCTACATTTTATCAGCGAGTTCTCTCATTGTTCTTATTTCGTCCGTCTGTGTTTGAATAATATTTTTGGCTAATTTGGCGACATTATAGTTATCGGTCTTCTTCAATATTTCTTCGCTTGTCAATAGAGCCATAGAATGATGCTCTATCATACCTTCTAAATATTGCTTATCATTTATGGCAACTTGTTTTCTATATAGATAAATAAACAATGCCAAAGAAGCGGCGATTCCGACGTAAAAATGTAGACTAAATACGCTGTATTGGTGATCGTGCATCATTACTTCCAATAAAATCATGAATAATGCCATAATAGTAGCCATATATGCCTTGCCAATATTATTCGTTATATCTGAGAGAGTATTTACCATAATAGGGGGCATTAAAAAGTATTGAATTATAAAACTTCCAACAAACATAGCAATCATCGTATGAGTAATTCTCATTTATATTATCAAACTATTTTAATATTTATAAAGTTGAAGATTTATAATGCTACTCTTAATGTAAGTGTGTATATAACTCTTAAATATTGATAAATTTATTTTTGTAAAAAAAAAGAAAAAAAAAGGGAGACTTATATCCCTCTTTTTTCTTCCTTTTTTATTTTATCCTTTTTATAATTACCAAAATTTCATCTTATTTTTTATACATTATTTACACATGGTTGACATAGTTCAAGTTCTTCAAGTTCATCAAGGTACTCATAATATTCATAAATAGTATTAGAATGATTTATACAAGGGTCACAATCACAAGATTCGTCCCCATAGTAATCACTACAGTAATTATTGTATAAACAATACTGCTTATATGGCGAATACGATTTATTGACTAGTAAAACCCTTAGTCCCACATCAGATGCCTCAAACTCGAGGCGAGCATCCTGATTGTAGTATAAAGGTACTTTTGTAGTATATCTATACTTTCTGTTGTAACTTCTTCCTCCGCCAACAAACCACTCTCTTTGTACTAAAGTAGATCTCCAACGGAATAGGTTTTCAAGCACATTGAATCTCTCATCACAGGTCTTATCCATTTTTTTATTCATTCTTTTATCCATTCCTTTCTTTTGCTTATTGCTTTGCTTTGCTTTGCTTTTTGCTTTTGTTTGTTTCTTTTTTACAATTACACTAGTTGTAAAAAAGCATTTCAATTTTTTTCTTTTTGTCATGAAAAACCAAGTTTCTAAATTTTTATAAATTAAACGCGTTTTTTTGTTTTATTTTTTTTAGTTTTGCGTCTTAGTGTCTTTTTTTCAGTGCCTTTTTTTCTGCTCCTCTCTATAAAAGATTTTATACTATCTTTTTGATTAAGCATCATATCAATAATGTTCTGAAAATAAGAGCGAAATTGAGAACGCATTTTTTTAAGGTCGTCGACGCAAACCCAACGGATTTCTGCTTTTTCAAATATTTTGGTTGTTTTAAATACTTTTGGTGGAAGTCGCTTTTGGAGAAAACGCTGATTATTATTATAATAATGCGGTAACCAGTGATTATATTCAAATGAGAAAATATGCATTCGATATGTCTTATGTCCGTCTGATTTATGATCTATAGTATATGTTCCGTGTTTACGTAATAAATGGCGAACATCAGCATCACTACCTAAAAACCCAGTGAATTCTTCGCCTGCTTCTCTAATGGCCGTTTCTAAATAACTTTCACTGTTATCTTTTCCACCACCAAAATCAGAAAATCCTGGCGCGGAATCTTCATATTTTCCTTCTTTCCCGAATAAAAAGTATAATTTACCGTTATGTATTGTTGTTGGTAATATTCCTGCTCCCATTATATTAAATGAACATATTATTTTTATGTAATTGTATAAGTAATTGGATTCGAGTAATTAGGGATTCCAGAATAACTACTATTAACCGCAGTACTAAAATTACCATTATATATATTCACAACTACTACATTGTAACTACCTGCTAGGGCATTTAACGGAACAACAAAAGAAATATTGAATGAACTATAAAATATTATAGGTAAATTCGTAAAACTGCCAAAATTGACATAAGTGGTTCCATTTGTAGGTGAAACAAAGTTAGTACCTGTGATATATACGAGAGAATACACACCAGAAGCACTAGTTGTTACAGATAGACCATTTATTATTGGATTAAAACTAGGGTAAAAACTTTTAGTAGGACATTTTACGGTATTGGTTTCCACTTGTAAGTAAGACATTTATACAGTATTATATTATTATTTTCAGATTAAATGGGTCCATAATCGTCTTTTTTTTCTGTTATATGACCCCTTATATTTTCTTTGCATAAATAATAGGCAAAATAACCAAAAAAAGCACCTGCAATAGCACCCATAAAAACTTGACTGATTGTATGGTGATTAAACGCGACGCGTTGACACATAGTTATCAACGAAATTAGAAGATATATGTATAATATTTTATTATTACGTAAAGCAAAATAAACAAACGCGGTTGAAAATAAAACAGTTTGAGCATGTCCGGATGGCATACCAAATACATCATAAGGTATACCGTCTTTAAATATAAATCGTTTACCATTTCCGACTGCTAAATTAAAAATATTTATATCATCCGTTGGTCTAGGTTGTTGAATTATTCCTTTTAAAACTAGGTTTAATAGCACATTCACAAAAAATCCGATTACATAATAAAAAAGTAATTTTTGTTTATCACATAACAAATAAATGGATAATACCCATACATAAAAAGGACTATAAGCGCCCATTTTATCAAATATTGTCATTAGTAGTTTCATATAATAAAGAGATATTTAATATTGATACAAACATTCACATTTAATGGTACAGCACCAATCTATGCCATTTAGATTTAATACGTTCCCTTTATCGTCGAGAAGTCTGACAGCCATTCTATCAATATTAACGGGGCCAAAATATGTGCGATTATTGTCTTGTAACGAACCACTAAATTCCACCAATAATGAGCCTGTAGGAACACCAACAGACGTTTTAACTGGTATCATAGCAAGAATATCAGAAGAAGTAGGCGCCTTGGCTAAATAATTGGTTAGATTATTATTATTTCTATTTATACTATTAATGGTATATAGTTGTGATTTTGTAAGAGTCCTTGGGGCACTAGGTAGGACAATTTGAGTAGCAGTATAGTCATCATTATATTTCCCGGCAATTAATAGTCCATTATTAATATTTTCGGTGGCTTGACTATTAATTTCATTAATTATTTGAGTCAAATTATTACCTTGTTGCTCTGGCGTTATACATGTATACGGTAAATCAGGTGAGTAATAAGACGGTATTTTTAAAGTATTTGAAAATTGAGATATAGAAACTAATCCATTATTTACATGATTTTGGTTATAATCGTCTATAACAAGAATTAAATATTTTGTTCCATTTAGGTCTAAAACAGACGTGGCAACATTTCCCGTCTGTTTAACTGGACTATATGGAATCCTGTATCCCATTAACCAACCTAACGTATTATTAAAATGATGACTACTTTTGCTGCCGCAAGTTACATTACATTGTAATATACCAGTAAAATCAAAAAAAATAATATTCGTAGATGTTGTTATATTAAACGATATAGGATTTCCAATATCATCAACACCATTGTAAGAACCGTCATATAAATATAAAGTAACGATTCCGCTATTCGGATTATAATTTACAGGAGCAGTTATACCGGTAGGTGGCGGCGGAAAGGTAAATCCTGCGCTCAAAAAAGACGCATTTAATTGTGTTTGAAATGCGACTTGTGTATAATTACCGGATGGTACTGAAACAGGAACTACAATGCCAGAACTGGGGTCACTAATCCAAAAACACGTGTTACCATATGCCGTATCAATTACGTACCATCCAAAAGGTATTTGATAAGAATATAAACTCAATTTTAACGCGTTTTTTATGGTATCAGATAAATCACACGTGTAATCAGTAGACGTAGAATCTATACCGTTTGTATATTGTCGGAATTGACTATCAAGGTTTATGAATCTATTTATGGTATTTTTTAAATTTGGATTGAGTGAATCTTGTTTGACCGGTAAATTATAAGTATCTGTTGTGGCAATTTGCTGTTGTTTCATTTGATTATGCGTATTTCCGAATACATTTACCTTTTGGTTTCTATCTGTAATTTTATCTGATTGCGTTGTGTCACCCTGTTTGAGATATTGATTATCAAACCAATCCGTAATTTGTTTTTCACCGGAAGGGTATACTGCTTCTTTTGACATACTTCCAAATCCTTCTACGATTATTTTATCAGACGTGTCATCATCATCTTCATCCGGATCATATTTTAAACCATCCACATATTGTAGTAATTCGCTTTGTACATTTAAAAAAAAATCTGCTAATTTTGAATCTTTATTTTTAAACTTATTAAATAAAGCATTTGTATTATTTTTGATTTTTTCTTCATCAATATTGTTATTGTCAATCCCGACAATAATTAATAATTCGGATAGGGTATAATTCGAAACATTTGTGTCAATATCTGCCATATCATTATTATAGATATTGTTTTTAATTTAAAAACATAAATTTATAATAGTTGAATTTCTTTTTCTTTTTCTTTTTCATTTTCTTCCAAAAATTTCTCTCTAAAATGAAGAATAAATATATCTCTTATTTCCTTTTTAATATCAACACCTTTACATATATCATTTTTTAATACCTTCTCAGGTATCGATGTAAAACCAGAACCTCTTTTAGAATGTGTACAACCTTTAAATAAAATTTTTTCAAGAATATCAACCAAATTACAGTTGTAATCTTTAATAGTTTGTGCGTCTAAAAAGTAATTACCGATATAAATATATCTATTTCTATTACCGTCTAAATAAACCTTATAATATCTATCCGTTTCATGTTTATTTTTTATTAATCCGATCCCTTCAATTTTGTTAGTGGAATTATTCATTTCAATAACAAATACTGGTGTATTATAGCATATTTTTGGAGAGAATTCAATCGGGGAACCATACAGACAAGAGTATCCGTGACGTAATCTATAGATAGAATTTTCTTCTAGTGTTTCATTATTAAATCTAGTTGTTACTACTGAATACATTTTATAATTATATGATTGTGTAAATTATATAATTCTGTTTTTTATTTTTCAATTTTTTAATTTAAAAAATCATAAAGTTTATCTCTCATAATTTTATATCGTTCATTTTCAAGAGTCCTTTGAAGCAAACTCCAAGGAGTACACGACTCTATACTGGTCATACCTTGTTCACAAAACAGATTTAGAATAGATGGACTAAACCCTGACATCATTGAAACATTTGGTTGATTTGATAATGTGGGAAACCCTGAGGTACTTCGCAAATTCCAAAAAAGAATATGAGGCGGTTTATATGGTTTTCCATGAACACGAATACCTGCTGCCTCATATTTTGCCTTCATAGTGTCGTATAATGATTGCTTATTACAACTATCTCCGGCATCCATTTGCATATCCGATAAAATAACAAGAACCATATCTTGTACATCTTCAGGAGGCATTTTATTCAGAATAATCGCATCTAAAATCAAATCTAAAGCAGCATGGAAGTTTGTATTCATACCCCACGGCGCATTCATTAACACTCCAACCTGTGAAATAAAATCGTCGTACGCATCTAAATTTACCCACGTAGGCTTAGAACTAAAGGTCATTACTCGCTTTCCAAGAACGGATTTTTCAGCGATTCTTATACCTAGCGCAATAGCAGCATTCATAGGGTCGCCTTCCATTGAACCGGAAACATCGACCATCGCTATCATTTTACCAAGGGCATTCGTCTCTAGAGAATTATCGCGCCATTGCGAATTAAGAAGCGTTTTTTCTATTTTTGAATTATTTTTATCGCGCAATAATTCAATTGCTTGCTTTGTAAAATTTTCCATTCCCACGCGTTTGCCCTTCATTTCTGTTTCACCTTTTACCACTTTTTGAATATGGAAATTAAAATTTTCAGCACACTCAATTCTATCCACATTTTCTGGATGTCGCACATCACCATTTTTTTTTATGTTTAAAAACGACTTTTTCTGCTTGGAAAGAGTTATAGATGTAACTTTATCGAAATTAATATTCGACCATGTGTGATTACATTGTTTTATTTGGACAGTATCAATTACCTTATTTAAAGTAGATAATATTTGACGATATTTAGTCTTACATTTTAAAATTGCTTTTTCAATTTGATAACCCTTAAGTGCGGTTTTCATATATTCCGGAAAAAAATCAATTGCCATAATTTTATATAACCACCCAAAAGAAGAACTCTCTCTTGGTATCCATTTAGAAACTAAAGATATGTCATTTGAACCATAAATATGCGCATCATTATCTTCTCTTAACTGCTTATTTATAAGTTCGACCGCATACTGAATAAGCGGATGTTCGATGTTTTCTCCTTGACATTTACAATAATTACAAAAATATTTGATGTCCTTCCAAGAACCGTATTGATGAATCGTTTTATCATCACCAAGGTCCACCAAACATTTAAGTGCGAATTTTGCTAATTCCGGATAAAAATCATACCACGTATAAATCATCATATAAGTCAAGGTGTATTCCCCTTTTCCGTCAATAATATCGCGCGTATGACCTATCATTCTATAAAGAACGGACAGATGCCCTTTTAATTCTTCTTTTTCATGGACTGTAGCCGTTTCCATCTTACGTTTAAGACTTAATAACATGCTCTTAAGTGTGTCTCTTAATGACCCTATTTGATATGAATTTGCTCTAGTTAATTGAAAACTAAATTGAACAATTAATTCTCGAATACATTTTGACCACCCATATTCTACATGACCATTCTCTCCAACTTGTGAAGATGTAAAATTATCAAGCGCGTCGATCATAACAGACATTTTTAGTTGTAATAATTAATAATATATTTTAGTCTTTATATCTGTTTTTAATAGTTTTTTTATTAGCACTGTGTGTCAAATAGACCCTTTTAGTACTGTTATTCGAATTTAATTTATTTAATTCTTTTGTTTCTTTAAGTTTCTCGTAGTAAACAAAAACCAATTCATTTAAATCTTGAAACATATTTATTGTTTTTTCAAATGATATAGCATCAATATTATTTATTGGTTTTAAGAAATTATACTCGGTTGCTTCATTCGAATAAATAAAATTTTTTATTTCGTCCGGTTCTAATGTTATATTATACTTCAATATCGACAACAAAGAATATCTTCTTTCCATTACTGAATTGGAGTTTTTTATTATATAGAGCATTTCTTCTCTAGTAATATAATTCTTGTTTGACATTAAAAAAGATTCCGTTTTAATTTTTTCTATTTCATTGGTTCTATTTACATAGCAAAACTTTAAATGAATATAATATAAGTCGTCTTTGTAAAAATCTTGATAAAGTTTGTCGGTCTTTTCAAAGGTTTTTATCCAATCATCATTTAATTCAGTATTCATAATATATTATAAAATATATATAATGTATTATAGGTAATTTAACTTATTCGGAATTGTATGGTCCATTGTCATAATCTTCATTATTGCGTTCATCTAATTCATTTTGACTATGTTCATCTAATTCATCTTCATATAGTTCATCTAATTTATCAAAATATTCATAATCGTAATTTTGAAATCTAAACATTGCATTCCATTCATCATCCCCCCATCTGTCAATATATTCTTTTGTTCGTTTTTCATGTATAGACGATAGGGTATATATTACGTCATACGCTAAATCCAAATCGGTTTTAACATAAGGTTTTCGGTTACTTTTATATTTTACTGTTTTTACTCCACTTTTTAAATCACGCTTAATAAGTTGCCATCCAATTTCTAAATTGTCAAATTCATTATCAGATGGTTTTTCTTCATTTTCAATTTTTTCGAGTTTTATTTTATCTAAAAAACTCACGTAATTGTTGTCCTTAGTAACTTGGGATTCTTGTAGTGTTAATTCTGGAAAATTTTCAATCGATAAAACTTTGTTGTTTTTTTCATCTTGTTTTCTTTTAAATATTTCTTTATTATTTCTCTCTTGTTCTTTTTTTACTCTTTCTTTTTCTTGTAGGAGTAAGTTATCTTCATGACTTATAGTTTTAGGTTTTTTAGTTTTATTGCCATTTTTAAAAATATTTTCCTCATTATTATGTAATTCTTTTTCCTCTTCTAAATCATTTATAGGTTCCTTATTATTGTTGTCCTTTGATCTATTATTATTGTCATTTGATCTATTATTATTGTTGTCCTTTGATCTATTATTATTGTTGTCCTTTGATCTATTATTATTGTTGTCCTTTGGCTTATTACTATCCTTTGACTCATTATTATTATCCTCAATCAAAATAGCGAACCGTGAATCACTTTTAAACTTGTTTTTGCTCATTATAGTAAGTTAAAATTACGTTAGATTACTTAGTATATTATTAAGGTTGTTGTATTTAAATTATTTATTTAATAAGTAATTTGACAATAAAATAAAGTAATAAAATAAAGTATAAAATAAGCATTTAAAGATATAATAACACTTCTATTTACCTCCTAACAGCAATCAATTTAATAGTTAATTTTAAAATAAAAATACAAAATTTTATAACCATTTACAGGAGGTAGCATATAAACAAAAAAATGTTTATAAATTTTTATTTGGTATTAAACCAAATTTTTAGATATCATCTACGTTAATAACTTCTCCGTCATCTGTCGTAATAATGGATGAAGTGATTCCAGTTTTTAATAAAGATGTTTGAATTTCAATCAATTCTTGGAATTCTTGCGTTTTTTCATCCGCAAAAGTAATGCCGTCATCGACGTCATTTGTTTTAACATTACCACCGGTTTGTTTATTATCATTCATAATAAACAAATTCCAATTAACATCAGTAATATTATTTTTCAGTTTATTTTTATCTTCATTGCTGTAAACTTCAATAATATCACAATTTTGCGGTTTATCTACCGATTTTTCTTTTTCCCATTCCCGCAGTCCAACAAGAAGCCATGTTCCAGTTTCAATAAAATTATCCCGTTTACCACGACCAGCAAATTTACCTCTAATATGACACATCATTTCAACACCATTTATAGCAATGACCAGACATATACGTCCGCCACACATTTTAGTAACTTGCGCATATATTTCTGCTTCATCTTCTGAAACTCTCAATAAAGTGTCTTTTTTAACAAAATTTTTACGAGCGAAACCCTTTGATTTATTACCGCCTCCAACATTTTTTACCATTTTTCGGTTATATTACTTTTATGTTTGTATTTTTATCTTTTCTATATTATTTGATTTCAATTTTTTTATAAAATTCGGAACAATAAATAAATTACATTGATTTAAGGATAAGGCATAACATATCTGTCGAGTTTAAAGTTATTACCTCCAGAAATACTTTCTAATGTCTGTATCTGAATGCAAAACGCATAATCATTTTGATATAGATTTAAAACCTCTCCATATTGATTCAAAATTTTTACGGAAATTTTAGAAATATTGACGGGCGAATCATATTGCCTAGATTTAAATATTAAATCAGAAGCATCTTCGAATGTAGTACTAAATTGTTGACTTGTAATGGGAATTAATGCCAAGATATTTTCAGAATTTAGAGAGGTAGGCAGAACGCACATGATTACATCCTTATAATTTTTGTTATAATCGTTAAGTACAAAATAAACATAATCTGTAAATACAGGGTCAAACATGCTTTCCGATGTGTATGAATTTGAACCGTCATAAGATATATTTCTATAACCCATATAATATCCCATAGAATTAAACAACATAGATGGTAAAATAAAAGGATTATTTTTATCCGCAAATTCATTATCTGGATGAGAAATACCAGGATGTTCAAAATTATTACATGTAAAAGAACTAAATTTTTTTACTATATTCATTGTAAAATTATAGGTAGAATTTTTAATGGTAGTAAAATGAGTATAATCACTTATAGATACTGTAAATCGAACGCCGCCTCCATTCACTTGATTATTAATAGCATTCTGTAATATTGTTGGGAAATCAATAATAGAATAATTACCGTCTGGAATAGTAACGTATGCTTCGTTACCTGTCGTATCTTCTTTAATATAAAGTTGATTTGTACCTCTGCTACTAGAAAAGGTTAACATTACATTAGGGAATTGTAATGCAGTTAATGTCAGAGATACAACATTTTTAAGTTTTAAAGGCAACGTAAAATCACAATCGGAAGAAGTGGAAGAAAAATAGTTATTTCTCAATTGAGTATTAAAAACATAACTTACGGTGTTTATTTGCTTATTATAACCATATACATCATTATTTATTAGAGAGGTTGTTTGTAGAGATGGTTTATTTGATAAAGGATTAAGAATTTTACCTATATTATTAATTGGTATATCATCTTTTTCTTCAATGTCGGCATCATTCAAATTTAACTCGTAATTATTGACGTCATTTACCCGGTTTAGACCACTTATTCCGCTTATTCCTCCACCCAGATTCTCATTTGTATCAATAAATTTATATGATAATATTTTTTTAGCACTACTTATAAAAGTTAATATATTATACTTATACTCTTTATTTATATCGGTCAAAGTATTAACATTTACAATTTTGGTTTTTTCACTGTTATTCAAATCAACAAACGAATAATTTTTAGATAAATTGAAAAAACCGATCAAATCATCTATTTTATAGTTATTAATATCTAAATCGAAATTATACTCCATTATATAATATATTATATATGTTTTTAAATTATACGTTTATTCGCAAAAATAAGTGAATCATTGCTATTATTTCTATTATTTCTATTATTTCTATTATTTCTATTATTGTTATTATTTAATTGCTATCATCATTAAAAATATCAAATAATTTTCTCATTTGATTCAGTTCAATATTTTTTAAAAAAGACAAGTTCTCTTCATTATTTAATAAAATATTGAATTTTTCTAATAACACTTTTAGTTCGCACCGTTTTGAAGGGTCGGGATGTATGTTTTTACTGAGTTCCAAAGTAATTTTGTTTATAAAGGTTTGTTTAAGAGATAGCCCCCTTGAAATATTTACAAAAATATGAATATACAATACACTTAAACTATATACATCCCATTTATTAACGCTTTGTAAAATATCATAAATAATAGAACTTTTTGACTTATTAATATATTTTTTTAATGTTTCTACACACATCTGTTTATATGTTTCTTTGAATTGAAGAGAGAATAAATCAAGAATAGTTAAATTTTTCACAAAAACTTCACAAATTTCTTCAATAAATGAATATGACATAGTAACCATATCATTATGGATTAAATAAAATAATATATGGACCTCTAATGGTTTATATACATAATCGTTTTCGTGTTTAATAATATTAGTTATATATGCTTCATTTATGCCGTAAATCGGAAAACTTAACTGAAAATTGTGTAATTTGGGCACCTCTCCAAAATCCAAATCAAAGATAATATTTTGAGGTGATAAATTAAAAAAACATATATTATGTTCATTCAGTTTAATTAAACAGTTTAAAATACGTGAAAATGTCTCAGTAGTATTTAAAATAAATATTTTAGGGTCGGTAAATTTAAGTAAATAATCATTAAACCTCTCAAAATTCCCTTTTTTATACTTAAAAATTACATAACGAATATCTTGAGATATGTCCATTTTTTCAATAAAATCCTCAGATAATTTACTAATGTTAACAAAATCGTGTGTTTCAACAACGGAATAATTTCTATAATAATATGGTATTTTTTTTATTTCATTGCTTATATTTATTTCATTTATGGAAAAAAAATCATAACTGATTAGTTTTGTAGTATATTTACTTGTATTATCTTGATATTGTTCTTCAGAATCTTCGGAATCTTCGTTATTTGATTTCGTTTCAATAATTATCTTATTTGTATAAAAATGTTTATTTATATTGGATATTTCAATATTTGTATCCATTTATCTAGTATCCTATAATTTCTTTATTATTAAATTATTACGATTTATTACGATTTATTACGATTTATTACGATTTATTACGATTTATTACGATTTATTACGATTTATTACAATAATTTACACAAAAATATGTATGAATTTTAAGTTTTTCAGATAATATATGTAAGATAAATCCAATCATAAAAAATAAATATACATTTTTAACTATATGTTGTAAAATAAACCCTAAAAATAAATAAGCAAATGCTTCTAATAGTGAATCTCGCAATAAATTTGTTGAAGTTGCGATATATCTTTCATTCCGTTCTGGAATTTTTAAACACGCTATTCCATTATTACAATACCAAGTGTGAATACTTAATATATATCCTAAGAAATGCTTAAAGAATCCCACTAATAAAAGAAGTAAATACAAATTTTGATGCGATACATAAATAAAGCGTGAAAAAAATAAATAAACGATAACACTATAAAAACCGACAAATATTGATTCTATAATATAATTCATATATTATCCATACATTTTCTTAAAACACACATTATTTAGTTGTTATCAAGAAATATCTATTTTTATACGTTTTTTTAACTTTATTTTTAATTTCCACAGAATTATTTATCCCATTTTTACATAAAATTTTCACCTCTTCATTCAATACATCTATATTTGTTTTACAAAACGCATCAAACCCTTCAGAAGGTTTATATCCATCTTTATTTATCTCACTTTTAATATGCTTATCCATCGCCTCTAATAATTCCTTTCGCGCTACAACATATTCACGTCTTTCCAATGGTGCCTTTTTTTCAGTGCTTTTTTTCCTGTAATAATATCTCGCACTTTTAAACATTTTGTCGGTTACACTACCTTCATAACCTAAATTTTTTACTCTACGTATTTCATCATTTACCATATCATCATTTTCTTCTATCCAAATGTCCCAAGCCTCTTTAAAATCTTTTCTATGGTCGTATTGGTGAATTTTTGCGAATTTATATAATTCTCCCGTAAAATCATCATCAAATTTATATCTATAAATATTTACATTTAAATCTTTGAACTTTTCGTCATTATCAAATATATCATTGTTAGTGATACCGATAACATCAAAATTTCTATTGTTGGAGCAAGACTGAACCAATAACTCAGTATTTGACATTTTAAATTGATATGAATATTTTTATTTATTTGTTTCTTTGTTGGTTTCTATTTTATTAAGTATTTTTATTTCAATTTTTTTTATAAATAAGAAAAAAATTTATTTAATAAGGTTTATTATTATACTTTTATAATTTATAACTTTTTACGGTTTATAACTTTATAACTTTTATATTTTTTTTGGTTTCTTCTTCTTTTTCATCTTTATCATATTTTTCTTCTACTAATTCTGCCCTATTAACAGGTTCTTCAATTTTTGTTTCATTTGTCTGATGATATAATGTAAGGGATTCATAGAATTCCTTTACCTTTTTATTTATACGAATTCTTTTTGCATCAAATGAAGTCAGGTATAATCCATCCAAACTTTTAACTCTAGAAAGCGCTACATAGGTTTGCCCGCATTCAAATATTCCGCTTCCTACGTCTATTTCGGCCGCATCCATGGTCGCACCTTGCGATTTATGAATAGTTAAAGCCCACGCTAAAATGAGCGGCACTTGTGAAACACCTACACCGGGGATTTTATCACTTGCCCAAACATGTCTTCCCATTACTTTTTCAATTCCGTTATTAAATTTAACACGTGGACACAACGTAAATTCACAAAAGTCCGTGACAATTCCTTGACTTCCATTACAAATTTCTATCCCTGTATCCGATTGGATATTGACAATACACATCACTTGGGATCCTATTTTCAGTTTCATCTCTTTTTCGCAAATAAGATTACCTGCTAAGAAATCTAATTCCATCTGAATATCTTTATCCGTAAATTCTAGTCGTTTTAATCTGTCGTTTTTCGTCATTTCAATGTCCTTTACGTATTTAATTTTAAATTCTCGCTCTAAACCTTGAAGAGATGCCATTTTTGTATTATTGATATTTTCCACCTTGTTGCGAGTAGGGTATAATTTAGTGGGTTCCACTACTAAATTCGCGGCAAAAGGTCGCTCTACATATTGAAGCAATAGGTCATTCGATTTGCGCTTAATTTTACCTTCTCTTATTTGGTTTAAAATAGTAGAATATATTTCATCGGTTTGTCTGAAAATTTTTACGAGTTGAATTTGACAATCACGATGAAATACGGAATTCCATTCTTCACTTTCGAAGCAGAAGCGCTGTGTATCTGGTTCCGAATTATCGCCGACTGGTGGCAATTGGAAGAAATCGCCCGAAAATATTAATTGAATTCCACCGAATGGTTTAAAATTTCCTCTTACTGCTTTACCGATTTCATTTAATAAATTAAATAATTTTAATGAAAGCATACTTACTTCATCTACGACTAGAATATGAGTTTGCCTCCATAACGCCTTGGCAAATTTATTCTTTTTTATTTTTGTTACTAATTCCTCGATAGTTCCGTTTCCTAGTCCGATTCCTGCCCATGAATGAAGCGTTTTTGCCTTACAATTAAGTAAAACAGCAGCGCAACCAGTTAAAGCAGTTACTTGAATATCTTTAAATTGCGAATAAGCGTGTTTATGTATCATTTTTATCAAGGCGGACTTTCCAGACCCCCCAGGTCCAGTAATAAATATGTTATGACCTTGAACATATTTATCAAATGCTTGTTGCTGCTCTTTTGAAAGATCCATAAATAATATATTTATATGCTTTATTATATTTTATTATGATTTTGCTTTTAATACTATTTTAAATATCAATTTTATATAATATTCTTATTAAATAATTTTACGTCTTACTCCTCTCTTCTAGTGCTTTTACCTTGGCACTTAATTCTTTTATTGCGCTTACTAATATGGGTATTAACGTTCCATAGGACGCTTCTAATCTATCAGGGTTCACATCATAGACCAAATTAGGTATTGTCATCTTCGTTTCTTCTTGTACTGCTTTTAATTCTTGTGCTATAAATCCTGTATCCGGAACATCTACTTTTTCGCCAGTACGCATATTCCATTTAAATGATACAGGGTTTAACTTATCAACAAATGTTAGGCCATTTGATAAAGGCACTATATATTTTTTATCCCGAGCATCACTTACAGCAGTAATGGTGGCATTGCACCTTAACGTCGCAATAGAAGCGTTACCTAACGTAATTTGATTCGACACATTAGCAGTTGCAGGTTGAGCATTATATCCAATACATATATTGTTAGAACCGTCAGTTATTGTAGAACCAGCATTTGCGCCAAGACATACGTTGTAATTTCCAGAAGTATTTGATTCTAAAGCGCTTATACCAATTGATGTATTATAAATTTGATTACCTCCACCAAGTCCAATTGTAAGAGAATTAATACTATTAGCATTTAAGGAACCTACGTTTACTGTACTACTATTTACGTGGGTTACATTTAGTGTATTTGCTTTTATTAAATTACCATATGTGTTATCATTGCTAGTTGCTACTGGAGTTTGTCCTTCTATTGCTTTTGATATAACATCGGTTATTGATTCACTTCCTAAGATTAAATTATTCGCTTGTAAATAATTAAATGAACCTGTATTACTAGTGAAAGTATTTGCCCTTAATAAATTAAAAGACCCTGTATTTCCCGTAAAACTATTTGCTATTAAGAAATTAAAGGACCCGGTTGACCCCGTAAAACTGTCTGCGCTTGTTGAACCATTATTACTAGTATAACTTAATATAATATCCGATAAGGTGCTTCCACCCACGCTTAAGAAATTAAAAGAACCTGTTGACCCAGTAAAACTATTTGCTCCTAAGAAATTAAAAGAACCTGTTGACACAGTAAAACTATTTGCTCCTAAGAAATTGAAAGATCCTGTATTACCTGTGAGGCCGTTTGCTCCTAAGAAATTGAAAGAACCTGTTGACCCAGTAAAACTATTTGCTCCTAAGAAATTAAATGACCCTGATGACCCAGTAAAACTATTTGATCCTAAGAAATTAAAAGTCCCTGTATTTCCTGTGAAACTATTTGCTCCTAAGAAATTAAATGACCCTGTATTACCTGTCAGGCCGTTTGCTCCTAAGAAATTAAAAGTCCCTGTATTACCTGTGAGACTATTTGCTCCTAAGAAATTAAAAGACCCTGTATTACCTGTGAGACCGTTTGTGCTGGTTGGAACATTATCAGTAATGGTTTTTAATATAATATTCTGTAGGGTATTTCCACCTACGTTTAAGAAATTGAAAGATCCTGTTGACCCAGTAAAACTATTTGCTCCTAAGAAATTAAAAGATCCTGTATTACCTGTGAGACTATTTGCTCCTAAGAAATTAAAAGAACCTGTATTACCTGTGAGACTATTTGCTCCTAAGAAATTAAAAGACCCTGTATTACCTGTGAGACTATTTGCTCCTAAGAAATTAAAAGACCCTGTATTACCTGTGAGACCGTTTGTGTTGGTTGGAACATTATCAGTAATGGTTTTTAATATAATATTCTGTAGGGTATTTCCACCTACGTTTAAGAAATTGAAAGATCCTGTTGACCCAGTAAAACTATTTGCTCCTAAGAAATTAAAAGAACCTGATGATCCGGTGAAACTGTTTGCTCCTAAGAAATTAAAAGAACCTGTATTACCTGTGAGACTATTTGATCCTAAGAAATTGAAAGATCCTGTATTACCTGTGAGACCGTTTGTGTTGGTTGGAACATTATCAGTGATGGTTTTTAATATAATATTCTGTAGGGTATTTCCACCTACGTTTAAGAAATTAAAAGAACCGGTTGATCCGGTGAAACTATTTGATCCTAAGAAATTAAAAGAACCTGATGATCCGGTGAAACTGTTTGCTCCTAAGAAATTAAAAGTCCCTGTATTTCCTGTGAAACTATTTGCTCCTAAGAAATTGAAAGATCCTGTATTACCTGTGAGACCGTTTGTGCTGGTTGGAACATTATCAGTAATGGTTTTTAATATAATATTCTGTAGGGTATTTCCACCTACGTTTAAGTAATTAAAAGAACCGGTTGATCCGGTGAAACTATTTGCTCCTAAGAAATTAAAAGACCCTGTATTTCCTGTCAAACTATTTACTCCTAAGAAATTAAAAGAACCGGTTGACCCAGTGAAACTATTTGCTCCTAAGAAATTAAAAGACCCTGTATTACCTGTGATACCGTTTGTGCTGGTTAAAACATTATCAGTAATGGTTTTTAATATAATTTCCGTTAACGTACTTCCGCCCACGCTTAAGAAATTAAAAGAACCTGTTGATCCGGTGAAACTGTTTGATTTTAAGAAATTAAAAGAACCTGTATTACCAGTGAAACTATTTGCTCCTAAGAAATTAAAAGACCCTGTATTACCTGTTATACCGTTTGTGTTGGTTGAACTAGTTGGAAGATTAGAAATTTTAGTTGATATAATCTCGTCTAGGGTATTTCCACCAACACTTAAGTAATTGAAAGAACCTGTATTTCCTGTGAGACTTTTTGCTCCTAAGAAATTGAAAGAACCTGTTGATCCGGTTAAACTATTTGCTCCCAAGAAATTGAAAGAACCTGTATTTCCTGTGAGACTTTTTGCTCCTAAGAAATTGAAAGAACCTGTTGATCCGGTTAAACTATTTGCTCCCAAGAAATTGAAAGAACCTGTATTTACTGTGATACTGTTTGTGCTGGTTGAAGTATTATTATCAATGGCAGTTGATATAATCTCCGCTAGGGTATTTCCACCAACACTTAAGTAATTAAAAGAACCGGAATTACAAGTGAAAACACTCGTCGCCCTTAAGAAATTGAAAGAACCTGTATTTGCTCCCAAGAAATTGAAAGAACCTGTATTTCCTGTGAAACTATTTGCTCCTAAGAAATTGAAAGACCCTGTATTTCCTGTTATACCGTTTGTGTTGGTTGAACTAGTTGGAAGATTAGAAATTTTAGTTGATATAATCTCGTCTAGGGTATTTCCACCAACACTTAAGTAATTGAAAGAACCTGTA
>Ga0214919_10002632_pt1 | contig 27922 bp, 28 predicted proteins | sample LL1503_MetaG_FD_177994 | JGI IMG/M metagenome (GOLD analysis project Ga0214919, IMG submission 177994) | Freshwater microbial communities from Lake Lanier, Atlanta, Georgia, United States - LL-1503 | ecosystem: Environmental > Aquatic > Freshwater > Lake | place: USA: Georgia | collected...
TTGTTGAACCGCCCGGTGAACTTCGGGGCGATGGTCTGGATCGGCACGCCTTCGTCGGCGATGGCCGCGAGGATGACGAGCAGCTCGGGCGGCGTCTGGGGGCTGTCGGTCTCGTCCATCGAGATCTCGGGCACGAAACGGCCGACGCCCTTGACCGAGACGATGTGGCGGTAGACCTTGCCGGCCTCCTGCACGGCGAGGAGGAACTTGGCGGCCGTGCGCTCGACGTCGGCGCGCGTGGTCGTGAACGGGCGGTCGATGCCCGCGAGGGTGATCGTCCCGACCAGTTCCGGATGGCGGTCGACGAAGGCCTGGACCGCGGCGGGGGCGGCCGGCTGCGCGATGAAGTCGGCCACGTCGATGGTGAAGAAGTCGGAGACGCCGACGAAACGATCGACGGTCTTCAGGCCGATGTGGTCGGCGTCGAGGAAGTACGGGGCGGTCCAACCCAGCGCCTTGACGGCGGCGTCGGCCGCGGCGCGGGTGCTCGTCGGCTCCGAGCCGATGATGTTGTGCTCGCGGTTGGACTTGTTCCAGACCGGCACGATCTCGACGCCGAGTTTCCGGGCCGCGAGGCAGGCGGCGAGCTGGGCTTCGGCTTCGTGGGCGAAGCGGTCGCCCATGCCGAGGGAGAATTTACCGATGACGAGAGGTTGGGTGGACATGGAAGGAAACGAAGGGGGTCGAGACTAGAGTCCCGCCGAGCGCGTTGGCAACCCCCTGGAGGTCCGATTTTGGGCGCCCTTCCCCTCGCTTCTCCTTGCCCTCCGCGCCGCCGTTGCCCTTAACTCCCCACCCTTTCAACTATGCACCTGAAGATTGCCGTCCTGCCTGGCGACTACATCGGCCCCGAAGTCATGGCCGCCGCCCTGCCCGTCCTTGAGGCCGTCCTGAAGAAGTCAGGCCATACCCTCGAGCACTCCACCCACGACGTGGGCGGCGCCGGCATCGACCACCACGGCAAGGCCCTGCCCGACTCGACCCTCGAGGCCTGCCGCGCCGCGGATGCCATCCTCTTCGGTTCCGTCGGCGGCCCGAAGTGGGAGAAGCTCCCCCCGGCCGAGCAGCCGGAGCGCGCCTCGCTCCTGCCCCTGCGCAAGCACTTCACCCTCTACGCCAACGTCCGCCCGGGCCTGCTCCTGAAGAACCTCATCGACACCTCGCCGATCCGGCCGGACCGCATCCCGAACGGCGTCGACATGGTCTGCATCCGCGAGCTCACCGGCGGCCTGTACTTCGGCCCCAAGTCCACCACGGAGCTCGCCGGCGGCGACATCGAGGCCATCGACACCATGGTCTACCGCAAGTCGGAGATCGAACGCATCACTGACGTCGCCATCGTGACCGCGCGCGCCCGGCGCAAGCACATCACCTTGGTCGACAAGGCCAACGTCCTCCAGACCTCCGTGCTCTGGCGCAAGGTCGTGGCCGAACGGATCAAGGCCACCGCGCCGGACATCACCCTCGCCGTGATGTACATCGACAACGCCGCGATGCAGCTCGTCCTCAAGCCGGCGCAGTTCGACGTGCTCCTTACGGAGAACATGTTCGGCGACATCCTCTCGGATGAGATGGCCGTCATCTGCGGCTCCCTCGGCATGATGGCCTCCGCCTCCCTGGGCGCGAACCGCAACCGCCACGGTTACGGCTACGGACTCTACGAGCCCTCCGGCGGCACCGCCCCCGACATCGCCGGCCAGGACAAGGCCAACCCCTGCGCCCAGATCCTCTCCGCCGCCCTGATGCTCCGCCACTCCTTCGGCCTCGAAGCCGAGGCCAAGGCCATCGAGCTGGCGGTCGAGAAGACCATTGCCGAAGGCATCCGCACCGCCGACATCGCCGGCGGCGGCCCGGCCGTGGGCACGAAGGCCATGGGCGCGGCGATCCTCGCCCGCCTCTGAGCGTGGACGAAGCGGCCCGAGAACGCGCGGCCGAGCGGCGACGCGCGGCCGTGTGCAGCCCGTTCATGCGCATCACGAGGTTCCCGGTGGACGTCGCGCGCGACCTGCTCGACGCCGGCTACACCCGCGTCGACCAGCTGGCCGGCCGCTCCCCGGACAGCCTGCTGGCCGAAATCAAGGCCCGGTCGAAGACCGCGCCCGCCGCCCATTACCTGCCCGCGCTGAGGATGGGGGTGTATTTCGCCGAGACGGATAAGCCGGACCCGAAGAAGCTCTTCCTGGATCAATGGCAGTGAGAGCGGAATAGCAGGGGATTACAGATTACGGAGTACGGAGTGCCGAGGATAGCAGCGAGGATTGTTCAATTCAGTTCGCCCACCCCCACTGTACTCTGTACTCTGTACTCTGTACTCTGTACTCTGTACTCTGTACTCTGTACTCTGTAGTCTGTACTCTGTAATCCTCCTCTTTCCCCCATGCGCCCCCTCGCCTTCCTCGCCCTTGCCTTGCTCAGCCTCGTCGCCCGCGCGGCCGACGCCCCGCTCACCTACGTCGGCACCGAAGGCCCCGGCAAAGGCAAGAAGGTCGTGCTCATCGCCAACGACCATGAGTATAAGTCCGAGGAGGCCCTGCCTCAGCTCGCGCGCATCCTGGCCAAGCACCAAGGCTTCACCTGCACGGTGCTCTTCGGCATCGACCCGAAGAACGGCAACATCGCGCTGGGCAACCCCAGCAACATCCCCGGCACCGAGGCGCTCAAGGACGCGGACCTGCTCGTGATCTTCACCCGCTTCCAGTCCATCCCCGTCGAGCAGATGCAGCCGATCGTCGACTACCTCAACCGCGGCGGCGCCGTCATCGGCCTGCGCACCGCCACGCACGGCTTCCGCTACGCGAAGGACAGCCCGCTCTACAAATACTCCTTCGACTACAAGGGCGACGACTACAAGGGCGGCTTCGGCCGGCAGATCCTCGGCGAGACCTGGGTCGGGCACTACGGACCCAACCATAAGTCGAGCACCCGCCTCGACCTGGTGCCGGCGCAGGGGGAGCACCCCGTGCTCCGCGGCGTGAAGGACGTCTGGGCGGAGATCGGCGCGTACAACGCCAACCCGATCGAAGGCAGCACCATCCTCGCGATGGCGCAGCCCCTGACCGGGATGAAGCCTGATTCGCCCGTCGACGCCGCCAAGAAGCCCATGCCCGGCGCCTGGGTCCGCACCTACAAATCGGCTTCCGGCAAGGAAGGTCGCGTCTTCGCCTCGACCTACGGCGCCTCCGGCGACCTCGCTAACGACGGTTTCCGCCGGATGCTCGTGAATGCCTGCTTCTGGACCACCGGCCTCGAGGCCGCCATCAAGCCCGACCTGAAGATCGACCTCGTCGGCCCTTACAACCCGACCTGGCTCGGCACCGTCAAGCGCTCGACGGCCGCCAAGCCGCAGGACCTGGCCAGCTACGACAGCCCGATCTTCCCGGTGGTCCCGGTGAAGGCCAAGTAAGCCGGAAACCGGGCGGACGGCTTGCGACGGCGACCCATCCGGCCTTGTTGCCAAGATGGTCCCCACCGTCGTCGTCCCGGTCATGACTCTCGGGAACTGCGTGCTGCTCCCGCAGCAGCTCCTGCCATTGCGCATCTTCGAGCCGCGTTACCGCAAGATGCTCAAGGACGCCCTCGCGGGGACCCGGATGTTCGCGGTCTCGCAGCTCGACGAGGAAAGCCTCTCGCCGGAAAACGACGAGCCGCCCTGCCCGTTCACCTGTGTCGGCCGCATCGTCGGGCACGTCGAATTGCCCGACGGCACGTCTCACCTCGTGCTAGAGGGGCTCCGGCGCGCCCGCGTGATCAAGGTCCAACGCCGCACGCCCTACCCGCGCCTGGAGATCGCGCCGGTGGTGGATGAACCGCTGGGCACGGCCGATGGCGCGATGCGCGAGGTCGCCCGGATCCTGGCCTTGTCCGAGAGGCTGGTCAACGGGCTGGGCCCCGACGCGGCCCCCTTGCTCGACCGACTGCGCGGCCTGACCAACCAACCCGGCGCCCTGGCCGACGCCGCCGCCGGCCACCTCGTCGAGGAGACCTCGGTCCGGCGCGCTTTGCTGGAATGCCTCTCGCAGGAGAAGCGCCTCCGGGCCGTGGCCGACGAGCTGGCGCGGCTGGAGGCCCGGCGCGCGATCGACGAACTGGGCGATCGCACCGCCGAGCCGGGCATGAACTAGGCGGTCACTTGGGCGGCTCGCCCCGCACCAGCCGCAGCGGCACGGGCTCCGGCCAGGGGCGGGGCCTCGGCCGATCGCGATTGGCATCCAACGTCTCCCAGACGAGCTTGTAGACGAAACCATCGTCGGCGACCCCGCTGTCCCCGACCTGACGCAGGCGCATCCCCTCGAAGGCGGAGGTCAGGCGGTGCGCCTCGGCGGGAAAGCGCGGGGCGGGCCGGGCCGGCGGCCGGGCCTCGGGGATGGGCCGCAAGGTCGGCTCGTCGAGCACCCAGGTGCCCGCGCCCCGGGGATAGCGGTAGGCGAGCAGGAGCTTGCCATCGCCGATCGGCTCGACCGCCCCGACCGTGACCTCCGGCACCAAGGTGCCGCCGCCCGCGAAGTCCCAGCGATAGCCCTTCCAGTCGCTGACCTGCACGATGGACCAGCCCTCGGCGTCGCGGCGCGCGGCGTAGATCTGCAGGTCGCCGGCCGCGTCATATTTATGGTAAGTGATGATGACCCGGGCGCGCGTGTCGAAGCCCAGGCGCAGGTTGGAGTTGATGATGCCGCCCTGGGCCGGCACAGGGTCGACGATCTCGCCCGTCGCGAGCGTGAGCGGCGGGCGCAGTTCCCGGCCGGACGAATCGTACCAATGCGCGAGGTCGGGCGACTTGGCGTAGCTCAGGTCATGGTTCGTGGCGCAGTCCGGGGAATCGCGCCAGACCCAGCACTGGTGGAACATCCCGTCCGGCCCGAGCTGCGGGATGGTGCAATACGCGTTCATCTTCCCTTGGCCGTCGGTGAGCGGCGTCGGCAGCAGGCGGCGCCACTTCCCCGTCGCCTCGTCGTAGACATTGTAAAGGTCGTCGCCCCGCCCGCTGCTGCCGTCGCGGTAGCGGAAGACCAGGCGACCCTGGCGGTCGTTGAGGAACACCGGGTAGGTCATGCGCTCCTCGCGTTCGCCGGTCATCGGCGCGGCGACGAGCGAAGTCACGTCGCCCGGCTTGGTCGTGCGGAAATACACGAGGGGGACGACGTGCAGGTTGCCGGCGACGTGCAGGTGCCCGGCGCGGTCGACCGCCAGGGTGACGGCGTTATGGGAGTCCCAACCGAGCGTGCTCGGGAGCCGTTGGTAGGTCCACCGCTCCGCATCCAGTCGCCGCTGGGCGACCGTCATCCGACGCTCCGCATCATAGTAGGCGACGTACTGGAAAGGAGGAACCGTCAGCAGCTGGAAACCCACGGGATGGCCGGACCAGACCCGGTCGACCTCCAGGATCGGAGACGGCGCGGAAAGCGCCGGGGAAAGCCAACCCAGCAGCCACAGGATAAACCAGCGGGAATCCATGGTTCAGGCGGAAACCCGGGCGACGCGGTGCTCGCGGATGATCAGGCCGAGCAGGACCGCCCCGAGGAGAACGGAGACAAGGGTCGTCCCGAGACGCATCTCTTCCGCGAGGAAGTCACCGAGGTTGGCTCCGAACGGGCGGGTCAGGATGAACGCCAACCAGAAGAGCGCGATGCGCGAAAGGCCGGTGAAGCGCCACAACGCGAGCAGCGCCAGGAGGAGGCCGCCGAGGGCCGCGGTGCTGGCACCGACCTCCAGACCCATGCCCCCCTTGGCCGATTCCTTGGAAAGGTAATCGCCCAGCGCGGTGCCCAAGGTGTTGGAGATCACGATCGCGATCCAATAATAAGCCTCGGTCAGGCGAGACTGCACGGCATCGACGGACAGCGGTTCGCCCGAGGCGCGCCAAGCGACGAAGACCATCGCCAACAATCCCAGCAGCAGGGCCGAGCCGAGGCCGTAGCCCAGACCCTGCGTGCGATCGATGAGGTCGGCCAAGGTCGTGCCGACGGTGCTCGTTGCCAGGACGGTCGCCCAGAAAACAAAGGGCCGGTACCCCGCGCGGGCGACCTGCCACAGCAGCAGGAATAGAAGGATCGGGGCAAGGATTGCGGTGCTCTTGGCGTAGCCCCACATCAAACCAGCCTCATCCTTGGAGCAAAAATCCCCCAAGGTCTCACCTAGGGTGGTAGCGGTGATTTTCATCACCCAAAAAAGGGCGGTGACCAGAGGGATCTTACGTTTGCCGTCAAACATGATGGTTTTCATAAATACATACACCCCAGCACCTTAAATGTTTCCACCTGATCAGGATTAATCAGATTTCCCCGTAATTCCACACTTTTACGACGTTTTCACGGGTTCATTCTTGCAACTAAGTCTCATTCCAACTCTTTCCCTGTTTAGAATGATTCAAAACCTGCACGAACACGACCGGGAGAAGCTTCAGGAATCCTTGGCCAAGAGCGGCCAGAAGGTGACGCCTCAGCGCGAGGTCGTCTTCTCGGTCCTCATGGCCAAGCGCGATCACCCGACCGTCGACGAGGTCTTCCAGCGGGCCCGCGAGTCCATGCCGGGCCTGTCCCTCGCCACCGTCTACAACTGCCTCGAGACCTTCGTCGGCTGCGGGCTCGTCCGCCAGGTGAACCACGAGCGCGAATCGACCCGCTACTGCCCGAACCTCGCCCCGCACGCCCACTTCCGCGACGCCGCCACCGGCCGCGTGCACGACATCGAGCTGCCGCCCGCGATCCTCCAGAGCCTGCGCTCGATCCTCCCGCCCGGCTTCGACTCCGAGGTGATCGAGATCAGCTACCACGGCCGCGCCCAAGGCGGCGAAGCCCAGCCCACCCTTTGAATCCCTCCGCCATGCCCGACCACCTTGTCATCCAGAACCTGAACGCCTCGATCGGCGAACGCCCGATCCTGAAGGACTTCTGCCTCACCATCCCGAAGGGCGAGGTGCACGCCATCATGGGACCGAACGGCACCGGCAAGAGCACCCTCGCCAAGGTGCTCGCCGGCCACCCCGACTACACCGTGCACTCCGGCTCGGCCCTGCTCGACGGGCAGGAACTGCTCGGCCAGGAACCCGACGCCATCGCGCGGGCCGGCCTCTTCCTCGCCTTCCAATACCCGAGCGAGATCCCGGGCGTGACCATCGCCAACTTCATCCGCGCCGCGCTCGTCGCCCGCCAGCCGAAGGGCGCGCCCTTCGACGCCAAGGCCTACTACGCCGAGCTGTACGCCAAGATGGACGCCCTGAAGATGGACCGCAAGTTCACGGCCCGCTTCGTCAACGAGGGCTTCTCCGGCGGCGAGAAGAAGCGCTGCGAGATCCTCCAGCTGATGATGCTGAAGCCGAAGTACGCCGTGCTCGACGAGACCGACTCGGGCCTGGACATCGACGCCCTCCGCATCGTCTCCGAGGGCGTCAACGCCCTGCGCGGCCCGGACACGGGCTTCTGCGTCATCACCCACTACCAGCGCCTGCTCGACTACATCGTCCCCGACCGCGTCCACATCATGTGGGACGGCCGCATCGTCCACAGCGGCCCCAAGGAACTCGCCCTCGAGCTCGAGGCCAAGGGCTACGATTGGGTGAAGGCCGAACTCGCCCACGCCTGAGACCATGGCCGAACCCGACCAGGAAGAGGCGCAGCGCGCGGCGATCGAAGTCGACCGCTCGAAGGGCGACTTCAAGTATGAGGAGAACTACGCCTTCGACGCGGGCGTGGGGCTGACCCCGGCGACCATCGACTACATCGCCAAGGTCAAGGGCGAGGAGGAGTGGATCCGCGAGTTCCGCCAGAAGGCGCTCAAGATCTTCGAGTCCCTGCCGATGCCCACGCACTGGGCCACCGCGGACCTCGACAACATCAGGTTCGAGGACATCCGCTACTACCTCTCGAAGGGCCAGAAACCCGTCCGGACCTGGGAGGAGGTGCCCGACGACGTGAAGCAGACCTTCGAGCGGCTCGGCATCCCCGAGTCCGAGCGCAAGTTCCTCGCCGGCGTCGAGGCGCAGTTCGACTCCGAGGCGGTCTATTCGCGCATGAAGGACGAGCTCGAGAAGCTGGGCGTCATCTTCTGCGGACCGACGGAGGGCCTGCGCGACCACCCCGAGATCTTCCGCAAGTACTTCGGCAAGGTCATCCCGGCGGGCGACAACAAGTTCGCCGCCCTCAACTCGGCGGTCTTCTCCGGCGGCTCCTTCATCTACGTCCCGAAGGGCGTGAAGGTCGCCCAGCCGCTGCAGGCCTACTTCCGCATCAACGCCGAGAACTTCGGCCAGTTCGAGCGCACCCTCATCATCGCCGACGAAGGCGCCGAGGTCACCTACATGGAAGGTTGCACGGCCCCGAAGTTCGAGACCGCCACCCTGCACTCCGCCGTCGTGGAGCTGGTCGCCCTCAAGGGCGCCAAGATCCAGTACGTCACCGTCCAGAACTGGTCGGCCAACGTCTTCAACCTCGTGACCAAGCGCGGCATGGCCGAGGAGGACGCCGAGGTGCGCTGGATCGACTGCAACATCGGCTCCCGCCTGACCATGAAGTATCCGGGCGTGATCCTGCGCGGCAAGCGCGCCCGCGGCGAGGTGCTCTCCATCGCGCTGGCCAACGACGGCCAGCACCAGGACACCGGCGCCAAGATGATCCACGCGGCCGACGACACGACCTCCAACATCATCGCCAAGTCCATCTCCGTGGGCGCGGGCCGCTCCACCTACCGCGGCCTGGTCCACATCCCCAAGACCCTGCAGAACTGCCGCAACAACACCGAGTGCGACGCCCTGCTCATCAACGAGCACAGCCGCACCGACACCTACCCGGCGATCTCGGTGCGCGGCCGCCGCAACTCCGTCCAGCACGAGGCCAGCGTCTCGAAGGTCTCCGCCGAGCAGATCTTCTACATGATGCAGCGCGGCCTCTCCGAGGGCGAGGCGATGTCGCTCGCGGTGAACGGCTTCGTCAACGACCTGGTGAAGGAGTTCCCGATGGAATACTCCGTCGAGCTGAAGCGCCTCATCGAGCTGCAGATGGAAGGATCCGTCGGATGAGCGCCGTGGCCCCCGCCCCCGCCGGCGTCCTCGACGCCGCGCTCCAGTCCGCCGAGACGACCCGGTACCGCGCCCAGGACTGGTTCGCCGTCCTTCGCCAGCAAGGCTGGCACACCTTCCAGTCGCTCCCGCTGCCCCACCGCGACGATGAGAAGTGGCGCTTCTCGGACACGCGTTCGCTCTCGCTCGAGGGCTACGCCCCGGCGCCCGCCCCGACCCCCGCGCAGGCGGCCGACCTCATCGCCCGCTCCCGCCTCATCAGCGACGCCGCCGGCCTGATCGTCCACGTCGACGGCCACTGCGTCCTGAAGCCGACGCTCGCCCCCGGGCTCGTCGCCCAAGGCGTCGTCTTCGAGCCCCTCGAGGACGCCGTGCGCACCCACCCCGCCCTCCTGCAGGCGCACCTCCTCAAGCACCCCGTCTCGCTCGGCGGTGACAAGTTCGCCGCGCTCCACCGCGCCTGGCTCCGCGCCGGCTACGTGCTCCACATCCCCAAGGGCGTCGAGGTGAAGCAGCCCTTCGTGGCCGTGACCTGGACGCTCACCGAAGGCGTCGCCGTCTTCCCGCACGCCCTCGTCATCGCGGGCGAACGCGCCCAGGCCACCCTCCATGACTTCCACCTCGCGGCGCGACCCGACCAGCGGGCGCTCGCGATCTCCGCGGCGGACATCCACGCCGGCCCGGGCGCGCAGGTCCACCGCCTCGCCGTCCAGGCCTGGGGCTCGGCCACGCAGTCCTTCCAGGTCGACAACACCTGCGGCGACCGCGACGCGCTCATCAGCTCGGTCAACGCCGCGGTCGGCTCCCGCCGGGCCCGCCTCGAGAACACCGTGCGCCTCGACGGCGCCGGCGCGGACGTCCGCCTCTACGGCATCAGCGTCGCCGCGGGCGAGCAGGAGTTCGACCAGCGCACGCTGCAGGTCCACGCCGCCGGCCACGCGAAGTCCGACCTGCTCTTCAAGAACGCCCTGCTGGGCAAGGCCCGCACGATCTTCTCCGGCCTCATCAAGGTCGCGCCCGACGCCCAGCGCACGGACGCCTACCAGACCAACCGCAACCTGCTGTTGTCCCCCGACGCCGAGGCGGACTCCTTGCCCGGCCTCGAGATCGAGGCCAACGACGTGAAATGCTCGCACGGCGCGACGACCGGCCAGGTCTCCCCGGAGGAGCTCTTCTACCTGCGCGCCCGCGGCATCCCGCTGGCCGCCGCCCAGGAACTGCTGGCCCAGGGCTTCCTCGAGGAGGTCCTCGCCAAGGTCGGCCATGACGAGGCCGCCGAGGCCGTCCGCGGCATGCTCCGCGGCAAATTCCACCAAGCCTGACCATGAGCGAAGATACCACCGGCCACCGCCACGCGCCGAGCCCCCACGACCGCGTGCTCGCGCGCGACGTCGCCGCCACCGTGATCCCCGCGGGCGAGCCCGCCGTCCTGCCGGCCGGCACGAAGGTCACCATCACGCACCGCCTCGGCGGCAACTTCACCGTCGTCTGCGACAGCGGGATGTTCCGCATCAAGGGCGCTGACGCCGACGCCCTCGGCGAGACGGCGCCGACCGACGCCACCGAGAACGAAGGCAAGACCGACGCCTATGGTTCCGTGGGCACGGCCGAGCACCCTGGCCACCAGGGCGCGCCCAGCGAGGAAGCCGTCTGGGACAGCCTCAAGAAGGTCTTCGACCCGGAAATCCCCGTGAACATCGTCGACCTCGGCCTGGTCTATTCCCTCAAGGTCGAACCGCTGGATGGGTCCGCCGATCGCCACAGCGTCGTCGTCGCCATGACCTTGACCGCGCCGGGTTGCGGCATGGGCCCCGTCATCGCCGAGGACGCGCGCAACCGCGTCCTCGCCGTACCCGGCGTCAACCAAGCCCGCGTCGACATCGTCTGGGACCCGCCGTGGACCCAGACCATGATCTCCGAGGACGGAAAGATGCAGCTCGGGCTGATCTGACTTCCGAAGGGGCAGGGCTAGGGTCAGGGCTAGGGCCAGGAAGGGAATCTGACATTCTGAACGTCCGTCACTTGGCGGACGTTCTCTTTTCCTGTCCCTATCCCTGACCCTATCCCTGCCCCTGGACCTCCTGCCCTCCAGCCCTCGAGCCCTCGTTTGCATCTGCTCCCCTCTTGCCCTCCCGCCGCTTTTCCTAACCCTGCGGGAACCCCCACCCTTCCCCAAGGTCACCCCTCCCATGGCTTCCTCCCCGCTCCGCCTTCTCTCCCTGCTCGGCGCCGCCCTGCTCCTCGGCGTCCCGGCCGCCCGCGCCGCCGCGGCCGCGCCCGAGGACGCCCGCTTCAAGGTCGAGAAGCTGCTCGCGGGGATGCCCCAGCCGATGCACCTCGAGCTCGGGCCGGATGGCCGCATCTGGTTCAACGAATACGCCGGCTCCCTCAAGATCTACGACCCGAAGACGAAGCGCGTGACGCTCGTGGCGGAGATCGAATCCTTCAAGCAGCAGGAGAACGGCTTCCTGGCGTTCGCGCTCGACCCGAAGTTCGCGCAGAACGGCTGGATCTACTTCATCTACTCGCCGCTCGGCTTCGACGGCCAATACCTCTCCCGCTTCGAGGTGAAAGGCGACAAGCTGGTGCCGGGCAGCGAGAAGGTCATCCTCAAGTACGAGGAGCAACGCCTGCAGTGCTGCCACCACGGCTCGACGTTGAAGTTCGGCCCCGACGGCTGCCTTTATTTCTCGACCGGCGACAACACCAGCCCCTTCGGCGACAGCCAGGGCTTCGCCCCGCTCGACCAGCGCCCCGGCAAGGAGGCCTTCGACGGTCAGCGCACCTCGGCCAACACCAACACGCTCGTGGGGAAGGTGAACCGCATCCGGGTGCATGACGACGCCACCTACTCGATCCCCGAGGGTAACCTCTTCAAGCCCGGCACGCCGAAGACCCGTCCCGAGATCTTCGCGATGGGCACCCGCAATCCCTGGCGCCTCAGCATCGACCCCCGGACCGGCTTCGTCTACTGGGGCGAGGTCGGCCCCGACGCCCGCAACGACGGCCCGCGCGGTTCCCGCGGCTACGACGAGATCAACCAGGCGAAGAAGGCCGGCAACCACGGCTACCCGCTGTTCGTGGGCAACAACTCGCCCTACGCCGACTACGACTACGAGACCAAGAAGGCCGGCGCCCTCTTCGACCCGAAGGCCCCGCTGAACAAGAGCCGCAACAACACCGGCCTCGTCGAGCTTCCGCCCGCGGTGCCCGCCTTCATCTACTGGCCCTACGCGGTGTCCGACAAGTGGCCGGAGCTCGGCGAAGGCGGCCGCACCGCCTGCGCGGGCCCTGTCTTCTACTGGCAGGAATCCTTCGAGCAGACCAACGGCTTCCCCCGGCACTTCGACCGCTGCCTGCTGTTCTGGGATTGGCAACGCCCCTTCATCAAGTGGGCCCGCCTGGACGCCAACTCCGACCTGGTCGGCCTCGAGGGCTTCGCCCCGACGGCCTTCGCGCTCGGCAACACCGACGACCAGCGTCGCCGGCAGCAGGCCATCATCGACAACGGCGCCACGATCCTCCGCCGCCCGGTCGACGCGACCTTCGGGCCGGACGGCTGCCTCTACCTGCTCGACTACGGCGAGACCTGGGGCGCCAACGCCGACTCGGCGCTTTACAAGATCTCCTATGTCCGCGGCAACCTGCCGCCCGTCGCCAAGCTGGCGGTCTCGGCGACGGCCGGCCCGACCCCGCTCAAGACCACCCTCTCCGCGAAGGGCTCGCGCGACCCTGACGGCGGCAAACCGAGCTACGTCTGGAAACTGCAACCCGGGGACAAGAAGCTGGGCGAAGGCGAGGAGCTCAAGGTGGAGCTGACCACCGCCGGCAATTTCACGGTCGAGCTGACGGTCAGCGACGGCCAAGGCGCCAGCGTCACCCGCGGCATCCCCGTGGTCGTCGGCAACCACGCCCCGACCGTGCGCTTCGTCAGCCCGCAGGACGGCGACTTCTTCACCCCCGGCGCCAAGGTCGACTTCAAGGTCGCGGTGCAGGACGCCGAGGACGGGTCGTCCGAGGGCAAGGCCGCCGAGTTCGGCGCGCGCACGCTCGTGACCTCGGCCTTCCTCGCCGCCGACGGCAAGGCCGCCGCGGTGGACCCCGGCCTCTCGCTGATGCGCCAGAGCGACTGTTTCAACTGCCACGCCATCGAGACCGCGCTGGTCGGCCCGCCCTTCGTCGCGATCGCCGACAAGTATCGCAAGCAGGCCGACGCCGCGGAGATCCTCAACAAGAAGGTCCGCCTTGGCGGCAGCGGCGTCTGGGGGCAGGTCCCGATGCTCGCCCACCCGCAGCACACCGAGGACGAGGTGACCATCATGCTCCGCTGGATGCTCGCCCTCGAGAAGGGCAAGGGCGGCCCGACGCTCGCCCGCGGCCTCGACGGCCAGGTGACCGCGCCGAAGGACGGCAAGCCCGGCACGCTGATGCTGGAAGCCTCCTACACGGACCTGGGCGCCGGCCCCGCGGGCGCCCTCGCGGGCAAGGGCATGGTGACCTTGCGCCACCGTCGCCTGGAGGCCGAGACGGCCGAGGTGACCGGCGCGAAGAAGGCCGGCAAGGTGGTCGGCTCGACCAACCACGGCGCCACGCTGAAGTTCACCGACCTGAACCTGGCGGACAGCAAGGGGGTCACGATCGCCGCCTCCGTCGGGGGCAGCGCCAAGGACAGCCAGGTGGAAGTCCACCTCGACAGCCCGACCGGCCCGCTGGTGGCGACCGTCGGCATCACGCCCACGGGCGACTGGGCGAAGATGGCCGAGAACAAGGCGAAGCTCGCTCCGGTGACGGGCCGCCATGACGTCTTCCTCGTCGTGACCAACCCGAAGAAGGGCGGCGGCCTGATGAACCTCGACTGGGTCCAGTTCGACCGCTGAGCATGACGCGCCTGCTCTCGGCCGGCTTGCTCGCCTGGACCTTGCTCGGGTGCTCGACGCCGGCCCCGCGTCCGGCGAACGCGGCCATCGAGGCCCATGAGCGGCCGCGGATCCTCGCCGCGGCGGAGCACGCCCTCGCCGCCGCCCCCCTCACGATCACCGCCTTCCCCGCGAAGCTCAGCGAGGGCGGGCGCAACGACTTCTACTCCAACGGCGACTACTGGTGGCCGGACCCGGCGAAAGCGGACGGATTGCCCTACATCCGGCGCGACGGACAGACCAACCCCGCGAACTTCGTCGCCCACCGCAACGCCCTCAACACCTTCCGCGACCACGTCGCCGCGCTGGCGGCCGCCTACCGCCTGACCCACGACGAGAAATACGCGGTCCAGGCGGTCCGCTTCCTGGACGTCTTCCTGCTCGACCCGGCGACGCGGATGAACCCGCACCTGAAGCACGCGCAGGCGATCCCCGGCCGCAGCCCGGGCCGCGGCATCGGCATCATCGACACCTTGCACCTGATCGAGATCCCCCGGGCCGTGGTCGCGCTCCGGGGCTCGCGGGCGCTGACGGCGGACCGCGAGGCGGGGCTCCGCCGCTGGTTCGACGACTACCACCGCTGGATGCTGACCAGCGCCAACGGCCAGGAGGAAGCCAACGAAAAGAACAACCACGCCGTGGCCTTCTGGCTGCAGATCGCGGTCTTCGCCGATTTCGCGGGCGACCCGGCGGCGCTCGCCGAATGCCGGGCGCGGTTCACGGAGAAATTCCTCGGGACGCAGATGGCGGCGGACGGCGGCTTCCCGCTGGAGCTCGCCCGCACGAAACCCTACGCCTACTCGCTGTTCCAATTGGACAACCTGGCGACGCTGGGCTGGGTGCTCTCCGACGAACGGACCGACTACTGGCGCCACACCCGGCCCGATGGCCGCGGACTGGCCAAGGGCGTCGATTTCCTGACCCCCTTCGTGGCGGATAAATCGACATGGCCCCGGCCGCCCGACGTCCAGGCCTGGGACGGCTGGCCGGCGCGACCGGTCTTCCTGCTGTTCGCCGGTCTCGCCTTGGACCGACCGGCCTCCCTCGACCTCTGGCGGCGGCTCGATGGCGACCCCCAAGATCCCGAGGTGCGGCGTAACCGGGCCATCACCCAGCCGGTCCTCTGGTTGCGCTGAGCGAAGTTTCGCTTTGCCCGGCCGCCTTGCCCCCTCAGGCTCGACCTTCCGTCCCGTCCCACGTGTCCGACACCGCCCCGAAGCCTTTCGACCCCTACGACCCCGAGGTCCTCGCCCGCGCCAACCGGGCCATCCTGATCGGACTGCAACGCCAGGGGGAGACCGCCGAGGAGGCCCGGTATCTGCTGGATGAGCTCCATGAGCTCGTCGGCAACCTGGGGGTCGAGATCCGCGGTTCCCTGATCGCCAAGATCCGCGAGGAAAGCCCGCGCCACCTGGTCGGCTCCGGCAAGATGGAGGAGATCGCCGCCCTTGCCCGCGCCAAGGAGTGCGGGCTCGTGATCTTCGACGACGAGCTGACCCCCGCGCAACAGCGGAACTGGGAGAAGGATTCCAAGGGCCTCAAGGCCATCGACCGGCAGGAGGTCATCCTCGACATCTTCGTCTCCCGCGCGAAGACCCGCGAGGCCGTGCTGCAGGTCGAGCTCGCGCAGCTGGAGCAGATGCTCCCCCGGCTGAAGCGGCTCTGGTCCCACCTCGACCGCCAGCGCGGCGGCGGCGCGATGCAGCGCGACGCGGGCGAGACCCAGATGGAGATGGACCAGCGCAAGATCCGCGACAAGATCGCCAAGGTCCGGCGCGACCTCGCGGCCGTGGTAGCCCAGCGCGCCACCCAGCGCAAACAGCGCCAGCGCGTCCCGCTGCCGACGCTCTCGATCGTCGGCTACACCAACGCCGGCAAGTCCTCGCTGCTGAACCGCCTGACGGGCGCGGACGTGCTGGCGGCGAACCAGCTCTTCGCGACGCTCGACCCGACCACCCGCCGGCTCGAGCTCCCCTCCGGCCGCGCGCTGCTGCTGACCGACACGGTGGGCTTCGTGCGCCGCCTGCCCCACCGCTTGGTCGAGGCCTTCAAGGCCACGCTCGAGGAGGCGGTGCAGGCCGACTTCCTGCTGCACGTCGTGGACCTCTCCTCGCCCGAGCGCCTGAAGCACGCGGAGACGACCTTGCAGGTGCTGCAGGAGATCGGCGCGGGCGACCGGCCGGTCATCACGGTGCTGAACAAGGCCGACCTCCTGGCCGACGAAGCGGAGCGCGCGGAGGCCTTGGCGGCCCACCCGGACGCTTTCCTGATAAGCACCCGGACCGGCGAGGGCATCCCCGCCTTGCTGGAGATGCTGGAGAAGTGCGCAGCCGACCGGGACCACCGGATGACCTTGCTGATCCCCCACGACCAATACCCCCTGCTGGGAAGGATCCACGCAGGCGCCACCGTCCTTTCCTCCAAGGCCGAGGACACCGGCACCCGGGTCGAGGCCATCATCCCCGACCGGCTCAGGGCCCTTTGCCTCCCCTGGGCGGTCCCCGGCGCCCTTTAAAAGTAAAACTTTCCTTTTAAGGCGGGGTTACTTATCTAGCCCACCTACTCCCATGCGTATCCTCGCCCTCCTCACCCTCGTTTCCGCCACCTCGGCCTTCGCCGCCTCCGACGCCGACCGCGAGAAGGCCTTCAAGGCCGACATCGCCCCGATCCTCGAGAAGAGCTGCATCGGTTGCCACGGCAAGGACAAGACCAAGAAGCCCAAGGGCGGCTTCGACGCCACCTCGTTCGCCTCGGTCGTCAAGGGCGGCAAGGAGAACGGCGCCGGCATCACCTGGGGCGACGCTTCCAAGAGCTCCCTCTACAAGTCCTCGGAACTCGGCATCTCCAATCCGGAAGATGACCTCGCCATGCCCCCGAAGAAGGCCAAGGAGCGTCACCCGCTCACCAAGGAACAGCTCGAGAAGCTGAAGTCCTTCATCGAGTCCAACAAGTAAGCTCGCCCCCGAGCCCACCGAAAGCCCGCGGCTGAACCCCGCGGGCTTTTTTGCGCCCGAACCATTCCACCCGGCCGCTGTCTCAAGAAGGGTGAAAGCCTTCGCTTGCGTTTGACCGCGCGGACGGAAGCCCGAAGATACCCTCGCCCCATGACCACGCACCATCCCTTGACCAAGTACGCCCGGCTCTGGCTCGCGCTCGGGCCCAACCTCCTGCTTGTCGGCCTGGCGCTCCTCTGGCCGCACGATGGCGAGGATCGCGGCCCCGCCCTCCTCTCCGTGGCCGGCCACCAGCACTTCATCCTGCTGCACTTCCCCGTGGCGATCCTGATGCTGGTGCCCTTCTTCGAGATCTGGGACCGCCACGGCGAGGCCGGCCTGACCATCCGACGCCTCAGCCTCCTCGGCGCCGTGAGCATCTGGGCCACCTGCCTGTTCGGCCTCCTCGAGGCGCGGTTCAACGGCGGCGACTACGCCGGCCTGGACCAACACCTTTGGCTCGGCATCGCCGCCTCCTTCGTCGCGGCCGTCGCGTGGTTGCTGATCTTCCAAAGCTGGCGCGTCCGCGTGGTCGCGCAGCTCGCGGCCGTGGTCGTCATGACCATCGCGGCGCACATCGGCGGCGCCAAGGTCCACGGAGACCTCTTCAAGCCCAACAAGGAATCCCTGAAGGCGCCCGAACCCAAGGCTTCGGCGGCCCGTCCGCTCGTCCCGCTCGGTTGAGCCGGCGACGAACCTCCCGCCGCCCGCGATGTCCCTCTCCCTGCTGCTCACCGCCGGCACGCTGGCGGCCGCGCCGGCCACCCCGAGGAAGCCCGAGCCGGCCACGTCGCTCACACCCGCCCAGAAGGCCGACTACGCCCAGGTGATCCAGCCGCTCTTCGACGCGCACTGCGTGTCCTGCCACGGGCCGAAGAAGGAGAAGGGCCGGCTGCGCCTCGACACGCTCGAGGCCACGCTCAAGGGCGGCAAGAACCCCACCTTCACGATCGGCAAGCCCGACAGCAGCATGCTGCTCGCGCGGGTCTTCCTGGATCGCACGGCCGGGGACGTGATGCCGCCGAAGTCGGAGAAACCGCTGACCGAGAAGCAGAAAGAAGCCCTCTACGCCTTCGTCGAAGGCCAGCCGATCCCCGCCGAGCTCGCGAAGGCCGCCGGCGGCGACACCAAGGCCGCCCAGGCGGCCGCCAAGGACGATTCCAAGACCAGGAAGTAAGTTTGATTTGCCCACCGCCCCTCTCCCGACCTTTATCCCCGACACCCCCATGAAACTCCGCCCCACCCTCGCCCTGGCGCTCCTGGCCAGCCTGGCCTCCCCGCTCTTCGCCGAAGACGCCAAGCCGCTCCGCGTGCTCGTCGTCGCCGGCGGCTGCTGCCACGACTACGCCAACCAGAAGGACATCCTCAAGAAGGGCATCGAAGCCCGCGTGAACGCCACGGTCACCGTCGTCTACGACGCGACCAAGAGCACCAAGCCCCTGTTCGACATCTACAAGAAGGCCGACTGGCACAAGGACTTCGACGTGGTCGTCCATGACGAGTGCGCCGCCGACATCACCGACGCCGCCTACGTCGAGAACATCCTCAAGGCCCACCGCGAGGGCGTCCCCGCCGTCAACCTGCACTGCGCCATGCACAGCTACCGCTGGGGCAAGTTCCAGCAGCCGGTGAAGGCCGGTGACGACAACGCGCACTGGTACGAGATGCTCGGCCTGCAGTCCACCGGCCACGGCGCCCAGCTGCCGATCGCCATCAAGTTCACCGACAAGGACAGCCCGATCACCAAGGGCATGGCCGACTGGACCACCGTCAACGAGGAGCTCTACAACAACGTCCAGGTGCTGACCGGCAAGGGCCTCGCCACCGGCACGCAGACCGCGCCGGAGAAGAAGGACAAGGCCGGCAAGGTGACCCCCGCCAAGGAGACCACCAACATCGTCGCCTGGACCAACGAATACGGCCCCAAGAAGACCCGCATCTTCTCGACCACCATCGGCCATAACAACGCCACCGTGCAGGACGACCGCTACCTCGACCTCGTCGCCCGCGCCGTCCTCTGGTCCGTCGACAAGCTCGACGCCGAAGGCAAGCCGGTCGCCGGCTACGGCGCCAAGAAGTAAGCCTCCGACGCTTGCCTCCCGAGACCCCGGCGCCCCCGGGGTTTTTTGTTGGTCGGGTGGCGGCGGCCGGGGCCGGCACCCGGAAACCGCCGTCTGCCTTTGCCTTCCGCCCGAACTTCGTCTGTCTTCGGGACATGGAAGTCGTCATCATGGGCTGCGGCACGTCCCAAGGGGTCCCCTTGGTCGCCCATGACAACCCCGGCATCGACCTGAAGAACCCGCGGAACTGGCGGACCCGCACCAGCGTGCACGTCGTCATCGAGGGGCACCACGTGCAGGTGGACGCCGCCCCGGAATTCCGCCTGCAGTGCCTGCGGAACGACATCCGGGACGTCGGCACGTTCATCCTGACCCACGGGCACGCGGACCACATCCTGGGCATGGACGATCTCCGCCAGTTCTGCACGAACCAAGGCGGAGCGGCGATCCCGGTGTTCACCACGCCGATCGGCAAGCGCCGCATCGAGGCGATCTTTCCCTACGCGCTCGGCGCCCCGGCCGCCTCCGGTTACGTCGCCCTCGACGTCGACCTCATGCCGCGCGAGCTGGTCCTCCCCGGCGGCGGCATCGTGCGGTCGACGATCCTGCCCCACGGCAACGAATCGACCTTGGGCCTGGTCTTCGAGGAGCCCTCGACCGGGGCGCGCTTCGCCTACTACACGGACTGCAAGGAGGTCACCCCCGAGGCGATGGAACTCGGAGCCGACGTCGACCTGGCGGTGATCGATGGCCTGCGCCCGAACTACCACCCGACCCACCTGTCGATCGACGAGGCCTGCGCGGCGGCGGTGGCCCTGCGAGCCAAGCGCGCGCTGATCACGCACATGACCTACCAGATCGACTACGAGACCTACACGGAGCGCCTGCGCCGCACGTTCCCGACGGTCCGGCTGTGCTACGACGGGAAAAAGGTCCGGCTGGGCGGCCGTCCGAAGCAAAAGAGGCTTTAAGAGGCGGGGGCTTTGCCCCAAGTTGACGGCCTCCCCATGAAAGCCCTCCTGTTCTCCCTCCTCGCCTCCGCCAGCCTGCTCGCGGCCGCCCCCGAGAAACTCACGCTCGAAGATTTCACCGACGCGAACGGCGGCAAGCCCGGCGCCGGCTGGACCTCCGAGGACGGCGGCGTGATCCACCTCACCCCGGGCAAGGGCACGGGTTTCCTCATCTCCAAGAAGGAGTACGCCAGCTTCGAGATGGAGTGGGACTGGAAGCTCGCCGACGCGGGCAACAACGGCATCAAGTACTGGGTCGCCAACATCAAGGACGCCAAGGGCAAGGGCGAATGGCTCGGCATCGAGTACCAGATGATCGACGACGACAAGCACCCCGACGGCAAGCGCGGCGGCTCGCACAACTCCGGCAGCGTCTACGACCTGATCGACTCCGCCAAGGACAAGGTCCTCAAGCCGATCGGCGAGTGGAACCATAGCCGCGTCGTCGTGAAGGACGGCAAGATCGAGCACTTCCTGAACGGCAAGCCCTGCGCCAGCGTCGACACCAAGTCCGACGAGTGGAAGGCCGCCCTCGCCAAGAGCAAGTTCGCCAAGAAGGTCGGCTTCGCCCCCGGCAAGGGCAAGCTCATGCTCACCGAGCACGGCGACCCCTGCTGGTTCAAGAACCTGACCATCACCGACCTCGACGCCAAGTAAGCGTCGGGCGACCGGCCCCAGCCAAAGCCCCGCGACGCGGGGCTTTTTTGTTGGTCGGGGTCCGTCGCCCGCTAGGTTGGACGGGCCGCGACCGGCGGCGCCCCCCGACCCTCCCATGCGCTTCGCCCCCGTCTGCCCGATCGTCACCCTGGCCTGGGCCGCCCTCGCGCCCGGCGAGGAGCCGCGGTCCGCGGAGCCCGCCGAGCTTTTTGGGATCGGCAGCTGCCACGTCAACAACCGCACGGCCGCGGACAACGCGCGCTGGGTGCCCCAGATGGAGGCCATCGGGATCCGGAACTATCGGGCGGCGCAGACGCTCTGGGGCGCGGTCGAACCGGCGGAAGGCCAGTGGCGTTGGGACGCGCTCGACACGCAGATGGCCTACCTGCGGGAACACCGCCTAGCCTTCGGAGGCCTGCTGCTCGGCAACCCGCGCTGGAACTCGCTCGACCAGCCGGGGACGTTGCCGGTGAACAACCTCGCGGCCTGGAGCCGCTACGTCTCGGCGGTGGTCGGGCACGCCAAGGGCTCGATCCGGGATTGGGAGGTCTGGAACGAGCCGCCGAATTTCACCGGAAAGAACCAGACGCCGGCCGACTACGCCCGGATCGTGGTCGCGGCCTACGACGCCGCCAAGGCCGCGGACCCTTCCTGCCGCATCGGCTTGGCCGCGAAATCGGCGCACCTCAGCTACCTCGAGCAGGTGATCCAGGCCGGCGCGAAAGGTCATTACGATTACATCACGCTGCACCCCTATGAATTGCTCGACGGCGTCGCGAACGACGCGGGCACCGAGCCGCTCTTCATGAACATCGTGCCCGTCACGCGCAAGATGCTCGCCGCGCAGGACCCGGCCAAGGCCGACGTGCCGGTGGTGTTCACCGAGCTGGGCGTCGACGCCAAGAAGGGCCTGTCCACGCAGGCCGGGGCCCTGGTGAAAGCCTACGCGATGGGCATCGCCCAGGGCGTGTCCGCCATCCACTGGTTCGAAGGCCGCGACGGCGACAGCGGCCCGATGGGCTTGCTCGACGCCAAGGGCGCGCCAAGACCGGCCTATGAGGCGATGCGGCGGATGATCCAGCAGCTCGGCCCCCGGCCGACCTACCTGGGTTGGGTGCTCCTCGATGGACGCCACCACGGCTTCGCCTTCCAAGGCCCGGCCGGCCCCGTGATCGTCGCCTGGGCGCAAGGAAAGACGCGCTCGCCTTTGAGTTTCGCGGCGCCGACGAAGGTCGTGGATGCGCTGACCGGCGAGCCTTGCGCCGAGCTCACCACGGTCCCGGTGTTCGTGCTGGATCCTCCGGCGGCATTGCTGCGAGAGGCCGCCGCCCACCGCGGGAAGCCCCTCGCCTGGGGCGGGGATTTCTCGGCGGCGCCTGCGGTGTCGTTGCGTTATACCGAAGGCCGGGAGGAAGCGAACGGGCTGCACGCCTTGTCCGGCGACGCGGTCGCCGGCGCGGTCGCGATCTATGGTGGTTCCGCCCGCGCGGGAGGCATCCCCGGAGGCAACGTGTTCGCCGTCGACCCGGGCTTCCTCTCCTACTCGACCGAACCGATCGAGATCACCGTCGTCGTGCGGCGCAACGAGGCGAACGACAACGCCGGCTTCAAGCTCGTCTATGAATCCACGACCGGCCTCCGGATGGCCACCGGCGGCTGGTACACCGTGCCGGACAACCAGCGATGGCATGTCAAACGCTGGCGCCTCACCGACGCCCGGTTCGTTAACTACTGGGGGTACAACTTCTCCTTGGACTCCGACGGGCCGAAGTTCTCGAAATACTACCTGCAGAGCGTCACGGTGACCAAGCTGCCGAAGTAGCCCCGGGGCTCCGGCTCACTTCGTCTCCACCACCCAGATGTTGCGGTAGAAGACGGGGTTGCCGTGGCCTTGGAGCTGGAAGGGGCCGGGCGCGGACACCTCGGTCTTGAAGCCGCCGCCCGGGGTCGCGCCCTTGAGCTCGAGACGATCCTGCACGACCACCCCGTTGTGCTTCACGGTGAGGACGGCGTTGGCGGTCTTCTTGCCGGCGGCGTCGAACTTGGCCGCGGTGAACTCCATGTCGTAGGTCTGCCACTGGAGGGGCGGGAAGCACAGGTTCACCTTCGGGGCGCTGTTCTTGTAGACCCCGCCGCACTCGTTGTCCAAACCGGCCAGACCGAAGCTGTCGAGCACCTGGACCTCGTAGCGGTTCTGGACGTAGACGCCGCTGTTGGCGCGACCCTGCCCGCGACCGAGCGGCTTGAACGGGAGCAGGAACTCGAGGTGCAACGTGAAATCCTGGAACGCCTGCTTGGAAGTCGTGCCCGCGGCGAGCAGCTTGCGGTCGTCCAGGTGACCGCCGTTCCAAGCGTCGGCGCTCGTACCGTCGAACAACACGACGGCGCCCGCGGGAGGCGGCAGACCCTCGGTCGGGCTATGGCGGACGATGCGCTTGAGCACGAAGCCTTCGCCGGCGGCCGTCTGCCCCGCGAGGACGCCGTCCTTCAGCTCGGCCTGGATCGCGCCGGCGAAGCTCACGCCGTCGCCGTTGCGCTTACCTTCGACCTCGGTCTTGGCGGAGCCATCCCAGCCGGCGCCGGGCAGGCCGCCTTTGTGCAGCACCAACCGGAAGGTATCCTTGCCCAGGGCGATGACGTCGGCGCCGAGCTTGTCGCCGCCATACTCGCCCTGGAGGAGGAAATCGGGACCGGCGGTCTCCGGCGTCAGGTAGGTCGGCTCCGCCGGGGGCGTGGCGGCCTTGGGGGCATCGGCGGCCTGGGCCGTGAGGAAGGCGACGCAACCGGCGCCGAAGAGGAAGGGGGTTCGCATGGATGAAAGGTTAGTCAGCGGGGGCGCGGTTTGGTTGCGTGCTCAGGGGATGAATTTCAGTTCGCGCAGCCACTCGAGCGACTGCTTCTGCCAGGCATCCCAGGAGGGCCCCTTGTAGCCATTCAGTCCATGGCCGCCGTTCGGAAGTTCCAGCAGCTTCGAAGTCACGCCCTTGGCCTGGCAGGCCTGGTGGAAGAGGCGGCTATTCTCGATCGGCACGAGTTTGTCGTCCAAGGCGTGGGCGAGGAACGTGGGCGGCGTGTCCTTCGTCACCTGCTTCTCGTTCGAGAAGAGGTTGGCCAGCTCTTCGGTCGGGTTCGGCCCGAGCAGGTTCTTCTTGGAGCCGCCGTGGGTGCCGACGCTCATCGTCACGACGGGGTAAACGAGGATCGCGAAATCCGGCCGGGTCTCCGGAGTGAAATGCGTCGCGGCGGTCGAAGCAAGGTGGCCACCGGCGGAGAAGCCGATGATACCGACCTTCTTGGGGTCGATCTCCCATTCGGCGGCGCGGGCGCGGGCGATCTTGATCGCCTCCTGCGCGTCCAGCAAGGGAACGAAGGGCCGGCCGGCGGGCAGTCGGTACTCGAGGACCAGGCCGGTGATGCCGCTTTGATTAAGCCAGCTGGCGATACCGTGCCCTTCGCCGCCGACGACCAAGCCGCCGTAGCCGCCCCCCGGACAGATGACCACCGCCGCGCCGTTCGGCTTTTCGGCCAGGTGCACGGTGAGCCGCGCCTTGGCGGAGGAGGAGAACTTGCCGTCCCCCTCGGGGGCATCGCCCTTCCAGAGCGGCAGCACCAGACGATCCGCGGCGAAAGCCGTCATCGCGCAGACCAGGGGTAAAAGGCGGGAGAGACGCATGGGGTGGGGGCGAGGCAGGATAGCCCCGCCTAGGGCGGGAGCAAGACCGCCGAAGAGGTCTGGGTGCTGATCTTCCGGAGAATTTAGCCCGGATCCTGCCGTCCAGCCGACCTACCCTGTCCCTCTTGCCTTTCCGGCCCACCTTGGTTCTCCTTGCCATCCCGTGTTCGCCAACCTCACCGAGAAACTCACCAAGGCCCTCCGCGACCTCCGCGGCCTGTCCAAGCTGACCGAGGACAACATCGCGCCCGCCCTCGTCGAGGTCCGCTCGGCCCTGATGTCCGCGGACGTCAATTTCAAGGTCGCCAAGGACTTCACCGAGCGGGTCAAGGTCGCCTGCCTCGGCACCGCCGTGGTCGACTCCGTCAACCCCGGCCAGATGGCTGTCAAGGTGGTCTCCGACGAGCTCACGAAGCTCCTCGGCGAAGGCGACCGCCCGATCGACCCGCGCCGCCCGCTGCGCGTCCTGCTCGTCGGTCTCCAGGGCTCCGGCAAGACCACCAGCGCCGCCAAGCTCGCCAAGCACCTCGTGAAGAAGGAGGGTCTGCGCAAACCCTCCCTCGTCGCGGCCGACTTGCGCCGGCCGGCGGCGATCGACCAGCTCGAGACCCTCGCGAGGAACGAAGGCTTCGACTTCCGCGCGGACCGCGCCGCCACCGACGTGGCCGCCCTGGTCGGCCGGCTGGTCAAGGACGCCGAGGCCGCCGCCGCGGACCTCGTCATCGTCGACACCGCCGGCCGCCTGCAGGTCGACGGCGACCTGATGGAGGAGGTCCGCCGCGTGCGCGACGCCTTCCAGCCGCACGAGGTCTTCCTCGTCGCCGACGCCGCCCTCGGCCAGCAGGCCGTCGACGTGGCCAGCAAGTTCCACGAATCCACGCCGCTCACCGGCATCATCCTGACCAAGCTCGACGGCGACGCCCGCGGCGGCGCGGCCCTGTCGATGAAGTCGGTCACCGGCGTGCCGATCCGCTTCATGGGCACGGGCGAGAAGTCCGGCGACTTCGACACCTTCCACCCGGACCGCATGGCCCAGCGCATCCTGGGCATGGGCGACGTCGTCTCCCTCGTCGAGAAGGCCCAGGAGGTCGTCGACCAGAAGGAGGCCGAACGCCTGGCCGAGAAGATGCGCAAGGCGGACTTCGACCTCGAGGACTTCCTCGCGCAGATGCAGCAGATGAAGAAGATGGGGCCCCTCGGCGACATCATGAAGATGATGCCGGGCATGGGCAACGTGCAGGTCGGCGCCAAGGAGGAGAAGATGCTCGGCAAGACCGAGGCCATCGTGCTCTCCATGACCCGTAAGGAGCGCCGCAACCCGGACATCCTGAACGGCTCCCGCCGCCTGCGCATCGCCAAGGGCTCCGGCACCCAGGTCAGCGACGTTAACGCGCTGATCAAGCAGTTCTCCCAGATGCGCGAGATGATGCGCATGATGAAGGGCGGCAAGGGCAAGGAGCTGATGCGCCGCATGGGACAGATGGGCGGGGGCCGCGGCGGCTTCCCCGGCGGCGGCTTCCCCGGCATGCGCTGATCGCCATGTCCGGCATGCACCCCTTCGATCCCGCCCTGCTCTCCCGGCGCGGCTGGATCTTCGATTGCGACGGCACCTTGGCCGCGACGATGTGGATCCACCACCGCAGCTGGACGCACATCATCAGCCTCCAGCTGGGCCGGCCATTCGACTTCCCCTGGCCGCTCTTCTGCTCGATGGGCGGCATGTCCGCGGTCGACACCTGCAAGCGCCTCAAGGCCGACTACGGCTTCGACCTCGACGTCGACCGGCTCCTCGCCGACGGGCATGCCTTCCTGGAGGAGCACCTCGCGAAGGACGTCACCGCCCGGCCCGAGGTCGTGAACATCGTGCACCACGTCCGCGGGCTCGGCCACAAGACCGCCGTGGCCTCGGCCGGCCGCAAGGCCCACGTGCACACGACCCTCAACCGGATCGACATCGCGCACCTCTTCGACGCCATCATCACGGCCGAGGACGCGGCGCGCTCCAAGCCGCACCCCGACCTCTTCCTCGCGGCCGCCGCGCGCATCGGCGTGGACCCGGCCGACTGCGTCGTCCTCGAGGACAGCCCGCGCGGCAAGGAAGCCGCCGACGCCGCGGGGATGGCGTGCATCCTGGTCGAACCGGCCTGACTGAGGTAGGGGCAGCACCGCGTGCTGCCCGAGTGGCCCATTCGTAGGTCATCATCCCTAAGCTAGGCCGCTTGAGGTTGAATACGCCCGGCGGGAATAATCGCAGGGTATGCATCTTCGCTCCGATCCAGGCACCCGCTATGCACGTTTATCGTGCATAGCATGCTTGACACCCTGCACGCTAAGCGTGCATAATCTCCGCATCCGGTGATCGCCACGTTCGCCTGCCGGGCCACCCATCTCCTCTGGCTCGGTCAAAAACCGTCCGAAATACCCTCGACGATTCACCAAACCGCCCTGCGTAAACTCACCCAACTCCAAGCCGCCACCTCGTTCCACGACCTCCGCATACCACCGGGCAACCGCTTGCACGCGCTCCGCGGAAACCGGCAAGGCCAATATGCCATCCGCATCAACGACCAGTACCGGCTCTGCTTTCGCTGGGAGGGCCGCGAGGCTTACGAAATCGAAATCACCGACTACCACTGAAATCATGAAGAAGCAGCACCTGAACGTCCACCCGGGCGAACTGCTCCGCGAGGAATTCCTGACCCCGCTGGGAATCACGGCCTATCGCCTGGCCAAGGGCGCGCGGCTACCCCATCAGCGCGTGAACGAAATCCTCAAGGAACGACGGGGTATCACCGCAGAGACCGACCTGCACCTCTGCGCCTACCTCGGGCTGGAACCCGGCTACTGGCTCCGGGCCCAGCTGTCCTACGACCTCAGGGAGGCCGTGAATACCATCGGTGCTAAGGTAAAGGCCTCCGTCAAGCCTCTCCGGCCTTAGCCTCCGCCAGGCGAAAGTCCAAGGTGCCGATGGTCCGAGGAATGGAATTGGCCAGGTTCGCACGGGTCGATGTCGCCAATGAGGCCACGTGCACCGCGGACTTTCGACGCCAATGCCAGGCCAGATTGAGGTGTCCGTAGACTTCCGCCAAACCGGCGGCGAGTACGCGATCATCAAAACCGGCTGATCCGACCTGCGTCCGGAGATTGGTCACCACAAGCCGTGCCTTCTCCAATTCCGCGATCATCACGGGATTACCCGGAGAGCGCGCCCACCAGGTCCACGGGCGGAACCACCATCGCACCGGTGGGGGCGTCTCCTCCACCCCCTGGCCGTCGGCATCCGGGCCCTCAAGCAAGCGCAAGCCCGGGACCAACCGCGGCACCAGGCTGCACTGAGCCTCAAAATCATCCTGGGATTCAGCGGACACCTGCTCCACCGACTTGGCGCGGTAATGCCAAGCGCAGTTCAGGTGCTCGAAGACATGGCCAAGCCCGATCGCGATCGAAACATCCTCATCTTCGTCAACCCAACGGGCACGGACCTCTCTCAGCATGCCATCCAGATGCACCCTCGCCTCATTCAGTTGAAACGATGTCTCCACACGGGGCATGCCTGGGTCGGACATGATCTGACGTTAACCCGCGCCGCCCCTCCGCACCAGA
>Ga0214919_10002633_pt1 | contig 27915 bp, 26 predicted proteins | sample LL1503_MetaG_FD_177994 | JGI IMG/M metagenome (GOLD analysis project Ga0214919, IMG submission 177994) | Freshwater microbial communities from Lake Lanier, Atlanta, Georgia, United States - LL-1503 | ecosystem: Environmental > Aquatic > Freshwater > Lake | place: USA: Georgia | collected...
GTGAAAAACACACGCGACTAAACACCCGGTGCTGCGTGAAAAACACACGCGACTAAACACCCGGTGCTGCGTGAAAAACACACGCGACTAAACACCCGGTGCTGCGTGAAAAACACACGCGACTAAACACCCGGTGCTGCGTGAAAAACACACGCGACTAAAACCCCGGTGCTGCGTGAAAAACACACGCGACTAAAACCCCGGTGCTGCGTGAAAAACACACGCGACTAAAACCCCGGTGCATCAGTAAACACCTGCGCCTGTCCATCCGGTATTACCTTCGCATCCGTAATCGTATTGACAAACTCGCTTATCTGTGTATTTGCATTAAAAAACATAAACCCTGCCACCAACGTACTCGCGAACACTAAAACCACATCTTTTACAAATAGTTTGAGAGGTTTGGGGTCTTTGCTCTTCTCGATGAATCGGATTTCGACGAATTTTATTATGCAAAATATAAGGGTCGTAATTACTGCTACAATTAACATCTTTTCCATGGTTTAAAAAAATATATACTATTGGCGAGAATGAGGACGCCTAAATCTGGACGCAACATTAATCGTCAGTTTTAGTTTTTTGGAAAAGATATACATTCCGAATTTTCCCCGACTTACCTCCCACCAATCCAATTCTACCGCAATACTTGAAACTCGTTATCTGGTCAACCCGTCTAAACAAGAAATCCCGGATTTTACCTGCAGATGTATCATCGATATGCACAGCAAAGAATGAATTTGTATGTAAATGCTCCTCCGTCAGAATGAACAGCGGTTCATAGAACTCCTTATACCAATTCGTGTATCTCGGATTATCCGGATTATAGTCCTCATAGTCGAAGAACGGTGGACTAGTGAATGCGAAATCGAACTTCTCGTGTCCTAATCGTTTTTTGCAATGCTCGAACGGTATCGAGTATATTTCGTACCCGCCTTCGAATTTCGTGTGGAAATGTTTCGGGTCGTCGTGAGTCACCTTTTTTCCGAAATCGCTCATTATTTTCTTGTATCCCGGCACTAAATTCGTGTTAGGGTCGAACCCCACATATCGCTTGACACACGTGGATGCCAATGCACCACATACCCTGTCACCCCATCCTTCACAAGGCGATAAAACGGATTTCGCACCAAAATACTCGTATATCGCCTTCGCATACATGGGCATGAATGTGGTGGCAATCTTATAGTTGTATTTTCTTGCTAAACTCCATTTCGCCTCTAAAGGGTCTTTTGCCGCAAGAATATCTTCTGCTAAACCGGATTTAGGGTCATCCCAGATTTCAGCAAAACTCTTGAGTGTCTTGGTTCGTCCGGTCTCTCGGTCTTTCAGTTTCAGGCGGGTTTTCAGGATTTCTTCCTCTTGAATCGCGCGCGTATAATCCGCGGGTTTATCGTCGCGAATCTTGTAGACAATTTCGTACTTAGGGTCTTCGATGGAATACTCGGGGAGTTCTGAGCGGATACGGTGGCGGTAAGATTCGAGTTGTTGGTGGGTGAGGGAGTCGATTAGGAGGGGGATTTTCTGGGGACCAACAGGAACGACCGGTTCAGGGGGAGGTGGAGGTAGTTGAACGGTCTTTTTTGGTTTTGCTGCTTTTTTTGTCTTGGGTTCTTCTACTGGCGGCGGAGGAGGAGGAACGTCAGCGTTGGATGCTTTTACTTTTTTAGGTGGCATATTGCAAGGTTATATTGGTTACTAAATAATGTTTATATAATCGCTAGATAATACGTTTTAAGACGTCTGGAAAATAGACGGTTCAATTTTCGTGTATTGATAATATATAAGTAAAAATTGCACACCATGGAATTTGTTATTAAAGATTCAGAGTCACATTCTGCGAAGTCTTTAAATCCCATAATAACAAATTTTGCTGAAAAAATATTAACAAGTGATAAAAAATTAGGGAGTGGAACCTTTGGTTCTTGTTTTATATGCACGTTACAAGGTTTATGTACGAAATATGCTTTAAAAACTATAGAAAAGAATTCAAACATAAATCAAAGAGACCTGGTTCTAAGAGAAGTTGAAATACTAACAAAAATTAGATCAGATGATGTGTGTAGTAACTTTGCACTTTGTTTTAGAGGTTTTGACGAAGATGCTGAAAATTATTATATATTAACAGACTACAATGAGAACTACCAAGAATTGTATGATTTTGTTTTTGACCGTAAACGTATACTAAAAGATGATAATGAAGAACATTCCCGTCGAACTAATATTATTAAAAATGTTTACGATGCTATTTTCAAATTACATGCAATAGGTATTGCACATTTAGATATAAAACCAACAAATATGCTTGTTAATATCCGAGATATGAGCATAATGATAATAGATTTTGGTACATCTTGTGTATCAGACAATACTAATATGGTTTCTTGTTCTAAAAGGGACACCGTAGAAGGAACTAAACAATATTTGGATCTTCGGTTAGTTCATAAAATATTAAAAGACAAAACCAAAATAACGTTTGAAGAATCTAAAGATGCCGATTTATGGGCATTCGGTGTGATGTGTATTTTGTTTTTTATGGGTATTGAATTTTTATTTTGCTACGAAGAATATGATGATGATGATACAAATAATATTACTACGAATTTTGGTTATTATTTTAATATTACATATTATAATTACTTACTTATATATTGCACTTCTTCTCATTCGGATTCTTTAAACAAAATGAAAAAATTATCATCATATAAAGATGATTTCAAACATATCACCCCTGAGTATTGGGAAAAATACAAAGAATTATTTGATTATATAGATACTTTTTTTTTAAGAACGTTTCGTGGTGTTGACCTACTTTTGTTGCGTAACATAAGAAAATGTTTTGTTAAAGATAGATTCACTGCGGGCGGATTAAATATAACATATATCAATAAATCCAAAAAAAGTAAATCCAAAAAAAGTAAATCCAAACGCAGCAAACGCAAACAATAAACCAGCAAAAATATATATATATGCGCGCTCTGCGAAGAACGCCGGACACGAAGTGGTCAATTACGGAGCGAAGAATAAGCACTCGGAATTGGATGATTCTCCGGAGAATGGTAGGCGTTCAAGGATTCGCTGGAGAGATTTCTGATTTTCATTCGATGCTCCTATGTCGCATCTCCTGAAAATTTCAGATTTACTACCTTCTGCCACTTCGTATGCGAAGTCCGTAAATCCTATAAGCGCAGCGGAGGGAATCTCGTAAGTAAGTCGAATAGGATTTAGCATTATATTGTTTGTTGATTAATTTTATTTTGTTTTTTTGCGGATTTATTTTGTTTTTTGGTTTTAGTTGTTTTTGAAAAGCGTTTTTTCAAGGTTTTTCTGGAGATATTTCTGAAGTGCAGAGGAGGGAATCTCGTAAGTCGAATACCGCCTTTTAGCAAGGGGGTTTTTAAATACGCTTCAAATGCTTTTCCTTTATTTCTAGATTGAACATAATCTGAAGTATATATTAAATTAGAATCGATGAAATTTGGTATTAATTTTGATATAATTTTAACCATTTGGGGTCTAAACGCGTCTTTATATTCAGTAGAATAAGATTTATTATTTGTTAATATATAAAATTTAATATTTGCGTTTGTGATTTTTGAAAAAAAATTTTGAAAAAAACGTATTCTTTCACTACCTCCCATAAAATATGCTAATACATCAAGCATTATTATCGTTTTTTCGTCATCGTTATGGTTAGAATTTATAAACAATTCTAAAATTGTATTTACGTCAATGCTAGAAACTACTGATAATGTTCTGTCAAAATCAAAAATAATATAAATTGGGGTAGTTTGTTCGGATGTAGATAATGAATTTGAATACTTTTCCAATTTTTTACTCAAATTTTCTAATTGTTCATTAGTTATTCCATTGCTGTTACGATTATATTCTTTACACCTTTGGACATTTAAAACGCCGATTTTCTAAATTATTTTAATTATAACATAAAAAACTTAAAAATATATTCATAATATACTTTAATTTATATTATGAATGCGGAAGAAGAAAATAACTTATTGAAACAAAAAATAGAAGGTTTAGAAAAGCACGTAGCAGAATTGGAAGAACATTTGAAAAAATATACCAATAGCACGAGACATCTAAAATATTATGAAAATAATAGTGAAAAAGTAAAAGAGAGAACAAAAAATTATGTAGAAAAGTTGAAAACTGAAAATCCAGACAAGTTGAAAGAATGGAGACGCACATATTATTTGAAAAAGAAGTTAAAGACACAAGAACAACCCAGTGATACAACTATCTAAAACACATCATATTCTCCATTTTTACATAAATATACATTTGCGACTTCATCGCCATTTTTGATTTCTTCAATTGTTTCATATAATTCTTTTACCCAATCATAAGTGTCGTAAAATACGTCTTCTTGTAAAAGACGAATAACTGAATATCCGTTATCATTCGCACACGTTTCTTTGTATTTATCATTTTCAAATTGTTCTTCTGGAGATGACCAATTCATAATTTGTTGAAAATGTTGCGGACCATCAAGTTCAATAATTATTTTATATTCTTGTATAACGAAATCGTAAGTTATTTTTTTTTTTTTTTTGCACCATAATACTCTAAATTGATTTATAATTGTTGGATATAATTTCTGTAGATTTTCATATAATTTTGCTTCTGTTTTATGAATACATATTGGACATCCACTACCTAATAAATGTGTTCTCGCTTTTTGGTGGAATTCTCCGTGCCTCCTACATTTTATTGTTATTAAATTATTAATTCCAGTATAATTTACTAATGAATAATCATATTTATCACCATGTATTTTTTTTATTTTTTCAAAATATGTATTATTGTCCCATGTTTGTTTTTTAGAAGATTCTATCCTTCCACATTCAAAACAACCAATCCCAGATAGATGTGAATTAGGTGTTTGTTCAAATTCTCCATGCTCTTTACATATAATTTTTATTTTAGTTATAGAATTTGTATAATTTACTGATGAATAATCATATTTATCACCGTGTATTTCTTTTACTTTTTCTATAAATTCTTTTGTAGTGTATCTAAATCTTTTTGCACATTTACTACAACCATTTCCGCATAAATGGTCATTCGTTTTCTGTTTAAATTCACCATGTTCTTTACATATAATAATGATCGTTTCATATATTCCATTATATGAAACTTTAGAGTAATCATACTTATTATTATGAATTGTATTTGCTCTTTCTACAAATGTTTCTTGAGATAGCATAGTTTTATTTCGTGCTTTTTCTATACCACATAAATTACAACCATCGCCGTAAAGATGTTTACACGGTGATTGTTGAAAGTCCCCATGCGTTTTACAAGTTATTATAACTTTATCATAACATCCAACATACAATACTTTATTATAATCATACGTATATTCACCGTGGGTTTCCTTTGATTTTTTAATAAATATTTCAGTTGTCATTTTTTTACTGTTTGCGTATGCTATTCTTGAACATATTTTACATCCTTGTTTATTACTTAAATGGTCGCTTGGAGTTTTTTGAAATTCACCATGTTCATTGCATATAATAGTTATTTTTGTAATTGCACTAATATAAACAACTTTTGAATAATCATATTTATCTCCATGTATTTTTTTTGCTTCTTCTATAAATTGTTCTGTTGTTTTCTTTTTCATATTTGTAGTTTTATTACATATTACTATCAAAAATATTTTATATCAATTTTATTCTATAATATATTAATTATAGCGTAAAATACTTAAATATATAATATGTAGGAATATTATATGGGAAAGAAAAAGAAGATAGAAGAAACCGCCCAACCAAAGAAAACAACAAGAAGTGATGTAAAAGAACGCAAGGAACTAAACAAAGATACAGAGTTTACATGTGTCAAAACCAGTTTCAATAGTTTAGTAGAAAATAACTATTTGAGTGGAGGCATTCAAGAAATTGTGCTTAATATTAACAAAATATGCTTTTTGTCTTACCAATTACTCAATTATCATTTTACTCGTCTTATTGAAGAAAATAAACCATTACCAGAAATTACACAATCCTTATTTTACCAAGCATGTGCAACCGTTTCTGTAATGAAAGAACGAAAAGAAAAAATAAACAAAACTGATGAGTTATATATTAGTTTTTCACATTACAAGGAACATGTAGGAGAATTACCGTTTCGTGATAGAATGGGTAATCTCATTAACAACCTAAATCGGCAACAACTTACTATGACTGAAAACCATTTGAAACTCAATTTTTACAAACGATTTCATAAATATTTAGAAATAAAAACTGGCGAAACAAGAAAGGGAGTAATTTACAAATGGTTAAAAGACATTTATGCGATTGAATATAATGGTAAAAACTTTTTTATACTATCTATGAGACAATGGTTAAAATATCCACCAACAGAAGTAAATATAAAAATGCATTCCTCTCATTTTGTAAAAATATACCATAAAATACTGAAAACCTTTGAAAAATACCCATATTCCAAACACATAAGAACATTCAATTTATTGCCAACAAAAAACTCATTTACTTTGTCTACAATTGAAATATGTAGCAGTTGTTTGAAGGATATTATTGGGTATTTTACTAGAACCCCAGTACCAGACGATTTCAAAGAAAACAAATTAGTTTATTGGTATGATTTTTTCAAAATAGAAAAATATGAAACAAAAAATCGCAAGTTCGCAAATACAATATACACTGATGGTAAGGTTGCTGTTATACGATTGAGAAAACCAAAGTTTGAAGCACCTAAACCGAAAGATATTAAGAAAATGCAATATGAACAATATGTAGGAATTGACCCTGGCGTGAGAAGTTTGCAAACATCTTGTAATAACGAAGGCAGAGTATTAGAAACTACAACACCAAGTTATAGGCATGATTGTAAAATGAAATACGCTTGTAGAAAACGAGAAATGTGGTATAAGAAATGGGAACATTATGAAATGTGGCGTAATATACCAACTTTCAAAACAACCAATTTACAAAAAATGCGTCATTATTTTGAGTATGTTTATCCAAATCTAAATACGATTTTTAATTTTCATCTTTACAAGAACTTTCGTGGATTATCATTTCGTTCTTATTGTCGTGGAAAAGCAACTATGGATAAACTATGTAAAAGTATTGTTGATGATAAGAAAACATTAGTAGGTTTTGGTGATTTTTCACAACAACACGGGTTAGTAAAGAAACACCCAACTGCACCTATTCAAAAGTTCAAACATGAATTAAGACACTATTGTGATATTATAGATATAGATGAATGGGGTACAAGCAAAACGTGCAATAAATGTTTTAAACCTATTGAATTATACAAAAACAAGATAATTAGTAAAAAAAGAGATGGAACACATACAAAAGCAAGATTATCTCAAATCAACAGTGTAATCCGTTGCAAACTCAACGAGTGTAAATTATGCTGTATGAACAGAGATATTAACGCTTCCAAGAATATTCTGTTTTTACTTCAATTACAAAAAGAAGGAAAAAAGAGACCAGAATGTTTTAATCCAAAGAATATGAACGACTGCGATACTCCCTTATGGGAAGATAAGTATGTCGTGGCGTGAAATCCGCAATTACCTTTTGTTTTATTTAGCGTCAAAAAATCGGCGTTTTAAATGTCCAAAGGTGTAAAATCTGAATATATACTATATTTTCCGTTAGACGTCTTTTTTGTTTTCATATTATTTTCATATTCATTAAATAGTTCTGTTTCTTTTTGTTTTAATGCAACTGCATATTTATTTTTGGTATTGGTGTTGGAATCATAATATGGGTTATTTTCTTTATTTGTTTCAACCAAAAAATAATATTCGCCTAAATCTGATTTCCTGGGAAAAACTGAATTCATATCTGAAATATTTATTTCATCATCATCGAAAAAATATATTTCGGGTATTTTTGTTGTCCATAAAAACTCAAACATCTCATATATAAAACCTATACGTATTCCCTCTCAACCAAATCAATATTCAGTCCATTCTTCCGGACTTCCTGTTCATCGATGGTCGCGGCATCTTCTGGTCCAACCGCAAATTGTGAAAACAACGGAAACTCCAATTGATTTTGCGGTGTATGTGCATGGACATTTCTGGCGATAACCTTGTACAGTTTGAACCCTGGATAACGCTCCTCTCCGTCTCGGCGATACATAATATTTTTGCCGTTATCGTCCTGGCACCACCTATATATAGTCTCTTGGAAATCGTCGCGGGGTTCGTCTTCGTCCTGAATGATAAAATCGTATATGCTCGTTCCAAGACGGCACAAATCGAAACTAGGGTTCGCCTCTACCCGCGGTTTCTTATCGTTGAAATACGGTTCTGTATTGTACTGCGAATGGGCGTCGCCTTTAGGAGCAAAACTATCACTGCAATAAATCTGATTCTTGAACCGGTATATTGAGCGACCGAAATCGATGATTTTGAATATTTTGCCGTGAGTTGGTACGCGATAGAACCGGTTGTCGTATTTATAATACAGAAATTCGACGTCGGTGTTGACATACATGATATTATTGGTGTGCAGGTCGTTGTGTGTGAACTGGAACGCTTTTTGCAGTGCTATGAGAGACATAATGACCTGCATCAAACATGATGCACCCGTATCTTCGTCGATTTCCTGATTCATGAAAAGACTATCGAGAGTGCCGTCGCATTTCTCCAGAAAAATCAGATTTGCCGGGAAATTTTCGATGTACGCATATGCTTCGGATTCAGATTCGGACGATTCGTCTTTAGAAGATGAATAAGAACTATCATCTTCTTCGTCTTCTGTATCCTCTCCTTTACCGCTTTCTTCTTCCTCAGATTCGGATGAAGAGGAGGAAGACGACGACGAATCATTGCCAGTGCTTTCCTTTTCATATTCACACTGGACATTGTTTTCTAGAGGCGGGTATAATGGAGAGGCATTTTCGTCGGGTTCAATAATATTCATTTCCAAATCAGCAATGTCTAATTCATCCTCTAATACCAATCGCTTTTTATTGGCACGCGACCCGATTCCCGTAAAATCGTCGAAGGTCACTCCCGAGTTCGCACAGCAAATTGTCACACCCTTGCCAATATGGTCCATGAAATAACTGGATTGGTGGAGATAGTCGAGGTCGTCCGTCACCGTCGCTTTAAATACTTTTTGAACCGCTAAATAAGACCCGTAGTAATCGACGGCGTTTAGCATATTGTGTTTGTGCTTCAATTGACTCCCTAAATAGGAGAAGAACCCGTCGACGTAAGAGGCGTTATGTTTATTCGCCAATTTCGCAAAACATTCGGATTGATTTGTTAGGGTTGGGAGTGTTTTGATGTTTTTCGAGTTGTGGTATTTTCCCACTAAATAATGGATGGGGTCGAGAAGCGGTGAGCATTTGACGTGGTATTTGATATCGGAGAATGAAAGGTCTGCCGATTTAATGGTGGACCCCTCTAAATAGTGCCGGTGGTTGAGTCCGATGCGATTGTAGTTGGACTCGTTTAATTGGAAAAAGTCGGAGTAGAGAGGACTGAATGACTGAATTTCAGATACAGCAAATGGATTGTAATTATTTGCCATGTCATCTTCGGATTGCTCGTATTGTTTTGCTAAAGCGTCGGTGTCGAGAGGACGGATTTTTCGGTAATTGAGTTCTATGGTAGACATTTTTGATATGATTATGTTGTAATTGAACACGTATATTACAATTAAATAAGTATATTTAGGACTAAAAAACGAGCGAATACATGGTGCCCCTCATTCTCCTACGAAACTTCCTACGTCAGTTTCTCCGGATAATCATCCAATTCCGAGTGTTTATTCTTCGCTCCGGAATTAACCACGTCAGTTTGCGAAGAACGCCGGACACGAAGTGGTAGGCGTTCGAGGATTCGCTGGAGCGAAGAATAAGCACTCGGAATTGACCATCTTCTCGCTAAATGTCGTATTCAAAAATTATCTATTTATTGTAACATCCTCTCGAAACACGATATGAATCTCGACCTCAAAAAATTCGATATGCGTTGGATTACCTTTAAACCCGACGAAAACAAAGGACCAGTTATTGTGTTGATAGGACGGCGCGACACCGGTAAATCGTTTTTGGTAAAGGATTTGCTGTATCACCACCAAGACATTCCGGTCGGTTTAGTCATATCAGGCACTGAAATCGTCAACAATTTCTATTCGCAAATCGTGCCTAAATTGTTCATTCACCAGAAATACAACACAGTGCTGATTGACAAGATTTTGAGGCGTCAACACCAGGTTGTCAAGCGTTTTAACTCGGAAATGGAGCAGTATAAGCGGGCGACAATCGACCCTCGTGCATTTGTCATATTGGATGATTGTCTCTATGATGCGAGTTGGTCGCGCGATGAACTGATGCGAATGCTTTTCATGAACGGGCGGCACTGGAAAGTCATGTTGATTATAACCATGCAGTATCCTCTCGGTGTTCCGCCGGCACTTCGGACAAATATCGACTATGTATTTATTCTGCGGGAACCCACTTTAGGGAATAGGCGGCGAATCTGGGAGAATTACGCGAGTATGTTTCCCACGCTGGAATTGTTTTGCTCCGTCATGGACCAGACGACGGAGAATTACGAGTGCTTGGTTATCCATAATAATGCGAAATCAAGCAAGATAAATGAACAGATTTACTGGTATAAAGCAGAGAATCGCCCTGCTTTTAAATTGGGCAGCAAAGAATTCTGGGAGAAGTCGAAAGAATTATGCAGCGACGATGAGGATGAATTCGATGCGAGCAAGGCGAAAAAGAAATCGGGTACACAAGTTACGGTGAAGAAGTCTAAATGGTAGGGAACCAAGGTTCCCCTACGACCCCTCCTTTTTTGCGGGGCGTACGCCCCGCTGGTGCTCGCTGGAGAGATTTCTATAGGATTTACGGACTTCGCATACGAAGTGGCAGAAGGTAGTAAATCCTAAATTTTCAGGAGCATCGAATGAAAATGAAGTGCAGCGGAGGGAATCTCGTAAGTCGAATGAGTGTAATAATAGACGAGAGGAAATATGACCTGGATATAATACCCATTTTTAAATGTGATAGAAATATTTTGCTGCATTATATAGTGCAAATTACATAAATTATCGGAAAATGTTTATGTAATTTTATTTGTGTTGTTTGTGGTATGTGCGTTTTGTTTTCTTTCCGCGATACTTTTTCGATACGGGTTTTGCTTTATGTTTACGAGACTTTTTACCGCCATTGGTAGTAGAAAAAAAGGGGTTGCCAGGATCATTAGATTTTTTCCATTTTTCTATTTTCAATTTTAAATCTTCGTTACAAATAGATATATCAGATTCTAAATTTTCAATATGTTTTCCCTTTTTTTTTTGAAAATCTTCAAACTCCATAGTTTCAGTAATTTTTGTTTTGTATTTGTTTCCGTAAAAAAAATTTTCGTTAAAAGAAGTTTCTTTTGCACTTTCAAGACTAGTCAGTCCTATACCTGTTAAAAAATCATAAGACTCATTTAAAGAATTGCATTTTTCTGCTTCCGCTTCTGCTTTTTTCTTTGCGGCTTCCGATTCTGCTGCTTTTTTCTTTGCTTCTGATTCTGCTTTTTTCTTTGCTTCATCTGCTTTTTTCTTTGCTTCATCTGCTTTTTTCTTTGCTTCATCTGCTTTTTTCTTTACTTCATCTGTTGCTTTTTTTGCTGCATCTACATCTGTTGCTTTTTTTGCTGCATCTACATCTGTTGCTTTTTTTGCTGCATCTACATCTGCTGCTTTTTTTGCTGCATCTACATCTGCTGCTTTTTTTGCTGCATCTACATCTGCTGCTTTTTTTGCTGCATCTGCAATGGTTACCGATTTATTATTTGTCACCGGTACTTCTGCTTCTGTATTATTGGATTGGGTCAATTGGACTTCTACTGTCTGCTGAGTTGATTGTGGTTGAACTGGTGATGTTTTGTTAGAAAAAAAATCATCAATGCTTATTGAATCTTTCATGTTTTGTAGTTTTTTAATTTCATCTTCCTTTAGATTATTTAAAGCATTCAATACATTACTATATTCTTGTTTTGAATTACATCCAGTTTGAGTATTTGTTAATATATATTCTGTTTTATCAAAATTTGGTATTTTTTTTGAAATTTCTATTATAATTTTATCATTGTCCAAATAATGGTTATATGCAACCATAGAATCAAACCATTTCATATTACTGTCAAAAGATTGAAAACCTGGACCTGTTCGTTTTGCTTGGTCTACGCAAATAAGGTATTGAATGAACCCTATGTTATCGAAAAATTCTTTTATAGTTATTAATATAGGTTTTGAATTATTAAAGGACCCATTTGTTAAATTATAAAATATTTTTAAGAAACTTGTACTATCATAAGAACTCGAACTCGAGGTTTTGAATAACAAAAATGTCCTTAATGTTTTATAAAGTATTGGTAAACTCATTATATTATAATTGGTTATAAAATAATAAAAATGTCGATATTCTAAACGCGTTTACATTACTTACCAACATTTATCGGTCAGAGACCTTTTCCAGTGCCTCTCGCAACTGTTGAGCATGGGCATCTGAATTGTCCGTCTCCGCTGCCTCTCGCTCATCGAAATTCACCTTCTGACTCACTCCCATCAAATTACCCTCCTCATCAATCGTCTGCGTCAACACATTGCCGCTCTTCTTCGCCAACTCGATATTCTCCATAATCGCCTTCTTCTTCGCATCTTTAACGCGCTGGTCAAACGCCTGTTTCGCACGCTCCTCGTTCTTCAACTTCTCGCTATGCAACTGGTTCAACTCCTCCTCCATGAACTCTACACGCCCAGTCTTATAAGCATCGGGGTCCCATGGAATCCACATACCCACTGGTCCCACGAAAATATCATGGTTAGGGTCGGTTTCCCGCAACTTTTTGCAGCGAATTTCCGCCTCCTCTTGTGTATTGAACACACCACGTACCTTGAGTCCGCGCGTAGAAGTCTGAAACGCATGCTCTCTGCTAAATCGGAGATTTAGCGCTTCCTCATTCTTGTCGCAAAAAGTACGGAAATGGGATTCGAACTCTTCCTCTCTCAATTTCACTTCTTCGGATTTAGCGAATTCGTTGAAATCTTCGGTTAAATCCTCGATTTTGGCGCCGTATTTGTAGGCAACAAAATTCAGAAAATCGCCGAATTTCGACATCGATTTAGAGAATTCCCATTGCTTTATAAATTCGTCGAAGAGAAACCCTTCGCGTTTCTTTAGGATGTTTTCGGGGGAGACGAAACTGATACATGCGAACTTTTGACCCGCCAATGGTACGTCTTCATCGCATAAATCAACATATTTAGGATTTGCTTTTCCGGAGGGGAGCGTTTTTCGTTCGAATGAGGTTTTTTGAGAGGACGACATGGAAAATGGACGGGGGTATGGATATATTTAGAGGTAATGGTTTAAATGGTTTGCAGGGGCAATATAAGTTTATAAGAACGCAAATGTATTGCCGATCAAATTTATAAAAAACGATTATTGGACAGATAAACTGACGAAGGAAGTTTCGCCGGAGAATGAGAGGTTGATTTAGAATATTTAACATATGTTTTTTGCAATATTTTAAAAGGAGTGTTCAAAAGGAGGGGTTTAAGGGGAACCTTGGTTCCCTTTATTTGTTTCAATATAATATACTTAACGAAATGAGCGTCGTAAATTTTGGAGAACTCGTCCGCCGACTAATCAAGTACATCATTGAAGGTCTTGTTGTTGCTATTGCCGCATACGCTATTCCCAAGGTCGGTAAACTCAGTACCGAAGAGATTGTTATTATTGCATTGACCGCCGCTGCCACATTCGCCGTCCTAGATGTGTTCGTCCCCGCCATGGGTACTTCCGCCAGAAACGGTGCAGGATTAGGCATCGGTCTCAACCTTGTCAGATTCCCTGGCGGTTTCTAAGTAAACATGACATATAAGGATTTTACTACGAAACTTCCTATGTAAGTTTATTCGGAGAATCATCCAATTCCGAGTGCTTATTCTTCGCTCAGGAATTATAGGATTTACGGACTTCGCATACGAAGGTAGTAAATCCGAAATTTTCAGGAGATGCGACGCAGGAGAATCGAATGAAAATGTCCATACTCGTATAACGTTTATATACTGTTTGAAATCATAGTATATAAAATCATTATTTCTGCCGCAAATGACACAACCACCGTTTAATGAAAAAACCCTGCAAAAATGCGTGTTCATAATGAACGCATTGGAAAACGGATGGAAAGTCAAAAAACGCAACGGTTCCTACATATTCACGAAACGCCACGAAGGTCGCAAAGAAATATTCAAAGACGGATATTTAGAGCGATTTTTAGCGGAAAATTCGAACTCGTCCTTGTTACGTTTGTGAATATTTTGCTAATTTATTCACATGAATGCCCGCTCAATAGGCAAATATAATTACAATTTAACGCGTTTTTTTGCGGAGCGGGCAAATTTTGGAGGATTTTTTATGTGACAGAAATTTTTATTTATTTAGGAATAATATAATTAAATCGAACCGAAATGGGAGGAGCACTTATGCAATTGGTCGCCTACGGCGCACAGGATGTTTTCCTAACAGGAACCCCCGAAATCACCTTCTGGAAGGTATCTTACCGTCGCCACACTAACTTTGCCATGGAGAGTATTGAGCAGACCTTCTCCGGTCAAGCCGACTTCGGTCGTCGCGTTACTTGCACCATTGCCCGTAACGGTGACATGGCATTCCGCACCTATCTTCAAGTCACTCTTCCCGAGATTAACCAGGGAATGAAGACCACTGGAACCGATGGTGTCTATGCCCGTTGGTTAGATTTCCCCGGTGAGCAACTCATTGCCCAGATTGAGGTCGAGATTGGTGGACAAAGAATTGACCGTCAATATGGTGACTGGATGCACATCTGGAATCAATTGACTCTTTCTTCCGAGCAACAGAAGGGATACTACAAGATGATTGGGCACACCACCCAATTGACCTACATCACCGACCCAACCTTCGCTGATGTCACTGGTCCTTGTGCTTCCAGTGGTGGACCCGCCCAGGTCTGTGCCCCCCGCAAGGCACTCCCTGAGACAACCCTTTACATCCCTCTTCTGTTCTGGTTCAACCGCAACCCTGGTCTTGCCCTTCCCCTAATCGCTCTCCAGTTTCACGAAGTCAAGATTAACATCGATTTCCGCCCCATCGGTGAGTGCCTCTGGGCAGTCACAAACTTGGTCGGTACTGGAACTGCCAGCGTCTCCGTCGCCCAAGCATACCAGCAATCACTTGTTGCCGCTTCTCTCTACATCGACTACGTGTTTTTGGACACCGATGAGCGCCGCAAGTTCGCCCAGAACCCCCACGAGTACCTCATCGAGCAACTCCAGTTCACTGGTGATGAGTCCGTCGGTTCATCCAGTAACAAGATTAAGTTGAACTTCAACCACCCTTGCAAGGAACTCATCTGGGTTGTGCAACCCGACGCCAACGTCGACTACTGCTCATCCCTCGAGGCAGGACAAACCCTCTACAAGACCCTCGGTGCCCAACCCTTCAACTACACCGATGCCATCGATGCCCTTCCCAATGCCATCCATGCCTTCGGTGGACCTCTTGAGACTTCCGGTTCAACCAACTTCATCAGTGCCTCCGGTCTTTTCCAAATGGCAGGTGCCGTCGATGAGGTGTTTGCTACCAACGCTGCTGCCTCTGGTGCCCAGTGGGGAGGTGTTAACAGTGCTTACCCATTCACCAACCCTAATGGCAGTGTCCCCACCGGTTCATCCGTCTCTGATGCCGGCACCTTCGTGCTTGCCGAGACTGCCTTGGATATGCATTGCTGGGGTGAGAACCCAGTCGTCACTGCTAAGTTGCAGTTGAACGGACAGGACCGCTTCTCTGAGCGCGAAGGCACCTACTTCGATATTGTGCAACCATTCCAACACCACACTCGCCACCCCGACACTGGAATCAACGTGTATTCCTTTGCCCTCCGCCCTGAGGAACACCAACCCTCAGGCACCTGCAACTTCTCGCGTATTGACAATGCCGTCCTCCAGTTGGTTCTCTCCAGTCCAACTGTGTCCGGAACCGCCACTGCTAAGGTCCGTGTGTATGCAGTAAATTACAATGTTTTGCGTGTTATGAGCGGCATAAACGATATGATGCTCGGATTGCTTTACTGCAATCTGTGGTGTCGTTTCATCTGTGCAGAAAAATACCCGGCCACAAACAAACAGGCAATGTTTGTGGGAACTTCCGTTTGACTCCTGGATTATAGTCAGGTATTAGTGAGGAGAAGTAAACTCCTTGCAAGGTTACCCGTTGCTGGAAACCCCTTAAGAGATTCGTACGAAGTGTGTATGGGAAACCTACACATGGCAGAGAAAAAACTCTGGTATCGTGATAACCGAATCTATTGGGCAATCAGCAGGATTATGTCTAAGTCCGCTATGCTAGGATACGACAGGTTCTCAGAGACTGAATGGTAACCGGTAGATAATGAAGGTCTAAGCAACCTGAGTCTGCCCAAGATACAGTCCGACTCCACTGGAAACTTTGGAGATTCTTCAGGCGGGTGTGGCGTATTCAAATTGATCAAAAATCTTTTTCAAAATACGCAAACCTGATGCTCGAGCACGCAAAATTACAATTTTATTCAAAATTTTTAAAACCGATAAAAATCATAAAATCCAAAAATCAAATAAAAATGTTTTATCGATAAGTAAAACATTTTTTGCATGAATCATATTTTCTCACCGATTGCTACATTACCATTAATTCTGTATTTGTATATCCTCTCGAATTTCCCAATCATTTCTGAATACGAAAACCGATTCTTCATTATATTGCATGTACTACAACATGGTCTTGAATTTTCTATGTTATATCCAAGTGAATTATTAAATCGGTCAATTCCGTTTCTGTGATTTACGCGATGTTCTTTACCACATAAATAACAATTATTGCAAATAATTCCTAAAAAATCATCTTTAGACAAATTAAATTCGAGTTTTCGGTCTATTGCATTTCTTTCAAAAGTAGCATAATCTCCACTTAAAACATTTGGAAACGCGTGTGGATATAAATTACCCTCAATTTTACCTAAATGAGTTAATATATGTTCGATTCTCTGAAAAAATAAGTCAACCGACATAGCGTGTTTTAGATAATTGCATAAAGTACAAGCACTAACGCAATTATCAATCGTATAATGTCCTTTTGAATTTACTCGGTCAATGCCATTGAATTGTTTTTCTTCAGAAATATCACCGCAATATGCACAGTTTTCCTTAATAATTTCCATAAACTCATCTTTGGTTAAATGAAACTCAATATCGCGTTTTGTCGCTTCTTTTTGGTAGGAATAAAATGTCCGATTTAAATTTGTTCGAGTCCATAAATTTCGAAGTTCTCGGTCTCTTTTTAGATTTTGGACTTTATTTTGTGAACGGCAAGTTTGGCACGTTTTTGTTAAGTTGTCGTCATCTGACATGAACTCGGATAATTCTTGTTCTTTACAGCAAATTGTACATATTTTGTTTGTGTCTCGAGACGGGGTTGCTATAATTGCTTCATGGCGTCGCTTTCGATCGGCGGCACTTTCTTTATCAAGACAATCGCGACATTTTGAAAACGGGTAAGACCGGTCAAGTTGCGCCCTGCATCCACGAACATGGTCGTAACATACTTTTTTTCCAAGTTCTACAGTGGATTTTATAAATATATGAATTTGATGTTTTCCGCAATATTCGTTTTCTTCAGACTTCTTGAATTCGCATTCCGGATGAGCACACTTTGTTACCGTTTTTTTGTATTTAGATCTGTCTCGTGTGAGACATAATTCACAGGTATTGTAATCATTTGCAAAATATCTCATTTTATTGCAACCTTTACACAATCTAGTCGCATCTAACATTTCTCGTGTGTAATCGTTCATATACTGATGTAATTTGCAGAATTTTGTTGGAATTCCATCCGCGTCAACAGAGTAATTCCTACATGGGTCTTGGTTTCGGTCTTTTGCTAAGCACTTCATGTTTGGTTGTCTATGATGTTATATGTATTATGACCGGAATGTGTTTATATTGTTTTGCAGAAAATGATGGATATGTTTTATTGGAAATGAAACAGCAAATACAATACTGGGTAGAGAATCCTACCGAAAAGATGGTGGAAATTGTGGAGTTGTTTTATTAGGTATAAAACAAATTAAAAATAATGGGTTATTTTATGTAAACCATTATTTTATATACACTGCAATACAATGAGCAAAACGTATCTGATATCTGGTGAAACATTGAAAACTATTGCTCAGGGAGCATTGGGCGCGATGACTTTCGGGGCGTATCACCAATACACTACCAATAAAATTATGGAACTTAATAATGAAAAGGTCGAAATACAGCACAAGTATTTTATGGATAAGATGGAAACCCAACACAAAAAGGAAATGAATGAAATGGAAAATCAACAAAAAATATTAAGAGACAAGTTGGAAAAATTGGAAACGGTCGTATCACTACAAGAAAAGCACCACCGCGGGTGGTGGTAATTTTGTCCGCTGAAAATAGTGTTAATTACCAATTTTACAATATATTGCTTAATTAAACCAATATAAACAATATACCGTAAATGTATGATACGCCCGCCACAAATCAAAAATGCCACCACAACCCCGATGTGCCAAAGAGTGCTGCAATGCAAAATCTACCCAAGAGAACAAGTACTGCAGAAAACATCAATTACAAGTATTCATAGATGAGACCGAGTCTTTAGGAAAACGCGTCTGTAAGAACGTAATTCGCGGATGTGTTGCCCAATTATATCCAGAATATGAGTTTGTGCGATGTGAACCTTGCAGGAAAAAGGAAAAAGAACGCGACGATGCTAGGAAAGCAAGAGCAACCGAAAACGCCGCGGCAAAAGAAGAACAAGAAAATCCCGAAACCCGGTTCTGCAAAAACTGTGAGAAGATGAAACCTCTCGACGAATTTGTTGGTGCGAAGAACAAAGGATATGTTAAATCGTGTAAACATTGCCGTGAAACATGGATTCGCAATGACAAAAATCGTGATAGAGAGCATCGTAATGCGTTAGAAAGAGAGGCGTCTAAAAAACCAGAACGAATCGCCACTAAAAAGGCGTGGGAAGAAGCGAATCCTGATAAAGTTGAGCAGAAATGTAAAAAATCCCGCGCCAAGAGAGCAGCAAAAGATATTGACGGATATTTGCAACACAACGCGAATGTAATGAAGAACTGGCGCGACAAAAACCCCGAGAAAATGGAAGAGGCGAACCGAAAACGCAGAGAAAGCATTGAGGCACATTACAAGATATATCAGAGGTCCGCCAGACTAAAGAAACTCGAATTCACCTTATCCGAGGAGGAATTCAAAGAGATGGTAGTACAACCGTGTTATTATTGCGGAATCTTGGACGAAAAAGGGTTCAATGGTATTGACCGGATGAACCAAGCAGCAGGATACATTCAATCCAATGGAGTCAGTTGTTGTGCTATGTGCAATTGGAACAAGGGGTCTCTGGATTCCGCCACATTTATCAAGAGGGCGAGGCATATTCATTATTTTGCAAAATACGGCACCGAAACGCACCCCGAGTGTTTTCCCGATGCAAAATGTGTGTCTTACGCATCTTACAGGAGTCGCGCGGAAAAAAAGGAACTCGAGTTCGCCATCACCCACGACGATTACAAATCTATTATTTTGCAGGATTGTTATTTATGCGGCAAAGAATCAACAGATACCAATATAAACGGCGTTGACCGTGTGGATAACAACGTCGGATATACCATTGCAAATTGTAAGGCGTGTTGCAAGGAATGCAATCATATGAAGAACTCGTATGCATTGGAAGACCTACTAACAAAAATCGAGAGGATACATGACAACTGGAACAACAAAACCCTACCCATTCTACCCGCCCAAATTCATTCGATTGTCCAGATTGCAGAAAAAATGACAAAAGAAGAATTGAATAGGGAAAAAGAGGAGAGGAAACATCGTGCACTGAAAAAGCACCAGGATTATTTGCATACCATTGAAACTCCTGCGAACAACGCTCTCCGGAGTTAGTTCGAACTCTTACTGCTTCGCATCCAGAGTTATTCACAAACAAAATAAACAATCCATTCTATTTGATTCATAACCAATCCAATAGAAATCCATAATGCGTATCCTCGTGGGAATCCTGACATCGAGCAAACCCGACCTGGCAAAACTATGTTACGATTCCGTCGCCTCTCAGCACCCGTCCCAAGACATCGTCGTCATAGTCAATTCCACCAATCCCCATCATCTGGAAGACGTCCGCTCCCAGATGCCCCCAAATACAAATATCCAAGAGACCGAGAGTAATGGCAAACCCGGCAAAGGACACAACAGCGTTCTCCGCTATTTCCGAGACCACCCCGAATACGATTATTTAGTAATGGTAGACGGCGACGACTTCCTCTACCCCCGCGCCTTATCCCGACTCGAACACTATCTAAACTACGAACCCGACATCCTCTTCATCGCATTTCACGATATTTTGCTGTCCGAATTATGCCCAAAAGACTCGAATATACCCTTCATCACATTCCGCAATAAATGCTGTTTGTCGTATAATGTCGAGGCACTCACCGTTGGCGAATGGCACCGGGTCAAAGGTGCAATCAATCCTTTTAACCGCGATATCAATAACATGAATACGTATGCCCGTCCGTTCGCATTTTCACGGAAATCGCTCGAATACGACATCTATTACGACGAGAACGCCGCACTATATGACGACTTCATCGTGTTCTTAAAGGCATTCGAACTCGGCATACTACATAAATTAAATATATTTGCTGCAATAGATACCTATTTGTATCTCTATAATTCGACCTCTCTCGATGCCGCGACAAAACGGTATTTCTTGCCTGAAAATGAACCCGCGCGGAAAAAAGAAAACGAGAATTATCAGGCGAGCATAAAGAACCGGTTCTTGACACTGAAACGCTGGGACTTGACGAAATTTCCTCTGCTGGAATTAGGGCAGAATTCGGAACCGGACGATTTCTTAGTGAAATGCAAATTCGTCGACGACCTGGCATCGAAAATCCGACTTCAATTCATGGTCCCGCAGCGAGACAATATTGACCTTATTTTGCAGCATTGCCGAGAGGTTGGGAATCAGGTGTTTTATGACGATTTAATTGCTACATTGGAATGGATTCTCATTGACAAAAAATAAATATTATTACCGCATAATACTACTTAAATAAAACGCTACAAAAGACATATCGATTCCGATAATCCATATGTCTTATTACACTTCTTACGCGAATGCAAATACACAAGACGATTTGCTTCTCAATAATCTGATGCGCTTCTACGAAAATCCGCAAAACATATCAAAGATAAAAACTATTGTCAACGGCGAATCACGGGTGTCGCTCCGCATCATCGACTGGTTCGTGACGAATTACGCCAAAAAGTACGACACCGAATACACGATTCGAATGCGGACCGGAATCCTGAAAGACCTTATAGAAGACTGTTCGTTCAAGGTCTATCATAGGTATAAACTGCAGTTAAAAGCATATAGTAAACGAAAATTCGACAGTTTTTGTCGTTGGGAGCGAATTTCGATACCTGTCGTCACAAATGGTGTGGAATGTCTAATGGAAACCACCATCGGTCAACTGAATTTCTTCAAGTGGGCGATAGATAATCAAATATTGGACTTTATCGAGCGGAATTATGAGGAAATCGAGAAGGATATGAATAGTCGCAATAGTTCGAGTCGTCGGAATACGACTTCAAGTACTGAGAGTTCGGAGACGGGGTCCGAAGAGGCACAAACACCACCGAAAACTGATGGAAAAACACGGAAAAAGAGGCAAGAATTATCGGTAAGTGCGTCCAAGTGCATTAAGAAAGAGATGGTTCAAATTGCGGTGACGTTTGATAGGTAGGTGGATGATGGTATATTGCTTTCGCGTTCGAAAGCGAAAGCAATATATGTTATAACTCGCTCATCGCTTTCGAAAAAAATATCGAGTCGATTAAAATAATATAAAGGAATGAGTACAAATAGGTTATAATAAAATGGAACCATTAAACATCATTGAACTGATCGAGAAAAATCCGATAACCAAGTTATCGCAAGATTACAATGTCAAATTACTGACAAAAATTAAAGCGAATTTTACCGACTTTGAACAGCAGTTGTTTTTGTCGAGTTTCTATTGCTATTTCAATTACCATCCAACAAATGATTTCGTGATTGATTTGGATAATGTGTGGAAGTGGTTAGGATTTAGTCAAAAACAACGAGCAAAAGAATTATTGGAAAAACATTTTATCGTTGAAAAAGATTATTTAAAATCAGTTTCGCCTAAAAAACCTAACTCCCATGGTGGTCAAAATAAAGAACAAATTTTGATGAATGTTCGAACTTTCAAATCACTGTGCATTAAAGTCGAAACAAAAAAGGCGGGCGAAATTCATGATTATTACATGAAGATGGAAGAAATATTAAAAGAGGTTATCGACGAAGAATGCAATGAACTAAAAAAACAATTGGAAGTAAAAAATCAGCAGTTAGAAGAACATTTGAGGCAAAGCGAAAAAGAAAAAGAAGAGTTGAAGGAGCGAACCATCGTCGATCAGTTTCCCGAAAACACGCAATGCATATACATCGGGAAAATCGACAACAAGACCAAATCCACCGCCGAAATTCTGATCAAATTCGGACAAAGCAACAACTTGGCAGAGCGCGTCAAAACACACAAAAAAACCTATGATAATTTCAGATTATATGCAGCATATAAAGTGAAGAACAAAATCGAGATTGAAAATCTTATGAAGAAGCATCCTATTCTGAGAAAACGGTTAAGACCTATTACGACTCAGGACGGAACGTCTCACCGCGAAATATTGGCAATCGACGCCGACGAGTTTTCGATTGCAAACATCGAAGAACACATCAAAGAAATAATAAAACAGAATGAATACAATCTGGAAAATTACAATTTGCTGCTTAAAAAGGTGTCCGAGCAAGAAAATGAAAATTTTGAATTGAAACGCGAACTCGAATCGGAGAAAAAACAGACAACTGAATTGACACTTAAACTGCAAAATTATACAGGGGAATGCGACACGTCAACCAAGACTATGTACAAGATTGCAAGTAATTATACTCTATGCAAATACGGATATCTATTGTATGCATTCCAATATGACGATATGCGATTCATTTGCTCTATAACCCGGCAAAAAGATTTTGAAACACTGTCCAAGACACTGACCGACCAGTATCCGAAAGGCGAAATGAAAATCAATCGCACTGTGTCATATCCATTTTCAGAAAAGAATATGATGTTTTTGCTGAAGCAGCATTGTGTCAATCTCGGGGCAAACAAATTTGAGGCGTCTTTTGAAAATATACAAAAAATAATAAATATTGCAGCGACAATGGAAACAGTTATGACAGAGAACGCAAAAGATTTGGATAAATTATTGGATATTGTGAATGGCACGGTTATTCGGACGCCCCTGGAAGCATCAGAACCAGTACCAATGGTGCGAAAGTCAAAACGGTCAGTAGACCAAATACACAAAGATACTGGCGAATTAATCAGCGTACATGAAAGTATTGAGGCAGCAGGACGCGCTATTGGATTAACAACTGGCACGGCAATCGGTATTGCTCTTCGCGAAAAACGCGTTTGTCAAGGATTCTTATGGAGATACTCCGGATTTACAAAGGGCGAACAATTCGACGATAAACCCATTATCAAAGTGTGTTGTTCAACCGGAGAAAGAACACACTTTGCAACCATTGCTGATGCCGCACGAGACGCCAATGTAACTGCGCCCGCATTGAGAAACAGAGTATTAACCGACGTTCATGCCAACGGCAATCACTGGATTTTTCAAAAATAATTTTCAACACATACCTCGTAAATATTCCATAGTCGCCATTTCGGATGCCCGATAACTCGATTTTGCCTTTCCATGAGGGGGTTCGCGAAGAAGTTCCAAATATAGTTTTGCGAATTTACCATTGCTGATCAAATCGAACGCAACCTCTCGCATTTCGTCCAAAAATCCTCTGCAAATAGTTGTGGAGCATTGTTGTCGCGTCTCGGTTATTTCCTCGACGATTTCGCGCATTGTTTTAGATGGATTCGACTTACGAGATTCCCTCCGCTGCGCTTCAGAAATCTCTCCAGCGAATCCTTGAACGCCTACCACTTCGTGTCCGGCGTTCTACGCAAATTCAATGCATAATTTGGCGACCAAACATGTCCAAATAGCGCAAAACCCGCTGCCTTCTCTCCTACTATCCGGAACTCTATCATATCGTTGAATACCTTTCTTTATGGTTTCCGGGGTAACCTCTCGTCGAATGATTGTAATGTAGTATTTTTTGCTATCGATTTCATTTTGGTTTTTGTGTATTGAGAAGTATTCCGGACGCGACGCGGGAGGAATACAATCTAACTCCGGAGAACTTAGTTCGAAGAAGTTTGTTCTACAAAAATACACAAAAAATAATCAAATTTCATTGCAATACACAGCAAATATATTGTGTATGCATATTTTATAGACATAAATGAAGTTTTCAAAAAGCAGTTTAATGTATTCAGTTGCTGTGATTACCTTTTTTACAGTTCTTATATTCGTAAAAAGTGACGTGAGAACCGAAATAAAAGAACAGGTGGGTCATGACAATTATATTATTTTACTAACGATTATTTTGTTGTCCACATACTTGGTTTCAAGTTATGTCGTTTAATGACCGCTAATTTGCGAAAAATTTAGTGTCTTTTCATTTCTGGTTTAATTCAGCGGCATAGCACGTTGGTTCGGCACTGGAACGAACGTCACAGGAACAATAACAGGTGCTTTATACGCCACATTTAACGAATTCAACTGGTATACATCGGGCGCTACGGGAGCACGGGGTTCAACCAGATTTGTCGACCCGATACCGAATAATTGCGACTCGATATCCGCGGAATTCGACGCTAAATTCAACCCGGCGGTTTTCATCCCGACCAATCCCTGACCCGGGAAATAGGTGGCGGGTACCGTCCCATAGAACGACGCCTTCTCAAAAGACATATAATCATTTTGCTGGTTATTGATTTGCTGCTCGGATGCGTAATTTCCGGGTGTATTTCGACTTCGGGTAGATGCCATTTTATATATACTGGGAGATATATTTTGATATTATATAATGCCTCGTAAAGATAAGTGTTTTTCGAAGTGTAGAAAGCGCTCTAAAACGGAATGTGACCCACCTGAATGTCGATACATGAACGGCAGCAAATATAGTTACTGCCGCCTCTCATTCACCCATAAAATGAACAAGGATTGCGTGCCGGAATTGCGAAATCGAAAGAATGCGAAGAACGCCGGACACGAAGTGGTAGGCGTTCGAGGATTCGCTGGAGAGATTTCTGAAGCACATCGGAGGGAATCTCGTAAGTCGAATAAGACAGCGAAACGATACCGTTCACCCGAACCAGCAATGGATTTGCGCCCGACAAAAGATGCCATAGCAGAGTTTAGGAAAAAATACTTGAAAACCGCAGCAACGCGCAAAATCGGCAAGTTCCTGAGGAAGCACGACCCTCGCGTAAGGTCGAAATTTTTGCAGTCTGTGTGCTCTGATGCCGGTGTCTGTATCGCGTTCGGAAAACACGCCGCAGCAATTCGCAAACATTTCGACGACTTCGACAATTTTGCGATGCTGTCTTTGCCCGCCAAAACGATCGGCAATGTCAGTTCAAATGGGTTTGTAAAAGAACTCACATATATTCACCGCGGGTATGTGGCAAATGCAGTATTAAAATCAGCGTCAAAAACAACAGCAGATAATTTGCTTTATGAAGCACTAGTCGGATTCCAACTAAATAAATACTCAACCAGATTCCCGTCTTTCCTGGAAACATACGGTCTCTATCAGTACAATACCGACGGAGTTGCCTATAGTGCGTGTAAAAACAGAAAAACCACGGCACCGGCGGTTTTATCCGCTGGACTAACCCGTGTCGCTAATAAACGGTCGGACATTGATGCGCCATTGATATCACTTTCATGTAACAGTCCCGTGTCAATGTCTGTGCTTATTCAGCACTTGAAAGGTGTAAAAACCATCGAGGATAAAATCAAAGACGCGGATTTCAATTCGTCTAATGATTTGCTGTATGTCCTGTTCCAGGTATATATGACACTTGCATCGTTGTCGAGCGTTTTCACCCATTATGACCTGCATTGGGAAAACGTGCTGGTGTATGAACCCGTAGCAGGTAGTTATATCGAGTACCACTACCATATTGAAGACAGAGAAATCGTGTTTAACTCGCCATATATTGCAAAGATTATCGACTATGGGCGGTGTTATTTCAAAGAAAATGGTGATACGTCGATAGTCGGAAACAGCAAATTGTTTTACGACAAAGTATGCAAGATGTGCAAACCCAAATGTGGTGAGAATGTGGGGTTCGGTTGGTTGCAATATAAGAAGTCCAATTTGGCACAGGACGCGCATATTAGTAGTCAGGTTAACAACCCTAGTCATGATTTGCGGTTGCTTTTTATGATAAGCGGTAGTACGGCGTCGGGGATACCACACGGACTGCGAGATTTGCTAGGTAAGGTCCAATACGGTAAGGGTGTTGCCATGGTTCTTGAAGAATACGGAACTAAACCGAATCCTACATCTGGATTACCCGGCAAAATAAACAATGTGGCAGATGCGTTCCAGGAACTGCTCGAATTGGTGGAGGATGTGGCAAATGTCACGATGAATACTCGAATATATGCGAAGATGAAGAAATTGGGTGAATTACACGTTTATGGCGATGGACGGACGGCGATGAAGTACGTTCAATCGCCGTAAAAGTCGACTTTTTACAGGAAAACCCCCGCATTATTTAGTCTCTATCCGGTCAATCAATTTCTGGTAGACCTCGTCCTCTTGGGCACTCCACACCGCAGGAGATTTCGAATAGTTCGCATATATCTGAAAAAAATGCGCCAAATAGTCGTAGGAGAAGAGGACGGCGAGACCGATTTCTGGGTTCTCGGAGAACATGAGTGCCGCGGCAGCGACGTAAAGACGCTGGAATTCGGGTCGTGATTTGGTCTGTTCGTATACGCGGTCTAAATATTTTGCTATTGCTGCGGAGTCGTAGTTGTATTCGTCGATGGTTTCGGGGGAGACTTTGGGGTCAGTGGGGTCGCATCGGATGTCTTCGGTTTCGTAGAATTTTGCGGGGTCCATTTGGGTAAGGTGGCGGAGGAATGCGCGGTATGTTTGGTCCGAGTCGTACATTTTTTATATGTGGTAAAAAATGTGCGGATGTTTTTATATGGGTTTATTTCTTCATTGAACGCTTCTTTTTTATTTTCATTCGACTTACGAGATTCCCTCCTCTGCGCTAAAGAAATCTCTCAAGCGAATCCTTGAACGCCTACCATTCTCCGTCAAAACTGCCTCCGTCAGTTTCTCGGAGAATCATCCAATTCCGAGTGCTCATTCTTCGCTCCGGAATTGTCCAAATCATTACTGGTATCTGACCCCGATGAATTAATCCTACGAATTGAAATATTCGTTGGTTTAAAACCGCATATTTGGTCGAGCATCCTTGGCAAATGCACCATCTTGTGCCAGTTCCCGTGTCTGCACACCCCCTCGCACCCACCCCTCTAAAGCGCTCTCCTCAATTGTATTGCGAGTATCCGTAACCCGGTTCTTCATCTCGGCATCGAGAGGATACATAGTATAGTTCATAAACGACTTCGACATGATGGTCGACACACTCTTCTTATCTTGACTATTTTCTCCCTGCAACATCTGTGCTTCTAACATAGGGTCGCAAGACCCTCGTCCTAAATACGGAATCGTCAGAAAAGCGCGTTGGTTCAACGACAATTTCTCTAAACTTCTCTCCTG
>Ga0214919_10002634_pt1 | contig 27913 bp, 30 predicted proteins | sample LL1503_MetaG_FD_177994 | JGI IMG/M metagenome (GOLD analysis project Ga0214919, IMG submission 177994) | Freshwater microbial communities from Lake Lanier, Atlanta, Georgia, United States - LL-1503 | ecosystem: Environmental > Aquatic > Freshwater > Lake | place: USA: Georgia | collected...
GCAATTGCACCGGACGCTGGCGACAACATTCGTTTACGTCACGCACGACCAGGCGGAGGCGATGACGATGTCCGACCGCGTGGCCGTGATGCTCGGCGGGCGGGTGCTGCAAGTCGGCACCCCGGACGCGATCTACCATGACCCGGCCAACCTGGCGGTGGCCGAATTCGTCGGCAGCCCGCGCATCAACCTGCTGAATGGCAGGTTCGATGGGGAGTGTGTCCGATGCCCCGGCGGACGGATTGCCGTGAAGCTGGAGGTCGCGGCGGGCCAGGATGTGCGCATCGGCTTTCGCTGCGAATCCGCAACGCTCGCCCCGGATGGCGAGGGCGACCTTCGCGGCGAGGTGGCGCACCTCGAGAACCTGGGGTCGGACGTGCTCGTCCATGTTCGCGTCTCGGCAAGCAAGGCTCCGGTCGTGATACGGACTGCATCCTCTCCCGGCGTCGGCAGATTCCGTGTCGGCGACGCCATCGGCGTGCGCACGGGGCATCGCCTGCTCGCATTCGACCGGGACGGCGCGCGCTTAGGCGTATTGCACACCGGCGGACTGGACGAAGCGACGGCGGCGTCGCAAGTGGCCCATGCCTGAGCCGACCCTGGCGCTTCGCGGCGCCTTCCTCGCGCGTCCTGTCCTGCCGAAAGCCTTCGTACAGAGCACGACCGCATGGACGCTGGCTGCGCCCGCGGTGGTGCTGATGGCCCTGATGCTGGTCGGACCGACCCTCGCGGTGGTGGCGCTGGCCTTTACGGATTACCAACTCGGAGCGCAGTCGCTCGAGTGGATCGGCCTCGGCAATTTCCGTGACCTGGCGAATGATCGAACCTTCTGGAAGTCGCTCTCGAACACGCTTCTCTATGCGGCAATCGTGGTGCCCGGGTCGGTGACCCTCGGGCTCGGCGCGGCGCTGTTGATCGAGTCGGGCACGAGCCTGCGCGCCTTCTATCGCGCCGTGTTCTTCATCCCCGTGATGTCCACGCTGATCGCCATGGCCATCGCATGGGAGTTCATGCTCCATCCGGGGTTCGGCCTCGTGAACCTGGCGCTGAAATCCTTCGGCATCGCCGGGCCGAACTGGCTGCGCACGGAGGGCCTCGCCCTGTACGTGCTCGCCGTGATCGGCATCTGGCAGCAGTTCGGCTTCAACATGGTGCTGTTCCTCGCCGGCCTGGTGTCGATTCCCCGCCTGCTGTACGAGGCCGCGGCAATGGACGGCGCTTCGAGCGCCTGGGAAAGGTTCCGGCTGGTCACCTGGCCGATGCTGGGGCCGGTGACGCTGTTCGTGGTCGTGATCAGCGCGATCCGCGCATTCCAGGTGTTCGACACGGTCGCCGTGCTGACCAAGGGCGGCCCCAACAAATCGACCGAGGTCCTGCTGTACTCGATGTACGCGGAAGGGTTCGAGTTCTTCCGCTCCGGGTATGCCTCGGCGATCACGGTCGTCTTCCTCCTGCTGGTGCTGGCCGTCACCGTCATCAAGGCGCGCGTGATGGAAAAGCGGGTGCACTACGCATGAGGGTCCCGGTCGCCCCGGTGCTGCGGCACGTGGTGCTCATGACCGCCGCCGCGCTGGTCCTGCTGCCGTTTGCATGGATGGTGGCGACTTCGCTCAAGCCTCCTGGGGAAATATTCGCGGACCATATCCGCTGGTGGCCCGACCGGTTCTACGGTGTCGAGAACTATACGGCCGCCTTCACCAAGGCGCCGCTGGGACGGTTCCTCCTCAACGGCGCGATCGTGACCGTATCGATTTTCGTGATCCAGGTGCTGGTGGCGTTGCCGGCGTCCTACGCGCTGGCCAAGCTGCGGTTCCTCGGCAGGGACGCGCTCTTCGCGGCTGTACTGCTGTGCCTGCTGATCCCGCCGCATGCCGTGGCGGTGCCGGTCTTCCTGATGCTGCACAGCGTGGGCTTGCTCAACAGCTATGCGGCGCTCGTGGTGCCGTGGACGATCTCGGTCTTCGGCATCTTCCTGATGCGCCAGTTCTTCATGACCGTGCCGGACGACCTCGTGGACGCGGCCCGCATGGACGGGATCTCCGAGTTCGGGATCGTGTGGCGCGTGATGCTTCCGACCGCGGTCCCGGCGCTGACCGCCTTCGGTATTTTTTCGGTTGTCGCGCACTGGAATGACTATTTCTGGCCGCTGATCGTCATCAACGACCAGGCACTCTTCACGCCGCCGCTGGGCGTCGCCCACTTCCGCAATGAGGACGCGGGCACTGATTTCGGGCCGCTGATGGCGGCCGCAACCCTGATCATCGCGCCGCTGATTGCGGGGTTCCTCCTCGCGCAGCGGCGGTTTATCGAGGGCATTTCCCTCACTGGCATGAAGTAGCAACCCAACCGAAAGGACCCGATCCATGGAGAACCGCTTGAAGACCCTCTTCACCCGCATCGTGACGGCCGCATTGGCAGGCGTCGCGGTCACGGCGTCCGCCCAGGCGCCTGTCGAGATATCCGTGCAGTACCCGTACCCGGAGCTGTTCGAGGAAACGCACAAGCAGCTGACGGCGGAGTTCGCCAAGGTGCACCCGGAAATCAAGCTCAGCTACCGTGCGCCCTACACCAGCTATGAGGAAGGCACGCAGAAGGTTCTCCGCGAGGCGATCACCAAGCAGATGCCTGATGTCACCTTCCAGGGCCTGAACCGCATCCGCGTCCTGGTGGATCGCGGCCTCGTGGTGCCGCTGGACGGATACATCAAGGCCGAAAAGAACTTCAGCGAGCAGGGCTTCCACAAGGCCATGTTCGACATCGGCACGGCCAACGGCAAGGTCTACGCAGTGCCTTTCGCGATTTCGCTGCCGATCAGCTATTACAACCTCGACCTCGTGCGCAAGGCCGGCGGGGACCCGAACAACCTTCCCAAGACCTGGGACGAGGTGGTCGCGCTGGCGAAGAAGATCAAGGCGCTCGGCCCCGACATCAACGGCGTGACCTACGCGTGGGACATCACCGGCAACTGGCTGTGGCAGGCGCCGGTGTTCAGCCAGGGCGGCACGATGCTCGACGCGAAGGAGATCAAGGTCGCCTTCGACGGTCCCGCCGGGCAGTTCGCGATGGACACCCTCGCCCGGCTGGTGAGCGAAGGTGGGATGCCCAATCTCTCGCAGCCCGACATGCGCAGCGCTTTCGCGGCCGGCAAGACCGGCATCCACTTCACCTCGACCTCCGACCTGACCAAGGTCACCGGCATGATCGACGGGAAGTTCGAACTGAAGACGCAGGTGTTCCCCGGCGTAAAGGACGCCGGCAAGCTGCCGGCCGGCGGCAATGTCGTGATGGTCCTCGCGACCACGCCCGCCAAGCAGAAGGCCGCGTGGGAGTTCGTCAAGTTCGCTACGGGCCCGCTGGGTGCCTCGATCATGGCCAAGACCACCGGCTACATGCCGCCCAACAAGGTGGCCAATGAGGTTCACATGAAGGATTTCTACCAGAAGAACCCGAACCACTACACCGCGGTGCGCCAGCTGCCCTACCTCACGGGTTGGTACGCCTTCCCCGGCGACAACGGCCTGAAGATCACCGACGTCATCAAGGACCACCTCCAGTCGGTGGTGAGCGGCCAGCGTGCTGCCGAGCCCCGCAAGGTGCTCGCCGACATGACCCAGGACGTCCAGAAACTGCTGCCGAGGAAATAGGCCCATGAAAATCATCCACCTGACCGATCCCCATTTCGTGAAACCGGGCACGCGGCTGTATGGGCTGGATCCGCGCGAGCGGCTCGACCTCGCGGTCGCGAGCATCAATTCGCTGCATGCAGATGCGGACCTGGTCGCCATCACGGGGGATCTTGCGCACTGGGGCGAATCGGAGGCCTATGTCGAATTGCGCGATTGCCTCGACGCACTGCGGGTTCCCTGTGTGCCGATCCTCGGCAACCACGATGACCGCCGGCTGTTCCTCGAGCTGTTTCCGGAGGCGCTGCAAGACGCCAATGGCTTCATCCAAGGCGTGCGCGAGACGTCGGCCGGGCGGCTGCTGTTTCTCGACACCAACCAGCCGGACACGCACATGGGCTGGTATTGCGAGCAGCGCATGGCCTGGCTTGCGGCGCGGCTGGCCGAAGGCGGCGACGCGCCGGTGTTCCTCTTCATGCACCACCCGCCCTTCGACGTCGGCATCGGTGCGATGGACCGGATCGGCCTCGTGCAGCGCGCCCAGTTCGCCGCAACGCTGGCGCCGCACATGGGCAGGATCCGCCACCTCTTCTTCGGCCATGTGCACCGTCCGATCAGCGGCAGCTGGCTGGGCCTGCCGTTCTCCACGCTGCGCGCGACCAACCACCAGGTGTGGCTCGATTTCAGCGCCGACGTGGACATCCCCGGCAGCCACGAGCCGCCGGCCTACGCGGTAGTGCTGGTCGACGACGAGCGCGTGGTGGTGCACAACCACGACTTCCTCGACTCGAGCCGCAAGTTCTCGCTGGGAGAGCAGGTGGAGGAGGAGCGCAAGTCCGCCGTAGACCTGCCCGCCTGATCGATGCAATCCGTAGCGTGAATGTCTTGTGACATTCACGCTACACCGCGCTTGGCTCGCGGTGCTTAACATGCCAACATTGCAGGATGATGTCAGCCAACGTCTTCCTGTGGTGGGTTCTGCTTTGTGTCGTGAGCGTGCTCAACATTGCCGCGTGGTCGGTGTCGTTTGCCGCGCTTTCGCGCCGCCAGTCCGTGCTTCCCGCGTGGGTCTACGAGCGCCGCCGCCTCCAGCTTTTGCTTTCGGCCGGGTATGTATTCGGCTGCGCGTTCCGCTCCGCGCTGCCCGTATACGACGTCGGACGCGTCTGCCTGTTCGATACCTGGCTGTCGAGCGTGATCGTCGGCCGATCGGTCGCAACGTTTGCCGAACTTTGCTTTGCTCTCCAGTGGGCCCTGATGCTGGGCGAGATATCCCGCGCGACCGGCAGTGGCGTGGGACGGGTGACCGCAAAGGTCGTGGTCCCGCTCATCGCAATTGCGGAGACCTTCTCCTGGTATTCGGTGCTGACAACATCGAACCTCGGGCATGTGGCGGAGGAGTCGATCTGGGGCCTCTGCGCGGCGCTGATGGTCGTCAGCCTGATCGCCATCTGGCCTCGCTGCAGCGCCTCGATGCGCCCGATGCTCGCCGCCTGGTGCGCGGCCGGGATCGCCTATGTGGCCTTCATGTTTCTCGTCGATGTGCCCATGTACTGGTCACGCTGGATCGCGGATGAAGCCCTCGGCCGAAATTACCTCAGCATTGCGCAGGGCGTGCTCGACGTTTCCGACCGCTGGGTGGTCTCGCATCGCTGGGAGGACTGGCAGAGCGAGGTGGCCTGGATGTCGCTCTACTTCAGCGTGGCGGTGTGGATGAGCATTGCGCTCATCCATGCGCCCCATGCGCCTGCGCCGGAATTGAGGCCTGCGCGCAACGGCTTCGCCGGCACTCGCACCGCCTAGTCGCGTAGCAGCCTCCCCGGGCGCGAAAAGAAAAAGCGGGCCGCACTTAAGTGCGCGCCCGCCCAAAGACCGCTTGGCGGGAGGAGCCGCCAACCAGCTGCCGTTCAGGGTTGGACATTACCCTCCTGAAGTGACAAGGTGATTACAGGGGGATCACAGCTGAGTCCGTCGCGCGACCTTCCCCTCTGGAGGTCGCGTAGTTACGTCGCTGGTGAAAAAATAGGTGGCTGCATTCAGACGCCAAAGCGGATCCGCTCGACCAGCCTGAAGTCGGCGCCGGGCCCCGCTTCTTCGAACACGCACACGGAATCGAAGAACTCTGCGGGTATTTCAGAATGCACGAACCGGGCTTCGGCGTGGGCCTGCAGCACCGCGCGCAGCGTGCCGTCCTCCGGGAGGGGGCCGGTCAGCGAAAAGTGGAAATGAAAAAGGTCCAGCACGTGGGGGTAGCCCCAGAGGTCGAGCATGCGCGCTGCGTGCGCGTCGAGTCGATGCGGGGCGCGTTTCGCGAGCTCCACTGCATTGAGCGGTGCGCGGTAGGCATCGAAACGCATCACGCACTCCGCGGCTACCGCGTTCGCGCGGTGGTCGTCGTGCGCCGGGACGAGTGCGAGGAAGTCCTCCAGCAGGCGAACCTGTAGCGGTGGCATCCGGAACGGCGATTGAGCCGCGCCCCATGCGCGCACTTCGAGCAACAGCTCATGCAGCGTCCTTCCCTCGACAAGACGGAACGGCGCCTTCAGCGTTGCGTGCAGCCCGTAGCGGCGGGGTGCGGCCGTGATTCGTGCAAACGCCTTCGCGTCGACTCCGCGCAGGCTGGGTTGTTCAAGCAGCCGTCCCGAAGCGGCGCAGCGGCCGAGCCATTCGGAGCCGAGTCGCCAGAGGGCGCTGGATACTTGCGGCGCAAAGTAGAGCGCGTAGCGCGGATCAGATTGCATCGTCATCAAACCTTCATGTGCCGACCCTAGTATCGGCGCCGTGAACAATTCTGCCCCACATACATTTCAATCCGTTGACGTAAAGGCCGACGCCGAGCGGCAGCACTGGATCGGCGTGCTTGCGCGCGCAGACCTCGCGTTGCTTGAGTCCGGCATGGCGGGCCTCGCGCCGCATGGGTTCGACTGGCTCCGGCGACCGGAGACCGGCTTGATGATGGTACGCGCGAGGGCCGGTGGGACCGGCGAGCGCTTCAATTTCGGCGAGATGACGGTCACCCGCTGCGCGCTGCGGCTCGCGAGCGGGGAGGCGGGCGTGGCGTATGTGCAGGGCCGCTCCAAAAGGCGCGCCGAGTTGGCAGCGCTCGCCGACGCCTTGCTGCAGACCCAGGCTGGTGCGGCCGCCGTGCGCAACGCGGTCTTGCATCCTGCGGAGCGCGCGCTGGCTGATGAAGCCACCCGGATGCAGCGCCGTGCGCAAGCGACGCGCGTGGAGTTCTTCACCGTCGCCCGGGAGGCGGGATGAACGCCGGCTTCGACCTTTCGCGCGTGGGCGCAGGGTTCGCGGATCCGGTGACCGCCAGCCAGGCTGTATTCCGCGATTCCCTGGAGGCGCTGTCCCAACCCGGCCAACTGGTCGACATCTTGTCTACGGCCGAGGCGCCGGCTGGCGTGCATGCGGGCTCGTGCGCATTGCTGCTTGCGTTGCTCGACCAGGACACGCGGCTGTGGCTCTCGCCCGCGCTCGCCAGCGGCGGCGCGCCGGGGTACTTCCGCTTCCACACGGGCTGCACATTGGCCGCTGAGCCCGCATCTGCTGACTTTGCGCTCGTGGCCGAACCTTCCGAACTCCCCGCGCTGGAGGTCTTTGCAGCGGGCAGCGAAGCCTATCCCGACCGGTCGACCACGCTCGTCGTGCAGGTGGCCGCCCTCGAAGCAGGACGCGGTTGGACGCTGAGCGGGCCCGGCATCCGCAGCACGCGATGCCTCTCGGCGGGCGGCCTTGGCGAGGGATTCGTTGCCCAGTGGGCGCAGAACCGGCGCGGTTTTCCCTGTGGCGTCGATGTGTTCCTTACCTGTGGCGCCCGGATCGCCGGCTTGCCGCGCACCACGCGCCTGGAGGCTTGAGATGTACGTAGCGGTCAAAGGCGGCGAGCGCGCCATCCTCAATTCCTACGCATTGCTTGGCGAGGCGCGGCGTGGCGACGCCACCGTGCCGGAGCTGTCGATCGCGCAGATCCGTGAGCAGCTTCGGCTTTCGGTGGATCGCGTCATGACGGAAGGGTCGGTCTACGACCCCGACCTCGCGGCCCTGGCCATCAAGCAGGCCGCCGGCGACCTGGTCGAGGCGATCTTCCTGTTGCGCGCCTACCGGGCCACGCTGCCGCGGCTGGGCTATACGCTGCCCATCGACACCGGCGCCATGCGCTTGTGGCGGCGCGTTTCGGCCACCTACAAGGACCTGCCCGGCGGGCAGGTGCTCGGCCCGACCTACGACTACACGCAGCGCCTGCTCGATTTCAAGCTCGAGGCCGAGGGCCAGGCCGTCGCAGCGCCTGAAGTGGCCAGTCCGTCGAACGACCCGGCGCCGCGCGTCGTGGACCTGCTCGGCGACGAAGGCCTGCTCGAGGCGCACCTGCCGCCGGCTGGCGACCCGGACCCGGCCGACCTGACCCGGGAGCCCGTGTCTTTCCCCGCAGATCGCGCCACCCGCCTGCAGAACCTCGCGCGCGGGGATGAAGGGTTCCTCCTTGCCATGGGTTACTCCACGCAACGCGGCTACGCCAACTCCCACCCGTTCGCCGGGGAAATCCGCTACGGGCTGGTGGAGGTCGAACTCCAGCCGGAGGAGCTTGGCTTCCCCATCGTGATCGGCGAGATCGCGGTCACCGAATGCCAGATGGTGAACCAGTTCGCCGGGTCGAAGACCGAGCCGCCCCAATTCACGCGCGGCTACGGCCTCGCCTTCGGTCACAGCGAGCGAAAGGCGATGGCGATGTCACTCGTTGACCGGGCGCTGCGCGCGACCGAGCTCGGCGAGGACGTGAAGGCGCCGGCGCAGATGCAGGAGTTCGTGCTGTCCCATTCCGACAACCTCGAGGCGTCCGGCTTCGTGCAGCACCTGAAGCTGCCGCACTACGTGGATTTCCAGGCCGAGCTCGAGCTCGTGCGCAAGATGCGCGCAGGCATGGCCGGGCCGGGCGAGACAACCAAGGAGGCCGCGTGAGCGCGATCGACCTGCCAGCGGTCGTGGAGCGCGACCCGAACTTCAATTTCGGGTACCTCGACGAGCGCACCAAGCGCATGATCCGCCGCGCGATCCTGAAGGCGGTGGCGATCCCGGGCTACCAGGTGCCCTTCGGTTCGCGCGAAATGCCCTTGCCCTATGGCTGGGGGACGGGGGGCATCCAGGTCACGGCCTCGGTGATCGGCCCGGACGACGTGCTCAAGGTCATCGACCAGGGCGCTGATGACACGGTCAATGCGGTCAATATCCGCCGCTTCTTCCAGCGCACGACCGGCGTGGCCACCACGGAGCGCACGACGGATGCCACCCTGATCCAAACGCGCCACCGCATCCCCGAGGTGCCGCTGGTCGAAGGGCAGGTCATCGTCTACCAGGTTCCGATGCCCGAGCCCCTGCAGAAACTTGAGCCCCGCGAAGCCGAGACGCGTGCCATGCACGGCCTTGCCGAGTACGGCCTCATGCACGTGAAACTCTATGAGGACATTGCCCGCTACGGGCATATCGCCACCACCTACGACTACCCGGTGATGGTCGACGGCCGCTACCTGATGGCGCCTTCGCCGATCCCCAAGTTCGACAACCCCAAGATGCACATGAACCCGGCCCTCCAGCTCTTCGGCGCGGGGCGCGAAAAGCGCATCTACGCCGTGCCGCCCTATACGAAAGTCGAGAGCCTGGCGTTCGACGACCACCCTTTCGAAGTGCAGCGCTGGGAAAAGCCCTGCGAGCTGTGCGGGTCGCGCGAAAGCTTCCTCGACGAAGTGATCACGGATGACAAGGGCGGGCGGATGTTCGTCTGCTCCGATACGGACTACTGCCGCAGCCGGAGCGAATCGAATGGATAGCCCGATCCTCAGGGCCTCCGGCATCACCCGGACCTACGGCGCGCGTACGGCTGTGGACGACGTTTCGTTCGAACTCTGGCCGGGCGAGGTGCTTGCAGTGGTGGGCGAGTCGGGCTCGGGCAAGTCGACCCTGCTTAACTGTGTGTCAGCTCGCCTGAAACCTGATGCCGGCAAGGTTGAGTTCCTCACGCGCCACGAAGGGGTTGTCGACGTGCACGCGATGTCCGAGGCCGCGCGGCGCCTGCTCGCGCGGACCGACTGGGGCTATGTGCACCAGAACGCCGCCGAGGGCTTGCGCATGGACGTCTCGGCTGGCGCCAACGTAGGCGAGCGGCTCATGGCTCTCGGCGAGCGCCACTACGGCCGCATCCGCAGCGAAGCCTCGGACTGGCTCACGCGGGTGGAAATGGATGCGGGGCGCATCGACGAGTCCCCGCGCAACTTCTCCGGCGGCATGCGCCAGCGGCTGCAGATCGCGCGCAACCTTGTCACCCGGCCGCGCCTCGTGTTCATGGATGAACCGACCTCGGGCCTCGACGTTTCGGTGCAGGCGAAGCTTCTCGATCTCCTTCGTTCGCTCACCCGGAAATATTCGCTCGCGGCTGTGCTCGTGACGCACGACCTCGCGGTAGCGCGTCTTCTCGCGCACCGCCTGATGGTGATGAAGGCGGGACGCGTCGTGGAGACCGGGCTCACCGATCAGGTGCTCGACGATCCGCAGCATCCCTACACCCAACTCCTTGTTTCCTCGGTGCTGCAACCATGAGCGCTCCTGCGATCCGCGTGCAGGGATTGTCGAAGAAATTCGTCCTGCACAACCAGGGCGGGGCCGAACTGCCCGTGCTCGAGCACGTCGACCTCGAAGTTGCCCCCGGTGAGTGCGTGGTCCTCGACGGCCCCTCGGGCTCGGGCAAGAGCACGCTGCTGAAATGCCTTTACGCCAACTACCGTGCCAACACGGGGACGGTCCACATACGCGAAGGGGATACGGAGACCGAACTCGGCAGCGCCACGCCGCGCGAGTTGCTGCGCCTGCGTCGCGATACGGTGGGCTATGTGAGCCAGTTCCTGCGGGTGATCCCGCGCGTGCCGGCGCTCGATATCGTGGCGGAGCCGCTGGTGGACGACGCCGGGGACGATCCCGAGAAGGTGCGCGAGGCGCAGCGCCTCGCCAAGAACCTGCTGCTGCGCCTGCGCATCCCGCAGCGGCTGTGGTTCGTGCCGCCGGCGACCTTCTCCGGTGGAGAGCAGCAGCGCATCAACATCGCGCGCAGCTTCATCAAGCCGCGCCCGATCCTCCTGCTCGACGAACCCACGGCGTCCCTGGACGCCGACAACCGCGTGACCGTGGTGAGCCTCATCAACGAGGCGCGCGAGCGGGGCGCGGCGATCGTCGGGATCTTCCACGACGCCCGCGTACGCGACTCGGTCGCCACGCACGTCGTCAACATGACAAGGCCGCTATGAACGGTGAACTGGTATTCAAGAGTGCCCGGCTGGTGCTGGGCGGCGAAGTGGTGCAGGGCACCCTCGCGGTTGCAGGCGGGTCGATCGTTGCGGTCGACTCGGGCGGGACGGGTGTGCCGGAGGCGGCCGACCTCGAAGGGGATTACCTGCTGCCGGGGCTGGTCGAACTGCACACCGACAACTTCGAACGCCACCTGATGCCGCGCCCGAAGGTGCGCTGGGCCACGCTGCCCGCGCTCCTCGCACATGACGCCGAAGTCGCGGCTTCGGGCATCACCACAGTATTCGACTCCCTCGGGGTCGGCGATACCGACGAGGACGCCCTGCGCGGCCAGGGTTGGGGCGAAGTCATCCACGCCATTGATCGCGCGACCCAGGACGGGCTCCTGCGCGCCGAGCACCTGCTGCACGTGCGCTGCGAACTGGCGGCGCCGAACACGGTCGAGCTGTTCGAGCCCTTTGTCGGCGACTCGCGCGTCGGCCTGATCTCGCTGATGGACCATACGCCCGGCCAGAGGCAGTGGGAGAACATCGAACAGGCGCGGGTCTACTACACCGGCAAGAAAGGCTGGTCCAACGAGAAATTCGACCGGCAGGTGGTGGATGCAAAGGCCGTGCAGGAGCGGTACGCGCTGCCGCACCGCAGGCATTTCGTGGAATACGCGAAACGCCACGGCATCGTGCTCGCGAGCCATGACGATACGCGCCCGGAACATGTGATCGAGGCGCATGCCGAAGGCGCGACGATCTCGGAATTCCCGACCAGCGTGCTCGCGGCGAGCATGGCCTGTGAAAAGGGCATGTCGGTGGTGATGGGCGCGCCCAACGTGGTGCGCGGCGGCTCCCACTCGGGCAATGTGTCCGCGCTGGACCTCGCCCGCCAGGGACTGCTGCATACCCTCTCGTCGGATTATGTCCCGATCAGTCTGTTGATGGCGGCCTTTCGCCTCGTCGACGAAGCCGGCTGGAGCATCCCACAGGCCGTGGCTGCGGTGAGTTGCAACCCGGCGGCGTCGCTGGGGCTGAAGGATCGCGGGGAGATCGCCCCGGGCAAGCGGGCCGACCTCGTGCAGGTACGGCTGGTCGAGGGATTGGAAGGACGCAAGCAACCCGTGGTGCGCGCGGTGTGGCGCGAAGGCCGGAGGATCGTATGAGCGCGCCCGCCGAAATCACGCCGGCCATCCGGGTTCGTGCGCTTTCGAAGACCTTTCCCGGCGGGCACCGCGCCCTGCATGCGCTCGACCTGGTGGTCATGCCGGGCGAAATGGTCGCCCTGATCGGTGCTTCGGGGTCGGGAAAATCCACCCTGCTGCGCCACATCGCAGGCCTGGCCGCCGCAGACCTCGGGTCGCCGAGCCGGATCGAGATCTTGGGCCGTCCGGTGCAGTCCGAAGGGCGCATCGCCCGCGACGTGCGCAGCGTCAGGGCCGGCGTCGGGTTCGTCTTCCAGCAGTTCAACCTGGTCGGGCGGCTGCCGGTGCTCGTGAATGTGATGGCAGGCGCGGTGCACCGTCTGCCGTTGTGGCGCAGCCTGCCGCGCTGGTTCGGCGCCAAGGAAACGGCTTGCGGCCATGAGGCGTTGCGCCGCGTCGGCATCCCGGAATGCGCGGCGCAGCGCGCATCGACGCTGTCCGGCGGGCAGCAGCAGCGCGCGGCGATCGCGCGCACGCTGGTGCAGGGCGCACGCGTGGTGCTGGCCGATGAGCCCATTGCTTCGCTCGACCCGGAATCCTCCCGGCGCGTAATGGAGATCCTCGCGCGCATCAATCGGGAAGACGGCTGCACCGTCGTCGTTTCGCTCCACCAGGTCAACGTGGCGATGAAGTACTGCCCGCGAACGGTGGCGTTGAACAAGGGGCAGGTGGTCTACGACGGGCCTTCGTCCGCGCTGACACCCGCGTTGCTGCGCGAGCTGTACGGGGCTGAAGCCGACGAAATCCTCTCGCTGCCCGACCATATCTCCACCCTGGTCGACAAGCCCAACCCCACGCCCGCGACTGCCCGGCCGAAATCCATGGCCGAAGCCGCGCTGGTCGTATGAGCATACAAACCTAGGAGCATGACAATGATTCGCAGACTACTCGCAGGCCTCGCACTCGCAGGTGTGACCGCCCTGGCTGCCGGCCCCGCCGCGGCGCAGGAGCTGAAGGAAATCAATTTCGGCATCATTTCCACCGAGTCCTCGCAGAACCTCAAGCAGGACTGGCAGCCGCTCCTCGACGACATGGCGAGGAAGACCGGCCTCAAGGTCAATGCGTTCTTCTCGCCCGACTACGCCGGCATCATCGAGGGCATGCGCTTCAACAAGGTGCATGTCGCCTGGTTCGGCAACAAGTCGGCGATGGAAGCGGTGGACCGCGCGAGCGCCGAGGTATTCGCCCAGATGGTGAACGCGGATGGCTCGCAGGGATACAACTCGGTCCTGCTCGTGCACCGCGACAGCCCGATCAAGTCGGTCGAGGACATGCTGAAGAACGCCAAGTCGCTGTCCTTCGGCAACGGCGACCCGAACTCCACCTCGGGCTTCCTCGTGCCGAGCTACTACGTCTTTGCGATGAACAACGTCGAGGCGAAGTCGATCTTCAGGGTCGTGCGCAGCGCCAACCATGAAACCAATGCGCTTGCCGTGGCCAACAAGCAGGTCGATGTGGCGACCAACAATACCGAGAACCTGGAGAAGATCCAGGAGCGCTTCCCCGAAAAGTTCAAGGAGATGCGCGTGATCTGGACCTCGCCGCTGATCCCGCTCGACCCGCTGGTCATGCGCAAGGACCTGCCGGAAGCCGCCAAGGCGAAGATCAAGACCTTCTTCTACACCTACGGGCAGGGCGGGCAGAAGGAGAAGGACAACCTCATGAAGCTCTCGAAACTCTCGATGTTCAAGGAGTCTTCCAACCGCCAGCTGATCCCGATCCGCCAGCTGGAGCTCTTCCGCGAGAAGACCAAGCTCGAGGCGGACACCGCAATGGCGCCGGCGGACCGGCAGGCAAAGCTTTCGGAGGTCAACCGCAAGCTTGCCGACCTCAACCAGCAACTCGCCCAGAAGTAGGCGGGCACGATGGCGGCGGTCACCGGAGAGACCTTGTTGGCTGCGCCCGCCGTGGCGCGGACGGGATGGCTGCCGCTCGTCGGCTGGGGCGTGATCCTCGCGCTGCTGGCCGCATCCTGGCAGGGCGCGGACATGCGCCCGCTCGACCTCATCCGCGATTCCGGCAACATGGCCAAATACGCGGCGGACTTCTTCCCGCCGAATTTCGGCCAGTGGCGGATCTACCTGGCCGAAATGGTGGTGACCCTGCAGATCGCGTTGTGGGGTACGGCGCTGGCCGTGGTGACGGCGATCCCGTTCGGCCTGGCTTCGTCCTCGAACCTGGTGCCCTGGTGGGTCTACCAGCCTGTGCGGCGACTGATGGACGCCTCGCGCGCGATCAACGAGATGGTGTTTGCGATGCTGTTCGTCGTCGCGGTCGGCTTGGGGCCTTTCGCCGGGGTGCTGGCGATCTGGGTGCACACCACCGGCAGCCTCGCCAAGCTGTTTTCCGAAGCGGTGGAGGCCATCGATCCGCAACCGGTCGAGGGCATCCGCTCCACCGGCGCCAATGCGCTGGAAGAAATCGCCTATGGCGTGCTGCCGCAGGTGCTGCCGCTGTGGATCTCGTTCACGCTTTACCGCTTCGAAGCCAACGTGCGTTCGGCCTCCGTGGTCGGCATGGTCGGGGCCGGCGGCATCGGCGTGATCCTGTGGGAAATCATCCGCGGGTTCTACTACGCGGAAACCTGCGCCGTGATGATCATCATCGCGGTCAGCGTCACGCTGATCGACCTCGCCTCGGCGCGCATCCGCCAGACTCTTATCTAGGAGGCCCCATGGCCCTGAGCGTTGAAGACATCGCGGTGCTGTTCGAAGTCCGCGGCCGGGAAATGTACGGGCGCGAAGCCGTCAGCCAGCTGGAACATGCCCTGCAATGCGCGCAGCTGGCGGAGGATGCCGGGGCGGGTCCCGAACTGGTGGGCGCCTGCCTCCTTCATGACCTCGGGCACCTGCTCGCCGCGCCGAAAGGCGAAATGCGGGACGACGTGGATGACGTGCACCAGTATTTCGCGATTCCCTTCCTGCGCGGTGTATTCCTTGACGCAGTCCTCGAGCCGATCCGTCTGCACGTGGACGCGAAGCGCTGGCTCTGCGCAGCGGAGCCGGCCTATTGGGACAGCCTGTCGCCCGCGTCCAAGCACAGCCTCGAATTGCAGGGCGGCTTCTTCGCGGAGAGCGAAGCGAAGAAATTCATCGAGCAGCCGCACGCCTCCGAGGCAGTCCTGCTGCGGCGCTGGGACGACATGGCGAAGACCCCGGGCAGGGCCACGCCGCCGCTGCGCCACTACCTGTCAGTGCTCGAGTCCTGCCAACTGGTTCAGAACGAGAAGGACGCCAGCACGATCAGCGCGCCCAGCGCGGCGCCGGCCAGCACGTCGCTCGGGTAGTGAAGGCCGAGCACCAGGCGTGACGCCGCGACGAGCAGCGTGAACGGGACCAGGAAGGGCACAAGCGCCGGGTAGTACGAGCAGGCGACCAGCGTGAAGGCCACGGCGTGCAACGTGTGCCCGGATGGAAAGCTGAACTGGTCCAGCGGTTGGGCGCCCGCCGCGATGTGCTGGTGCACCTGGTAGGGCCGCGGACGCAGCGTGCCGCGCTTAAGGAGCTTGTAGGTCAGCGTGCAGGCGAGTCCCACCGCAGCCATGTGGAACACAGGCAGCGGCGCGTTGAGCCGGTCTGCAAGCAGCAGCGCAAGCATCAGCGCATACCAGAGGATCCCGTTGCCCAGCCAGCTGACCGCCCGGAACAGGGCGAGGAGTACGGGCACGCGGATCATCCGGTTGAACGAAACGCACACCCGTTCGTCCCAGTTCTGGAGTCTTGCGAGGGTCAGTTCGAGTCGGCTCATGCGCGCAGGTTGCACGCTGCATGTGAAGCCGGCGTGACCAGCGCGTGAAGATTGCGTTACTCAGAACGCAAGCACTAGGATCCAGACGGCAGCGGCATTGAGGAGGGACACCATCACGGCCGCGCTGCCGATGTCCTTGGCGCGCTTGGCGAGGCGATGATCCTCGAGCGAGATGCGGTCCACCGTCGCCTCCACTGCGGAGTTGAGCAATTCGACGATGAGCACGAGGAGCACGCTGCCCACCAGCAGGGCCTTTTCCGTTCCCGAGGGGCCGAACCAGAGTCCGAGCGGCACCATCACCAGGGCGAGCAGGAGTTCCTGGCGGAACGCATCCTCGTTGCGGGTCGCTTCAGAGAGGCCGGCGAGCGAGTAGCCAGTGGCGTTGATCAGGCGCCGCAGGCCGGTCTTGCCTTTGTGAGGGCTTTCCATGGGGGCGGAATGTATCACGCTGTGTCGCAATTTCGCGCGTGTCACCAACCTTTCACGCGCTTGTCACCGCACCGTAACCCGGCGTGCCTAAAGTCCGACGCGAACCCACAAGTAAAGGATGCGCGCATGGATCGGATCGATGACAGGGTGCTGGCCCGTGCCAGTTCGGGACCGGCAGTACAGAGGACCCTGTTCGAAAGGATCGACCAACGGGTGTTCGACGCCCTGTATTCGCGGTCGCTGGTCTACAACACTTGCTGGGAGGATCCCGCCGTGGACCGCAGGGCGCTCGACCTGGGCCCCAACGACCATGTGCTGGTCATCACGAGCGCCGGCTGCAACGCCCTCGACTACGCGCTCACCGGCGTGGCGAGCGTGCACGCAGTCGATGCCAATCCGCGCCAGTCGGCGCTGCTTGAACTCAAGCTCGCCGGCATTCGCAGGCTGGAGTTCCAGGATTTCTTCGGCTTGTTTGGCAACGGACACCATCCGGACGCAAAGCGGATCTACCGCAGCGCGCTGCGGTCGGACCTGTCGCCGTTTGCGCGCGATTTCTGGGACCAGCGCATCGGCTGGTTCGCCGACGAGAGTCGTGGCGGGAGCTTCTACTACCACGGGTTGTCCGGCGTGGTGGCGCGCGGATTCAGGCACTACCTCGCGTTGCGGCCGGCCTTGCGCCGCGGCGTGGCGGAACTGCTCGAAACGCGCACGCTCGCCGAGCAGCGCAGCGTCTACGACTCGCAGGTGCACCCGCATATGTGGGGGCGGGGACTGAACTGGGTCCTGTCGCAAAGCGTGACCATGAGCCTCTTGGGCGTCCCGGGGCCGCAAAAACGCGAAGTCGAACTGCAGCACCAGGGCGGGGTGGCAGGATTCGTGCGCGAGGCGATCGAGTACGTGTTCCGCGACCTGCCGCTGCAGTCGAACTATTTCTGGACGCTCTACCTGCGCGGGCGCTACAGCCCCGACTGCTGCCCGGAGTACCTGAAGCCGGCCAATTTCGCCGCGCTCAAGGGCGGGCTCGCCGACCGGATCGCGGTGCATACCTGCACGGTGACCGAGTTCCTGCGCGGCACGCGCGAGCCGATCACCCGGCTGGTGCTGCTCGACCACATGGACTGGATGAGTTCCTACCTGCCGGAGGCCCTGTGCGAGGAATGGGAGGCGATTCTCGAGCGGGCGAAGCCCGGGGCGCGGCTGATCCTGCGCAGCGCCCACCGCCGGCCGGCGTATCTCCACCAGCTGAAGGTGGGCGGACGCCCGCTGAAGGAACTGCTCAAGTTCCATGACGGCCTCGCGATGGCGCTGCAGCCGCTGGATCGCGTGCATACCTACGCAGGCTTTCACATCGCGGACATCCCGGCGTGATGCTGGTCGAAGATGGCCGCGTGCTGCTGCGCCTCTTGCGGGGCCAGCCCCGCGCCGCCAACCATGCGGATCGGCTGGAAGCCTTCTATGCGCCGCAGGCGGAGCACTACGACCGCTTTCGCGAGCGCCTGTTGCACGGACGCCGCGAGTTGATCGAACGGCTCGACCCCCGGCCCGGGCAATCCGTGGTGGAGCTCGGCGGCGGCACGGGGCGTAATCTCGAATTCCTTGGCGATCGCGTGGGCACCCTGGGGCGGTTCGAACTGGTCGACCTGTGCCCGTCGCTGCTTTCGCAGGCGAGGAAACGCTGCGAGCGCTGGCCCGGGATTGTCACGGCGGTGCAGGCCGATGCCACGACCTACCGGCCGGCGTGGGCGAGCAAATACGGGGTCGACTGCGTGGTGTTCTCCTATTCGCTCACCATGATCCCTGACTGGCGGCGCGCGATGAACAATGCCATCCGCATGTTGAGGCCGGGCGGACTGCTGGGCGTGGTGGATTTCTACGTGTCGCCGGACGTGCCCCGGCCCGGAGGGGCGCGCCATGGCTGGGCGGCGCGCCGCTTCTGGCCGCGCTGGTTCGGCCACGACGGCGTGAACCTCAGCGCCGAACACCTGCCCGAACTGATGCGGCGCACGGACCCGGTGGTGTGTGAAGAGCGGCTCGCGCCGGTGCCCTACCTTCCTGCATTGAAAGCACCCTATTACCTGTATGTCGGCAGAAAACGGGCCGGCTGACCCGTTCGGGCTCCCAGACCCGGGAGCCACACGGGTCCGGTCCATTTTCCTGTCGGACATCCACCTGGGCACGCGCGCCTGCCAGGCCGACCACCTGCTCGCGTTCCTGCGCGCACACGAGTCGGAGCACATCTACCTGCTGGGCGACATCGTCGACTTCTGGGCGCTCGCGCGGGAGATCCACTGGCCGGCGCTCCACAACACCTTCGTGCAGAAGATGCTCAAGCGCGCACGCCACGGCGTACGGGTGACGTTCGTGCCGGGCAACCATGACGAAGCCCTGCGCGAGTACGCGGGCAGTGCGTTCGGCGACATCCATGTGGTCCGCGAGGCCGTGCACGTGGCCGCGGACGGCCGCCGCTACCTGTTGATCCACGGCGACGAGTTCGACCAGATCACGCGCTACCACCGCTGGCTGGCGGAACTGGGGGACGTCGCGTACACGCTGCTCGTGCGGATCAACATCCTGCTGTCCTGGGTTCGCCGCAAGCTGGGCAAGCCCGGCTACTGGTCGCTTGCGGGATATGCCAAGCGCAAGGTCAAGGGCGCGCTGGATTTCATCTACGGGTACGAAGCCAGCGTCGCGCACCATGCCCGCAACCGCGGCATGGATGGGGTGATCTGCGGGCACATCCACAGTGCCGCGATCAAGGACATCGAAGGGGTGCGTTACATCAATTGCGGCGACTGGGTGGACAGTTGCTCGGCCGTGCTCGAGCACCTCGACGGGCGCATCGAGCTCGTCCACTGGGAGCAGGACGAATCAGCCGGTGCCCAGCCCGACTTGTTCAGGCAGCTAGGTGGGAATCCGCAGCAGCGCGACGCCCATGCGGATCTGCGTCCCCTCGGCGATGCCGTCGCACAAGGCGAAGCCCGCGGGCGCGAATACGATGATCGTGGAGCCGTGCTCGAACCAGCCCAGTTCGTCGCCCTTGCGAAAGGACGCATCGCAGGCGATCCGGTTGGGGCCGCGGTAACGAAGGTGTAGCAGCACGTCGAGGAATTGAAGGCGGATGCTGGCCACGAGGATCGCGGCCACGGGCACCAGCGTCACTACGTGGCCTGAGCCCGCCAGTTCGGTGCGGATGACCGCGCGCTCGTTGCGGCAGTAGAGGCTTTCCACCCGCTTCAGCGCGATCGGGTTCACGTTCCAGGTGTCGCCGGAGATGTAGGTGACTTCGCGCACGCGACCGTCGCATGGCGCGTGGAACCGGTGGTACATGTTCGAGCGCAGCCGCAGCGTCACGTAAGTCCCGTTGCGATACAGCGCTTCGAGCGCGGGGTCGCAGAGGAGGTCCTGCAGGCGGTAGAGAAACCCCTTGGCCTGGATCAGCATCCCGTCCTCGACGCGGCCGGAAGCGCCGACGATGGCGTCGCAGGGGCTGGCGAGGACGTTCGGATCGGGATCGACCGGACGGGCCCCCGGCTTCAGTTCGCGGATGAAGCAGTCGTGCATGCTGGTGAAGGTGCTTTTACGTGCCTCGGAGAGGTCGAGCGCGCCGAACCAGCGCCAGACCGCAATCGAGAAATCCCGGATGAGGGGCTGTTCGATCTTGCTGAACCAGCCCATGAAGAGGGTGAGCGCCCGGCGCGGGATGCGGTTGGTCAGCAGGAAGTTCAGGTCATCCTGCTGCAGGAGGCGGGCGAAGGCGGCGCGCATGGTCATGTTGGCGTAATCCGGTTGCGGTAAAAGTCAGGCATGGAAACCACTCTTGCGATTATTGCCACTGGGACGGCCGCGCTGGCCCTCCTGCTTCCCAAACTCCGCGAGCGCTTCGAGCTGTCCCGGGCCAAGCACCGGTCGCTTGCCGGCCACTCGCGCATGAGCCGGCTGGCAGCGGCCCAGGTGCCGTACTACGAGTACGACGGCGTGCGCTTTTTCGATTCCGACGGCGCGCCCGCCGAAGTGGCTGCGCTGCGCTACACGGGGTTTGCGCGCCTGTCGGATTTGTACCGGCAGCGGTTCGCGGAGACCGCGCGTGTCACCGCCGGTGCGCGAGCCGGCCTGTCCGACCTGCAGTTCACCGCCAACTACCGGGTGCCGTTCCAGTACCGCCGCTTCGTGCGCGGCCGCCTCGATGCGGGCTCGTTTGTCCGCTCGTCTTCCGGCGTCTGCGTGGAGGACCTCGACGGGAACCAGCTCTACGACCTGACCGGATCCTATGGGGTGAACGTGTTCGGGGTCGACTTCTACAAGAAGTGCATGGCGGAGGGCAGCGCGCGCGCCGCCGAGCTGGGCCCCGTGCTGGGCGCTTACCATCCCTCGGTCGCCTACAACGTGCGCCGGCTGCAGGAGATCTCCGGCCACGAGGAGGTGTCGTTCCACATGTCTGGCACCGAGGCCGTGATGCAGGCGGTGCGCCTTGCGCGCTACCACACGCGCCGCTCGCACCTCGTGCGCTTCTGCGGGGCCTACCACGGCTGGTGGGGCGACGTGCAGCCGGGCGTGGGCAATCCGGTCCCGGCGCGCGACACCTACACGCTGAGCGAGATGAGCGAGAACACGCTGCGGGTGCTGAGGAAGCGCCGCGACATCGCCTGCGTGCTGGTGAACCCCTTGCAGGCGCTGCATCCGAACGCAAGCGCACCCGGCGACGGAGCGCTGGTCGCCAGCGGCCGCAAGGCCGGCTTCGACCGCGCCGCCTACACCGAGTGGCTGCGGCAGCTTCGCGAAGTGTGCACGGAGCGCGGCATCGTGCTGATCTTCGACGAGGTGTTTGTCGGGTTTCGCCTGGCGATGGGCGGGGCGCAGGAATACTTCGGCGTGCGCGCCGACCTGGTGACCTACGGCAAGACGCTGGCGGGCGGCTTCCCGGTCGGCGCGGTGTGCGGCCCGCACCGGTGGATGACCCGCTTTCGCGAGGATCGGCCCGCAGACATCTGCTTCGCGCGCGGGACGTTCAATTCGCATCCCTATGTGATGGGGGCCATGCAGGTCTTCCTCGAGCACCTCGAAACCGAGGCCGGGCAGGCGGTGTATCGCGACCTCGATGCGACGTGGGACGGTCGCGCCGCCCGCCTCAACGAACGACTCGCCGCGGAATCGATCCCGGTGCGGGTGGCGAACCTGTCTTCGATCTGGACGGTTTTCTATACGCAACCCTCGCGCTACAACTGGATGCTCCAGTACTACCTGCGCGCCGAAGGCATCGCGCTGAGCTGGGTGGGCACGGGTCGGTTCATTTTCAGCCTCAACTACACCGAGGCCGACTTCGAGGCGGTTGTCGACCGGTTCCTGGCGGCTGCTCGCGCAATGAAGGCGGAGGGCTGGTGGTGGTCGGATCCCGCGCTGACCAATCGCTCGATCGGGCGCGGGATCCTGCGCGAGATGATCCGCCACCGGTTCAGCCGCGCGGAGGATGGCCCATCGGGTCAATCAGTTGCCCGCGCATGAGGTAGAACGGCGCCTTGTAGTACAGCATCAGGTCGTGGAACGGGTCGGTGAGGATCTTGATCGCCCAAACGATGCCGGTGTTCACGTCACGGATGAAGAAGAGATGCACCGTGCGGAACAAGAGGCCGCCGATCCCGAGTGCAAGCCACACCAGGCCGACATTGAGGATGAATCCCTCCTTGCCGGTCGGGGCTTCCAGCAAGCCGAACAGGGTCGGTTCCAGAACGAGGGCGAGGGGGGATGCGGCCCAGATGGCCAGCAGCACGGTCTTGCGCTGCAGGTTGTAGCCGACCTTGATCTCTTCCTTGTACTCGTGGGTGGCGCGGTTGACCACGTCGTAGCCCTTCGGTTCGAAGAAGAAATGCCCGGCCTGGCGGGTGGTCATCGATACCAGCCAGCCGACCAGCGCGGCGACGGCCGGGTTGATGAACAGCAGGCAGTACGCGGCCAGGAAGCTCGCCGCGCTCACGAAGTGCAGCGACTGGTTGATCCGGCTGTGGTGGTAATAGCGGTGGTCGTCCCATCGCTGCACTTCAAGTGTACGCAGGAGCTCTTTCATCGGTTCCTCTCGGTTGAGGCGGCACGGCGCCGCCGGACACCCGCAAGGTACGAACGGAGCGTGACAATTTGTCGCGGATTGCGTTACGAATTCGCGACGGCGGGTTAAACAAAAACGTCACCCGGCTGTCACGCGCAGGACGCATACGAGTGCGATCCTCGAGTCCGTGCAGAGCACCATGCCCCCGATCCTCGTCGAGCAACTGCCGGTCGTGCGCCGGTCGTTGCGGATCGCGGTGGTGACGGAAACCTATCCGCCCGAGATCAACGGGGTGGCCACCTCGGCGGCGCAGTTCGTGGAAGGCCTGCGCAGGCTCGGCCACCAGATCCACCTGGTGCGTCCCCGCCAGGGGCGGGACGATGCCCCGGGGAGCGATGCCGGCCTCAGCGAGGCGCTGACCCGCGGCCTTGCCATCCCCCGGTACCCGGACCTCAAGATGGGGCTGCCGGCCAAGCGGGTGCTCAAGCGCCTGTGGTCGCTGCACCGGCCGGACATCGTGCATGTGGTCACCGAGGGGCCGCTCGGGTGGTCCGCGCTGCAGACGGCGAGGATGATGGAGATCCCCGTGGTGTCGGACTTTCGCACCAACTTCCATGCCTACAGCCGCCACTACGGCATCGGTTGGCTGAAGAAACCGATCCTCGGGTACCTGCGCAAGTTCCACAATCGCACGCTCTTCACGCTGGTCCCGACGGATGCGATGCGTTGCACGCTGGTGGATGCGGGCTTTCGCAACGTAGAAGTGATCGCACGCGGCGTCGATACGGGACTGTTCGATCCGGCGCGCCGGAGCCAGGGTCTGCGCGCCGCCTGGGGTGCCGCACCGGATACGCCGGTGATCCTGCACGTGGGGCGCCTGGCGCCGGAGAAGAACCTCACGGCCCTGGCCGCGGCTTTCGAGGCGATCCGCCGCAGTTCGCCCGGCGCGCGCTTCGTCGTCGTCGGCGATGGCCCGGCGCGCGCGTCGCTCGAGGAGCGCTGCCCCGGCATCGTGTTTGCAGGGACGCGTACGGGCGTCGACCTCGCCCAGCACTATGCCTCGGCGGACATCTTCCTTTTTCCGAGTCTCACCGAGACCTACGGCAACGTCACCATCGAGGCCATGGCGAGCGGCCTGGCCGTCGTGGCCTTCGACTACGGCGCAGCCAAGCTGCACATTCGAAGTGGCTGGAACGGATTGCTCGCCAAGGGCGAAGACGCGCAAGGCTGGATCGGGCTGGCAGCCGAACTCGCTGTGGATCCGCTACATGCAAGAGTCCTGGGTGCGCGGGCCCGGGAGGCGGCGCTGGAACTGGGTTGGGATCGTGTCGTGCGGCGCCTCGAGGCAGTTCTACTGTCGGCAACCGGGCAAACTACAGACGTTCGTCCATCCTGCGAAGGCGCTCGGCGATCACGCGCATGATCTGAAGGTAGAGGTGCGGGGTCTGCTGGACCATGAAGAGGAAGCGCTTCCCCGGGATGGCCACCAGCTTGCAGTCGCTTATCGCGGTTGCGGTGTACGTTCGCAGTGAGGGCTCGAGCAGTGCCATCTTGCCCAGCACGCCGCCCTGTCCGAGGATCTCGACCCCCTTGCCGCGGATGGAAAGTTCTACTTCCCCTTCCAGGACCACATACACTACATCGGCCGGATCGCCGGCAGAGAAGAGCGGCTGGCCCTTGGGGAAGGTGGGGAAGGTCACGCCTTCTGTTTCATTGCGGGACAGGTCAATGGTCGCTGTCATGTGCGTCTTCCTGTCCTGGGTGTGTTACGAAAATTCAAGTTCAGGATGGCGTGGCCAGCGTGTAGAGCAGCTCTTCCTGCGCCGAGCGCCGGCGTCCGCGCCGCGGCTTCACGCGTGCATACCCGCCGTCCGCGTCCATCTCCCACGCCTGGCAGTTGTCGGCGAGGTAGGGCAGGAGCCCTTCGCGGATCACGCGGCGTTTGAGCGCGGGGTCGAGGATCGGGAAGCACAGTTCGATGCGCCGGAAGAAGTTGCGGTCCATCCAGTCGGCGCTGGCGAGCCAGGTGTCGTCGGCGCCGTCGTTGTGGAAGTTGAAGATGCGCGAGTGCTCGAGGAACCGGCCGACGATCGAGCGCACGCGGATGTTTTCAGAGAGCCCCGGGATGCCCGGCTTCAGCCCGCACACGCCGCGCACGAGGAGCTCGATCTTCACGCCGGCCCCGGAGGCGGCGTAGAGCTCCTCGATGATGACGGGCTCGAGCAGCGAATTCATCTTCGCGACGATGCGCGCGGGCTTGCCCTCGGTCGCAAGGCGGGCCTCGTTGCGGATGGCGGCCACCACGCCCTTGTGCAGGCTGAACGGCGACTGCCACACATGGCGCAGCTTGCCCGCGCGGCCGAGGCCCGTGAGCTGCTGGAAGACATCGTTGGCGTCGGCGCAGATTTCCTCGTTGGAGGTCATCAGGCCGAAGTCCGTGTAGAGGCGCGCGGTGCGCGGATGGTAGTTGCCGGTGGCGAGGTGCACGTAACGCTTCAGGCTGCGCACGCCCTCGGCGGCTTCCTCGCGGCGCACGATGAGCGACATCTTGGCGTGCGTCTTGTGGCCGACCACGCCGTAGACCACGTGGGCGCCCACTTCCTCGAGGCGCGCCGCCCAGTTGAGGTTCGCCTCCTCGTCAAAGCGCGCCATGAGTTCCACCACCACGGTGACTTCCTTGCCGCGGCGGGCCGCGTCGATGAGGATCTCCATCAGCTCGCTGTCGGTGCCGGTGCGGTAGACCGTCTGCTTGATCGCGATGACCTGCGGGTCGGTGGCCGCCGTGCGGATGAAGTTGATGACCGGCGTGAACGACTGGTAGGGGTGGTGCAGCAGCACGTCCTGCCTGGCCAGCACCTCGAAGAGGTCGGGCTTGTCTTCAAGCGCCGCCGGCAGCCCGGGCTGGAAGGGCGGGTACTTGAGCTCGGGGCGCTCCACCTGGTTCGGGACTTCGCGCAGGCGGTACAGGTTCACCGGCCCGGCGACCCGGTAGAGGTCGTTGGCGTCGAGGCCGAACTGCTGCAGCAGGAATTCGGTCATGCGTTCCGAGCAGCTGTCGGCGACCTCGAGCCGCACCGCATCGCCGAAGTGCCGGTGCAGCAGTTCGCCCTGCAGCGCGATGCGCATGTTGGTGACCTCCTCCTCGTCGACGAAGAGGTCGGAATTGCGCGTGACGCGGAACTGGTAGCAGCCCAGCACGCTCATGCCGGAGAAGAGCTCACCCACATGGGCGTGCAGGATCGACGAGAGGAACACGAAGTCATAGCCGGCGCCGGCGACTGCGGCCGGCAGCCGGATCAGGCGCGGCAGCGCGCGCGGCGCCTGCACGATGGCTGCGCCGGAGCTGCGGCCGAACGCATCACGCCCGTCCAGCTCGACCGCGAAGTTGAGGCTCTTGTTGAGCACCTTGGGGAAAGGGTGCGCGGGGTCCAGCCCGATAGGCGTGAGTACCGGGAGCAGCTCGCGGAAGAAGTAATCCCGGATCCAGAGTTTTTGCGGCGCGGTCCAGTCCTTGCGACGGCGGAAATGGATGCCTTCGTCCGCAAGCCTCGGCAGCAGGACTTCATTGAGGAGCGTGTACTGCGCTTCGACCAGCAGCCGGACTTCGCGGACCACGAGTGCATAGACTTCGACCGGGTCTTTGCCGTCGGGGCCAGCCTCGTGAACGTTGAGCTTGATCTGCTCCTTCAGGCCGGCCACCCGGATCTCGACGAATTCGTCCAGGTTGGACGAAACGATGCACAGGAACTGGAGTCTTTCCAGCAGAGGCACGGCCTCGTCGGCCGCCTGGGCCAGAACGCGCCGGTTGAAGGCCAGGAACCCGAGTTCTCGGTTGAGGAAGTGCGCGTGGGGAAAGGAACGCTTCATGACCGGATTGCCAATAAAGAAACAGTCTAACGCGCCTGGATGACAGATTTGTGACACCTCTTCTCCTGCAATCGTAGTGTCACATTCATGCGTTAAGTTTGCGGTGCGTCAAACCTTCCCCGGACTCCCCCTTGATCGATACCCCCCACACTTCGTCAGACTATGAGCAACAGTTGGCCCTGGCCCACGACCGCGTCCTGCAACTGGGCGCCCGCGTGGAGCGCCAGGTGGTCGATGCCATCGAGTCGCTGGGCAGCGGGTCGGAAGCCCTGATCGACCAGATCATGCTGCATGAAGGCCTGGTCAACGCGCTCGAAATGGAGATCGATGCGCTGGTCGGGCAGATCATCGCCCGGCGGCAGCCGACCGCCCGCGACCTGCGCATGCTGATGGCCGTGATCAAGATCACCACCCACCTGGAGCGGGTCGGCGACGAGGCCAAGAAGATCGCGCTGCAGGCGCGCCGCATTTTTGCGCGGGGCGCGGCGATGCTGCCGCGCTATGTCGAAGTCCGCCGCATTTCGCAGATGGCGCTGGCGATGCTGCGCACATCCCTTGCGGCGCTGGAGCGTCTCGAAGTGGGCGACGCCGAAGGCGTGGCGCACCGCGACCTGGCGGTGGATGACGCGTTCCGCGGCATCCTGCGCCAGTTGATCACGTACATGATCGAGGACCCGCGCACGATTTCCTCCGCGCTCGATATCCTGTTCATCGCAAAGTCGCTCGAGCGCATCGGTGACCACGCGAAGAACATCGCGGAGCAGGTGATCTACGCCATCGACGGCCGCGACATGCGCCACGCCTCGGATCCCGCGCGTTCGACATACACCAGTGGCTCTTGAGCGGGCGCGGCGCATTGCCGCGTTCGTTGTGCGGTGCTAACGTCGGGCATGCCCCGCCACGACCTCCTCGCCGCGATTGACCTCGGATCCAACAGCTTTCACCTGGCGATCGGTCGCGTGGTGGACGGTCAGATCTACCCGCTCGACTCGCTGCGCGAGGCTGTCCGCCTCGGCGGCGGGCTGACGGCCGAGAAGCGCATCGACCGGGCGACGCAGGCCCGCGCGATGGAGGCGCTGGCCAAGTTCGGCGAGCGCCTGCGGGGGTTCCCCAAGCAGGCGGTGCGCGTGGTGGGCACGAACACGCTGCGGGTCGCGAAAAACGCGCCGCAGTTCCTGCGCGAGGCGCGCGAGGCGCTGGGCTTTCCCATAGAAGTGATTGCCGGACGGGAGGAGGCGCGCCTCATTTACGTCGGCGTTGCGCACTCGTTGCCCGCGGGCGAGCAGCGCCGCCTCGTCGTCGACATCGGCGGTGGGTCGACTGAACTGATCATCGGGACGGGTCTCGAGCCCGCGCTGACCGAGAGCCTGTACATGGGCTGCGTGAGTTTCAGCCTCAAGTACTTCCCGGAAGGGCGCGTCGACAAGCAGCGCATGAAGGCGGCCGAGGTTGCCGCCCGCCAGGAACTCGCCGGCATCGTCAAGGAATACCGGGCAACAGGATGGCAGGAGGCGGTGGGCTCCTCGGGCACCGCCAAGACGCTCGCTGACCTGTCGGTGCAGTACGGTTTTTCAGAAGGCGGCATCACCCGCGAGGGCCTCGAGCGGTTGCGCAGCCACCTGATCAGGCTCGAGCGGTGCGACACCGAGACCATGCCCGGCCTGCGCGCGGATCGCGCACCGGTGCTGCCGGGCGGTTTGGCGATCATGCTCGCCGTAT
>Ga0214919_10002635_pt1 | contig 27899 bp, 31 predicted proteins | sample LL1503_MetaG_FD_177994 | JGI IMG/M metagenome (GOLD analysis project Ga0214919, IMG submission 177994) | Freshwater microbial communities from Lake Lanier, Atlanta, Georgia, United States - LL-1503 | ecosystem: Environmental > Aquatic > Freshwater > Lake | place: USA: Georgia | collected...
ATAATACCCTGTAGGATATCCTTGTTTCTTTGTGCTGCCTCTATTTGTTTCTTTTCAGTTACTTCTAGATTTATTATATTAGCCTTAGAAGCTTTAATAACAGCATCGTATTGATCTAATTTAAGCTTATAAATCTCCTCCTCGGACATACCTTGGAGTCTTAGAATATTCTCTTGTGCACTTATAGCAGACAATTGCTTTTCTTGCATAGCAAGATTGGCAGCAGAATCAGCATTAAGTTTCTTTTGTTCTTCATCAACTCCAGTTACTGCAGCTTTAATATCGTCCCAGTATGCGTAGATAGCACCAAGAGCAATTACAAGTAATCCAATACCAGTAGATCCAATAGCAGCTTTAATACCTTGAAATGCAGTAACAGCTACTTTCTTAAGGTTAGTGAAAGCATCTCCCATATCTGCTAAGGCAGTTAACCCTTGGGTTAAAGCCATAGCCCCTTGTACCTTTTGGAAAGTCTTTTCGAAATCTTTAGCGTCTCCACCAGCTAAACTAATAGCACCTTGAATAGCTGTGAATCCTCCAGCTACAGCTGCTAAAGATTTAGTAACTGCCTGAAATTTACCTTGGGTTGTAAAAGCATTTGCAGTATCATTGGCATCTGCTAATGTTTCTTTTAACTGCCCTACCTTTGCTGCAGCAGCATTAATAGCTTCTGGTGTTGCGTTAACACTAGCTAATAATTTCTGATACTCTACCTGAGCTTCTTTGATTTGAGATTTTAAACTCTGAAACCCGGTTACTTCAATGTCTATATTTTCGTCTGCCATTTTGGTTGTTTATTTTTAAATATAATTTTGTTATCCAACGAAGGTGAAATAAACTTCTGTTGAATAACTTTCTACTGGTGTTTGCCCTTGGAAAAGTATTGGTGACCCAGGTTTTGCGATTAATTCTTGATAATCTACAATAACTCCTTCTTGAAAATATTGGTAAATTAAATTTACTGAGGTTTCTACTGTTAAATCTACTGCAATAAAGTTAGTTGCATTGTAATCAATAGTGTGTGTCACATCCCAACTTGAACCTGCATAACCGGCTTGATCAAGGTAAAGATAAGTACTAGGATCTGGACAAGTGTAGTATGTGAAATATGCTGTTAAGTTTGAACCGGTTCGGTTAATAGCTCTGAATGTTACAGTATTAGTTCTATCAATTGGGGTAAGATCTGCACAGTCTAATGTTGGTCCTGATGCTGTTGCTCCCACATAGTACTTAACAACTTTTCCATCTGACACAAATCCAGTTACGCCTACTTGTCCTAAATTTCCAATAGCTACATCTGAGTTAACATCATAATAGAATGTATTAGAATCAAGGAATGCCGGATCGCTAGTGTAGAAAGTTTCATATGATTGACCTCCAGTATTACTACAAGCTGATGCTGCTGTTCCGTAAGTAACTGGACCTGTACCACCAGTACCACTGTTTACACTAGCAGATCTAGAATACACTCCACCGTTAGGATTATATCCACAGTTACAACCACTGCAATCGCCAAAAGAAGTAATAGTTATACCATTAGCCCCTACCCTACATTGTGCACTTGCATTCTTGTAGTATCTATTTGGGATAAGTGTAGTAGTTCCAGTATTGTTTCCGTATAGTACAGTACAAGCTGCTAATGTAGGTTTATCGCCGTATATTGTTTGTGAGTAAGAAGTACAGCAACAAGCAGTACAGAAAGTATCTGAACCACAAACGGAAATAGCATATAATGTAGGTACACATGCACATCCTGATCCAGTTCCTATTGCTATGAGAACACCAAATTCATTAACCTGCATAGTGTAATTACCATCATAGTACCAACCGGCAGGAGCTGGAATAGATCCTGAAGGATTTCCATAGATAAATTGGGAATCATACATCCTTTTATTATTACCATAAACAGTAAATTTATTTATACCTCTACAGCAATATGCATCACATTGTGTAAGGCCAAAACAAACATTTGTAAATTCTGTTAACACAGTTCCAGTAATTGTAGTTGGTCCAGTGGCTCCTATAGAAACTCCGATATTACCTAATCTTACTAACTGAACTTTTACGTTCTGCTTAGTTCCTAGTACGTAATCACTTATTTTTGTTACCGTCCACCAACTATCTTTAACCATTACAATGTCATTAAAGTTGATGTTATAAACGTCAGTAGAATCTAAAGCAAATGTAGCTTCCATGATTCTTGAATAAGGACTGTAAGTTGAATCAAACCAAGCTTCCCAATACTTAACATAGGTTGTGTTAGTTGTTCTACCAGCAAATCCAGTAGCACCTGATCCACCTGCTGCTGGATAAATGTTGTTCAGGGGATTCCAAAACTGGGGATTGTTAGTCCAGTTAAGATCGTATGATGCCTGATCGAAAGGGTAAATGTTAAACTGAGATATTAAGGGGTATGATGTTTGCTGTACAGAAGCTCCAGTAGCCCCTGGGGTATTTCTGAGGTACCAATTTAATCCAGTAGGAACTTGTTGGATACCATTATAGAAAACTAACCTAGGCTTAACCTGCATAGGTTGTCTTTGCGTCTCTGTGTCTTTAGCAAAGTGCGGGATTAAGAATCCACCTGTACCAGCAATAGGTGCTAAAGGAACTGGAGCAAATATAGAAGTGATTGTTCTATCTCCAGTTATAAGTTCTATATTAGAATCTTGGTTAAGCTGACCGAATACCTGTTTATTCTGTTGTTGGAAACTGAAATTAAACACATCAGATTCTTCAGAGTCTTTAAATATAACTCTACGTGGTTGGGTATAGAAAAGTGGTTTTACAGTAACGTCTAGTTCTTCATTAAGTTTATCCGTCCAGTCTAATTGTTCCCCTTGTTTAATCCAATCAACCCAAGGTTCTATCTTAAAGTTTTTTACATTCTCTTTATCAGGTTCCCACATCAACTTAAATCTGTCATTGATTCCTTTTATAAAATCAATTTGTTTATATTGGGTTGGCATTAAACCCTGAGGTATAACTACTTCTGGTCCTGTAAATGTTATGGATCCAGTTTGAAACATTAAAAAAGTAAATTGAAAAAGGGAAACATACACATAAAATTCTAAGGTATCCCCTTGTGTGTAGTTACCACTGAAGTCAAATTCATACACGGGACTAAATCCAGGAATAGGATATTGAGATGTTGCGTATCTGGTGTCTGTAAAATTTCCTAGTGATTCTAAATAACCAGTTCTACTAACTATCTGTACCCCATTTTTATTCATTGCATAACTAAAAGTTTTATAGGCACCTGGAGAAGCACCAGGGGTAAAAGTCATTTGTAGTCTTGATTTAATGCTATAATAACCAGTAAAAGGAACCGTATAAGTACTTGTTACTGGATTATAAGAATTAGTAGTATCTACACTTTCAGTGCTAGCAACTATTTTAGTGAATTGGGAAAACGGTAATGTGTTTGGTCCTGAATTAGGAATTCCCACAATAGCGAGTGGAGTAGAAACTAATTCTGCATTAGATGTTGCAACATCAGTTGAAACCATATACAGATTTTTAAAGAACATGCTATCTAAAAATTGGGATTCATAAGTGTATCCCGCATCATCAAAAATAGCATCCCATATCTTCTTAGCCCTAACTATAGGTTTAAATTGGCTTAACGCTAATGGGTATGCTGAATTAGTAAACCCTTTCATTGAACCTCCTGTAGTTCCTGTATACACAGATAACGTGGATTGTTGTGGTTGATTATCATCTCCATAGGTATAACCCCATTCGGCTAATGGATAAACAACATCACCATTTAGCAAACCTCCTGTTGAACCCGGTCCGGCATTCCAGGATAACTTAATGTTATCGTACGTAAAGTTGTGACCAAGATCATTTAGGTTTATCTCACTCATGTTCTTTGGAGCAACTATAGAAGCAAATGTAGAAGTCTCGCCCATGAATACAATCTCGTATTCCACTTTAGATCTTTCCCCGTTAGTGTAGATAGCAGTTAACCTAATGTTACCTCCAACGAAGTAAGCGTTATTAATATTTATGTAGGCATCAGCTTTCTGGGTTGCATCAAAATCAGTGCTGTTAACATTAAACACAGCTTTGAAGTACTGACCGTTACCGCTATTAGCAGGCACACGAAATGTTCTAGTAAAATTAGAAGTTGTTGCTGTGGGTTCTTCTATCGACTGTATGGATTTGTTGAACTTAATTGGTTCATCATCATACATATCGATTTCTCGATAAGATGAATATCCAGTAGTTCCATCCTGTATCTGTGCGTATAGCGATATAGCGTCCATTAATAGTTTTGTTTAGGTTGTGTCTTAGTAATCTTACAAACGAATGTGCCTTGAACCATCTTAACTTGTTTAACATTTTTATAAGTGTAATCTGCTTTCTCGACGATAACTGTGTACGGGTTAACCTCATCACCTATGTAAGCCCATACCGAAGGTGACTCAGGAATAGCTCCTAAGAAATCTACGTACTCTTGGGTTAACCAATCTGACTGAATAGTGAATGTTCTAGTAACCACTTTGTTAAATGACTTAGCTCCACCTCTCATCCAGTTCGGCGAGGTGTTAGCAGAAGGATCAGTCACAACAGGTTCTGAAGAATTCCAATTAAGTGGATTCTGACTATAAGTTTGCTCAGTAGAATTAGATGTTAGTTCATAGAACATATTAAAGTTATAGTAGTCCCTGCCACCTAGATCGTTAAGCCAACTTAACCTAACTACCGGATAAAGGGTTTGACAATCAGTATCAATGGTAAAGGTTACTAACTCAGAGGCTATTGTCTGTGGTGTAGTAGAAGCAGTTGAGGTAGTCTTTGTATAAGCTTGTATTGTGTAATAAGTGATATTAGGATTAGTGATAGCTAAATCTTTAGGTCCACATCTGAAAGTTAGCATAGCATAATAATAATTATTCCATTGAGCTCCTGTGTAGGTTGGAGTTGACATAGGTCCACCGCCATTTTGAATTAAGTTCTGATAAGTTGTAGTTTGTATTAAACCTCCAGTAGCTCCATAGGCATTATAAACCATACACTGAACTGGTCTGCCCCAAGTTCCTGGTGTGAATCTATAGTTCCAGTTTATAAATGAAAGCGTGTGATGATCTCCAGATCCCACTGTGATGTCGTTGCTATCTCTCTTAAGAAACTTACCACCAGGTAATGGTAAAGAAGCTGTACCAGTCGCACCCATCATATAAGATTGATAGAAGCCATAGGTGGTTTCATCAGCCATTGAAGCAACTGCTTCTTCCCAAGGTAGTGCACCAGGCAAAACAGATACTGGAAACCCAGTCTGTTCTAGACTTCCCATAAAATAAGCTGGTGCTCCAGTACTTCCCAGACCATTAAAGGTTGTGAGAGAGGATCCGGTTCCACCAATATACTCTTCACCCACCTTTATAAATACCGCAGGTGCTATATCAGAGGAATCCCTAAAGTTCTTATTCCAACCTTGTTCAACCGAATAGTTTGTTAACTGTATGAATGGTTGCACGATCGAACTCACATCCACCATACCATACCCTGCCTGATTAGGTCGCTGCTTAAGCGTATACGTTGGCGTAGTAGATCCTGTAGCAGCATTAACATAGATGTCAACTACATAAGAGAAGTCTATGTTACCATTCTGATTGGATAGAAAACTCCAGACAACAGGATTATATCCTGGTGAGTATACGTGTGGTTTAAATGTAATATTAGTTATCATCTTCTGATTGATTTTTCTTTTTGAATGGCCAAAGCTTCTTTAGTAGCTTCGTCTTTTTTCCAGGTAAGCCAGTTAAATGCGGCGCGGACTTGTAAAGTCGTAGTCTCTGCAAATCGAAGAGGATCTTCTCCAGCCAAACGATTGATGAGTTCCCACCAAGATCTACCTGGGCTAAGCTTTTTAGCGTCTCCTGGTCTGCCTCCGGAAGCTGCTTCACTTCTGGTATCTCTAGCAAAGAGTCCAGGGTACTCTTTAAAGATGAGTTTGCGTATTGCAAAAAAAAAGAGTTAGCTGATTTTACTGCTGACACTGGTAGATCTAGGAATAGTTCTTTTCTGTATTTAAACCCATTAGTGTCATAGTCTTCTAAGACCAGCACATTACCCTTCTGGGATTTAATAGGTCTGTACACAATCGCTGCTATGTCTTCTAGTCTTCTCTCTGCATTCTTATCTCCAACAATAAGATCTAAGTCAGCAAATTCTCCTAACGTCATATCGTCCACATTAGGTAACCCGTACTTAATCCCTTGAAATTCCACGATCGGATTAATAGATGCCGCGTTGCCAACCAATGATGTGATCTGCATCTGGGCTTCTTCCCAAACCATAATCCAAGCGCTGTACTTTAGTTTAAACAAGGTTTCAATTGGACAACCAGTTAGGCACTCTACGATTTTGTATTCAGAATCCTTATCCTGATTTGCTAACAAGTCTTGTAATTTGTAATAGGTCTTTAACGTGATCTCTTTGAACTCGTATGAATCTTTGCCTATTTTAAATGTTGGTCTACTCATATTACTTTTTTTCTAAATTGTGTTCTAATGTATTGGCCAATAGCTTTGGCTACTTGTTTCTTAACTTGCTTCTTAACCGAGTCTTCTAGACTTGTCCAGAATCTAGGTCTTATTCCTCCTAGCCCTTTGCCCGGGCTAGGATTCCATTGTCCTGTCCTACCTTTACCCCTAACCCTATAAGGTCCGGTACCTTTGTCTACGAACTTACCGTAGTACAGGTAGTTGTATCTGAACTGTATGCTGTCTCCTGTGTAACTACCGCTAACCTTAATAGATCTTTGAAGCGCACCAGTTGCTACGGGAGCTTGTCTCCTTAGATTGGCAGAGATTAGTCTTGCTGCCATATTGATTGCTGAAGTTAGATCTATATCGTTTGCCATGCTTATTCGAATGCTGCCTCACATAGATTGAAAGGTGACTTAAGTTCCACGTTGATCTCTGCTGTCCAACCAGCTAAGTTGTTATTGAATCTCTCCACAAAAGGTACTATGTTAACCGGTGTCTCTAGGTTAATGTCTACTGTCTCGTAGTCCGTTAACACGATACGACTAAACAGATCCTGCATAATCATTAGCGTGTTGTTGTGGGTGTTAACCTTTAGATCCTCTTGGTTCTTAGCAATGTCTGCTACGATTAGGCTAAACCCTAATACCATTCTTCCGTTCCTATCCATCAGCGATTGCTGAGGCACTAAGAATACTAAGGGATACTTAACCGGGGTCTTTGTGTTGGTCTGAACGTCTATATCTGAAAGTTCGCCTACAGCAAACTGTTCGATCCCTGTGTGGGATGCACATAGTGATTCAAAGTACTCGATGAACTCTTTGTAGGTTTTAATTGGTCCTGAATTTGCTAGCGGCATCTTTAAAGATTTTGTTTATGTTGTTAAATATGTAATGGGCAATAGTTGCAGAAAGTTTAGTTATAAATGTTCTCTGGTCCACTAACCCCACCTACCCTACTTGTAGCCCCAGAGTAAACTGTGTAGGAGCCTTTTGACTTACCTTGGGTTAACGCCCGGTTAGCAAAGGCTAAACTTAGGACAATATCATCACTTGCTCCCGAAGGTGCAGAGTAAGAGATTAACCCCGAGGGCAACATCTTGTAAGCGAAGATGCCAAGCTCCATATGCATCACGCTCAGCACGTCCTTCTTAGGGATCCGTATAAGCTTGTCACCGAACGATAACTTCAGACTCTCTATGATATCCTTCTTACTAGCATTGGTTGTTGTAAACGCTTCTATTAGATTCGGACAGGCTTTGGCTAACTGCTCGGCCACCACAGATCCGATAGAGTTCTTCTCGACAACCGTGTAACATCTCCAGTGGTTTATCCTATCGGTTACCTCGCCAATGATCTCTTCCCAAGATGTCTTATTCTTACGGTAGAAGTCTACGAGATCCCCATCCTCATTAAAGACGGTTAACACTGTGTAGTCATTAGCCACCGCTAGGTCTAAGCCAGCGTAGTACTTCTTGCCTGCTTCTGGTTTGGTCTGTAGGGATTCTAAGGTAGCGCATTGGCCGAACCCAGCAAACACATTACCACCACCTTCTAAGAACACCCCTAGGTATTCCTGTAGGTAACTCTTCTCTGGTAGAGTCTTGCGGGCTAACTCTAAGGTCTCTAGATCTAAGTAAGGGTTGTCATAACTGGTTATCCGATAGGAAGCCCAGTCTGTGTAGTCTGGGTCTAATCCCCAATCGAAGATCTTCTTAAACCAGTTGGTGCCATTAGGAGTACTAATGAATAGCACCTTACGGCATCTAATAAGAGTGGTCGGTCTTAGTATGGTTGTCCAGACATCCTCGGGCACAAATGCTGCTTCATCCATGACCAGCAACCCTGACACGGTGAAACCCCTTAGGTTCTGACCAGACTCCGCACTCATCATACGGATAACCGACCCACTCTTAAAGGTCATTATTAATTCACTAGCATTACTAGAAGCTATTAGCGGGTTGTTAGGACCGGCTGACTTAGCCAGGTCCATAAAAGATTTCTTTGACTGACTAAACACTGGGCTGACCAGAACGTTATAGCTATCAGGAACGTTGATTGCATAGTACAGTAGAAGGTTAAGGGAGATGAGAGTCTTACCAGATTGTCTACTAGATACAAGTGTGTGGTGGGTTGCCTCAGAACCTAAGACTCCATTGATCACCTCGAGTTGTTTAGGGTACGGTATAAAGTTACTTTTAACCTCCATTAGCCCTAGTTAACCTACCGAGATGTCACGGTCATTATATAAATCAAAGCCCTCCGATCCGGTTAACGGAAGGAAGTTAGGCACACCATGCGGCCTACTACGGAGAGTAGCCTCTTTAACCTTTTGGTTAGCCTCGTTAGCCTCGTGCATTCGGTTAAGGGTGTTTTGAAATTGTCGTTGCTCATTCTGAATCTTCTGATTCCGTTTCGCTACTCTCGCCCTGTGGGTTTTCTTGGTCTTGCTCATTTTGCTTATCGTCTTCTGCTGTTGAAAAATTAAAACTTACTTTAAGGTCTTGGCCATCCTGACCTACTATCTCTTGTCTAGCTAACTTAGGAATTATAAACTCAGAAAGCTTTAGTGTTAGGTCGACAGCCTTCTGTGGATCCTTAGCAGCCACTTGGGCTAACCAAAGAGAAATGTTATCCAGGTTGTTCTCAAGTAGATTGTGAAAGGCTACTCTAATCTTCCTGGTGTCCATGTCGCTGGCACCCTTTGGTCTACCGCTAGGATTGCCTGATTGTCCTTTTTGAAACATATTATTGTACAGGATTTGTTTTTACAAGGGCCATATACATGTTACGGACCGAGTTTATATGGTTTCTTCTACAGCTTCCACAACCAGTATCCACTTCATTTGTGCCGTGAATCTTGTTGTAGATGTTGTAGATATGGACTAGGTCTTCTCCGGTCCAGTGGGCTTTGACGCCATTGAACATTCTGCGTCCTAATTCAATTAGTTCTAGTTCGTGCTCTGCTGTCATTGTTTTACTATTTTATATCCTTGATCTATTAGAGACTGTTTATTTGCCATAGTGGTCCAGATGGTTTTGGTTATCCCATCCTTCTCTACTACATACTCTAGTACAAGCTTCCATAGCGGTTGCTTATCATTTGGTATGCTATTGAACTTCTCATCTCTATTCATTAGAACAATCTTGACTGTATCTTATTTACTTCATCTCCTAGTGCGCCGGCGACTAAAGCAAATATTATCGTTTCTGGGACCGGGTAATTAAAGTACGTCAGACTCAGAATCCCCATTGTCCAGAATGGTAGGCAGATCGCGCAGTTGAACGGCGGACGCCACAGACGCATCTTTTTTAGCACGTACTGGTACGGCGGGAGTGTTAGTAGTGTTGCTGACGCTATCGCCACTAGGCACGTCATTATTAACTGATTGATTAGCTGCATGGTTGTAAATTGAGATTTCGTGATCTGGGTGAATGTTCAGGGAGGTTCTTAACTTGGATACAGTTACCTCGAACTTGTCTGCTGGTGTTGTGAATGTTGCTGGGGTTTCTGCAAATCCCCAATGGATTGTATTACTCATATGTTATTGGTTTTATTTTAGATCTTATATGTCTTTTAACTCTATTGATGGTGAGGGAGATTGAGGTTCTTGGTATGCTGGTCTCTCTGGCCAGGCTTGAAATTGTCTTACCCCCTTCACAGTATAACTTGAAGAGGGTCTGATCGTACCAACCCAAATTACGTAACTCCAATTGAATTTCGTTTGCTGTAAGTTCGATCTGTTCTGTAGATTGCGCAATCTCATCTGCAACATCATTTCTCTCTAAGTATGAATCTAGATCAATCTGACATACATTCTTGCGGTAGATCTTGTAAAAGGGTGAGGTAGTGGATCTCCACTGGGATAGCATGATGCGTATGATATAAAACTCGCATCCACCAGAATTCACTATTTCCAGAATGTTTGGCTTGATCAGAAGCTGTTCTAGTGAATAGTGAAGTAGTTCTTCTGATAACTCGTCGTTGTAACTTATATTCTTAGCTGCTTGAAGCAGTTTATTATAATTCTGATTGGTCCAGTCTGTTATGTTCAAGATATAAAGTTATGTTCGGCTTATATATCTCTAGTAGTAAATCTACCTTTTTAACCGAACATCTCTTTATACCTACACTCTTCATCCACTATCTGGTCCGCGGAATCTAGATTGCTGATGGAAAATTCCCTGGCATCCCGATGTTCTCCTAGATAGTAGAACTGTAGGCAATGGGATACCCTAGAAATAAATATCCTGAACGTGGAATCAGGTTCTTCGATTATGATGGTTTCATTTCCATCTATTACTTTATACCCAACAGATTTATAATGCTTAATGATGCCTGCAACTACAGGCATTTGGTTATCTGAGAACGTTTTTCTTTTCTGTACTGATGGTATTGCCATAATTATATTTTATCAAATTCAATTGGTGGGCGTCCGGATTCTAGTTCCTGATCTATTTTTAGCAGTAACTCTAGACCCTTCTTAAATAGTTCTGTGTCGTGAATCATTCTTTTTGTGTAAAACCGAATGGTGTGCTGTAGCAACATTTCGTCTTGCAATGCCGATCTATGTACTGATACCTTTAACGAATATTCTTGCATTATAGTTCTGAGTAGTTAAAAATATCGAAATCTTGATTATCCCTAGCACATTCTATTAGCTCTCCGGGTGTGGCTATGACTAGATACCTTGTAGACGAGTTTTTAGGATACCGCATCAGCACGATACCTCTCTTAACCAATGATTGTATTATCTGTCTAGTTTCAAACTCAGTAGACGCAATTAAAAGAGCTATATGAGCATCTGATGAAAAGGTGCACCGGTCTTCTACTTGAAATGACCAAATATGATTTAGAATAACTTTCTCTTGTAAGCTCTTTAATCTGTGGTCGTTCATGATGTGCTCATAGAACTTAACTATCTTGTATCCCATAATTTTAATTTAAGTCGTTATAAAGATCTTCTAGGCTATCATGAACTGGGACTAGAGTCTCTTGTGTAAATAAATGATTTGGAATCTCCCTCTTAGATTCTATACTATTACTATTAGTTATTTCATCTTCATCTTCATCTTCAAGGGCGCGAGATAGATTTTCGCTAGATGTTTTGCTAGGATCTTTGCTAGAGTTTTGCTTATTCTTTGCTTTAGCTAAACCACCTTTTCTGCCATTTTCAGATCTCCATATAGCACCTTCTTCTCTTTTTAACTTTTCACGATCAGCTCTTGGATTAAACCATTTACCTTCTTCGTCTTGTATAAATTTACCTGCTACCTCAACATCTGTATCTTCTAATATTTGTGACATCTGTTCAGTAGTTAGATGCCCTTTTTGATGCTGTAAACAGAGAAGCAAAATATACTTGCCTCTTTGTTCATGTGACATAAAAAAAGTACCGGTTATAAAATCCTGGGTGTACAGCAATAGTGCTGGGTCTTTTTCTTTTGCCATTAGAATAATCTAGTTTGTTTAGGTTCCGAAATACTTAATAGTACATTAAGAAAAATCTTTGTTTTAAACTCTTGGAAGTTAGTTTCAGTAAAACTATAAACTATATCACCATCTAAATTTTTCTCTTGATATGTGAATTTTTCCACACCATCTATTATAAGATTATCTAATTTGTAAATCTTAATTTTGCTTGCTTTTTGCATTACAAGTAATTGTTCCTTAATTACTTGCAGTTCGTTAAATTCCTGTTTTGTCATGTTCGTATTTTGTATTTTAATTTGTAAATGTAATTATTGTTTACGGGAATAAAAAATATTTATTGATCTTTTTTAAATCTATCGTAAAGATTTCTATTCATATAATACTCGGGAAGTTTTCCGGTTTTAATTATACAATCCGATGCTTCAATATAAACTTGTGAAGCTTCTTCAGGAGTATAATAACAACCGAGATACCTATTAATTCCTAAATAACTTATCTGTGCTTTGTACTTTCTTTTACCCATAGGACTTGTAGTAACCCCAGTAGGTAGTTCACGATTCCTACTAATATAGGTTAAGGCACTATTGCGTCTGTGACTTATAACTTCTAAATTGTCCAATCGATTGTTTTGTTTGTTCTGATCTATATGGTTCACCGTAATTAAACCTCTTTTTGGAATGTGATCTAGAAATACTATACTCATAAGATGATGACAGTACATAGTTTTGCGTTTGCCATTCACTGAGATATTAACTGCCGGATAGTTTGAAATTAGGAACGGCTTAAGTATAATTTTAGTTTTTGAGTTTCTAACCTCAGCATACTCGTTTATAAAGTAATTGGTATTCTCTATTTGAATAAATTTCCTACTTAGTTTGTTTTTCATTGTGTATCGTTTATTGTTATATATCATCGTAGATATAAAGGTTTCACGATTCCACAAAAAAAGTCTAGATTACTCTAGACTTAGTTTGTCCGATAAAGCATTAAATCAAAAATACAAATATGGAAATTACGAACATAGGTTATACCAATTCGCTCTTAAATTGTTTCGATTTATGTTGTGGGCTAGCATTTTGCCAAGCCTTAATGTATCTTTGTGGGATTCCTAACTGGGTAAAATAGTCTACCATATCTCTTTTATGACCGAATATTTCTTCTCTAATAAGCATTTGCTTAACAGTATTCTCTGTGAACTTCTTTTCTTTAGCTATTCTAACCGGACAGTGTAAGTCTAGTATCTCAATATTTTCGTAAGAGGTGTCATACGGATTTAGATTTTTAAACCTAAGATTCGTATAAGGTCTAAGCTCTTTCCCAGTCCAGCATTCAAATACTATATGTGCTGTACCTTTTTTGGTGTAATTATAAACAGGCATATCATCGACCTTACACCTAACTACTCCGCAATAACTTGCTTCAAGCTCGGGTATAGTGGGATGGTTTCTAAATTCTACTGGGTAAGTAGCTACTGGATAGATGCAATGGAATATAGATTCAAATACCAAAGGATTAAGATTTAGAAGGTTTAACAGTAGCTATATAAGTCTTAAGTTTTACCTCATTGACTTCGGTTGATTTATAAACTTTGGATAACTTAATGTCCATAGATTTATCTTTAGTGGAGTTATCCTTTTCTTTCATATTAAGTACCAGGTAGGTTGTAGCAATCTAATCCATTATAAAGTCCGCCCCAGTCACTACCGTAATATCCTGCACGTCTTCTATTACCATTACCGTACCCCATTCCTGGTACCACGATATTAGCTGTGAAAGGTGAACTACGATCAGGTAATTCACCATCACGTATTCTAGCTTGGTTGTATAAAGGAAATTCCTGTGGGTGCGTGATTAAGTGGTTAACCATTTGACCAGCATAGCTTTCAGCAATTGACTTAATCTGTGACTGTAAGAATTTAAACTCGTCTAGATCCAAACTAGTTCCAGATTCAGAAGTTGCTTTCATTACGCCTTTGTTGTATGATCTCGCCCATACAAAAGGTAAAGCCATATAGAATGCGTAGTTACATAAGTAAGGACCAATGAATGTGTTAAGCAGGTCTTCATCAGCAGCAGTCATAGATCCTGCAATAACACGATCTCTTAGAGCATTATAATAAGTACCACCAAGATAGTGTGGCATCATAATATTTTGTGCATCAAACACGTATGGCTGGAGATCTTCTGGACTTAAGTTTGTGTTAAGTGAAGTGTATGCTTTTAGTCTTTCCTCTGAAACGAATAATACTTGTTGTGACATGTTTTGGTTTTTATTTTACTGCTGTTTCTACTGAATTGTCTACTACACCTTCACCTTCTGGGAATAGCTTAAGAGGTTCAACATAAAGCTTTGTGTTATATCCATGGTAGAACATTAACTTGTCCATTGGTTTAAGTAGTGCTTTAATGTCTGGTCTAAGTACTGTGTTCTTAAAAGTCTCGTAAGAAACCATGATTTCGTCTTTGTTAGATCCTAATCCGCTTCCACCTTCGTGGTATAATCCTAATAGCAATGGCGAAGTGATACCGTGACCTGTTAGGATACGTGTAGTGATTCTAGTTTCTAGATTCACGTAGTAGTTATCGTTAGCAGATGTGATTGGTGTTACCTCTGGTGCTTGATCTGGTCCATCGCTAAATGAACAGAAGAATCTACCAGTGTTAGAAGTTCCAGCAAAGTTAGCAGTTAACGAATCGTAAATCTGCTTTTGGTTCTCGATCGATGGTGTACCGTTCTTGAAGCTAATAAACAAACTTGGGTTAAGTCCATTTGCTAGATTGCTTAAGTGGAAATTACTCACCTCTATGTCGATTGTAATGTCCTGTAACGAGCCTGAATAGCTTGGGATAGGATAATACTGGGATTGAGGATTATAGTCAAAGAAGTACATCATTTGACATGGGTAGTCAACTGCACATCCAGGATCAAATGCTTTGTACTCTATTGGTCTAAACTTTCTGAAGTTGTTCCAGTTAGAAGAGTAGTAGTAGCTTTCAACCTTATCTGTCTTAGGATCGATCTCACCAGATCTAATAGCGGAAAATGGTATGTGATAGAAACTGTGTATTCTATCGCCGGTTGCATTCCAAATAACATTACAAGCAAATCCACCGTATATTTCATAATCTGTAACTATCTTTTCAAAGACATCGTTCCAAGATTCTGGTGGACCGCCGTCTCCGTCATTTGCACGACCAAGCACGTAATCCATATTAGGATCAATAGTTCTTAAACCTTCACCAAATACACCCAAGATCTTAGCTTGTAGTGCTCTGCGGTTGATAGCAGACTTAGCATAAAGTTCTGTAATGAAAGAAGGGTAGTCGTTACCAGTTCCGTAAGATTCCCAAGGATAACCTCTAACCTTAAAGATTAGTGGTATTGTTGGGTTAGGAACCATGTTTGTTTGGTTGTCTTGCCCTACCGTATTAAATTTGTACTCTGCCATATTCTTAAGTATGTTTTAGTTATTAGTTGACATTGTTTATACCCATTCGAGATAGTAGTTCTTGTAGGTCTACTACTTTCTTTTTAAAATCAATTTCTGGAAGTGTCTTAACCCATTGAAAATCTGGATTAGTGGTTTGTCTTACTGTTTCTAAACCTAAACACCAATTTCCGTTAACATCTTCTATTGGAGAAAAAAGTTGATGCTCTTTAAAATAAATTCCCATTAAAGAATCTTTTTGTTCTGTTGTTAATAGTTTTACTTTCATAATTATACGTTTCTGCCTAATGTTGTTTGGTATGTTGTTATTGCATTATAATAATCTGTTCTTTCTGTCGCATTTAGATACGATCCTACACTAAATGAACGTACTTCATTAGTAGAATATTCGTAAATATGATTTGGTTGACTGTGCCAGTATAATCCTAATAAAGCGTTACCTGCATTAGCATTCCAATATGTTCCTGCAGCCCCACTACTAACATCAAATGAATTATTTATATAAGACTTAACATTTGTTGCGTTATTATCAATATAAAGTAACCCATTAAAATCAGGATCGGTAAAGGTACTTCCTGCAAAGTCATTGTTAAATGCCCCACCGTAACCAGGATAATAGAAAGTTCCTAATCCACATTTGTTGTATTCTCCAGCAGTATCTAAAACCCCATTAAAGTGATACGCAGATCCTGAATTATATTTTTGGTAAGAAGCCCAGTGTGCATCACCAAAATCAGCTTTTACTAAATCTACCATTTTCCAGATAGATCTCATAGCAGCATCTGTTCCGTTACCAAGAACTCCAGTAGCACTAAATACTGGTGTTCCTACGTAATCCCAATCATAAGTAGCATTAGAAGGCTCAACTAAATTTATTTTAGAACTAGCTGCCGTATTACCTAATATAGGTAAGAAAATATCAAACTTGGTATAAATTCCTGCTGCTTTAAAATCTAATGTAAGTTGATTAACAGCACTTTCCTCTGTTCCACTTAAGGTTCCCCCTGCAGCAATTACTGCATCTATGTAAGCTTGTGCATCAGGATCATTTCCTCCGCCAGATGGGGTAAATTTTAAAAAAGTTATCGGTGTACTAAACATGGTTTATGAAAAATTTAAGTTTGCATTTGCGTAATAAGAGGTTGACCCGTAAATAAAGCTTACGAAATCTACTCCTCCGGTTGCTGTTGTTAATAGTTTTACTTTCATAATTTGTTTTTTATGCTGTTGGTCCTGCTTTTAAGAAAACTGATATTTAGAATCTATGTAATTTTCAAAATCAATTAATTCTTGAGTATTAGGAATTCCGTCTATTATAATGTATTCTACAAAGGTCATTTTAGAAGTATAACCATATTGATTCGCATAAAATCCTATTCCAGCACCACTTCCAAATTGATAATTTGAAGGACTAGGAATTGTTCCTACATAGTTAGAAATATTGTTTGTATCAGAAATGTAAAAATCTGTATCCCCAGTTACTTTATAAGAGAATCTTACAAATTGGTAATTACCATTTATCCAAGTATTTCCCACAGTAGCAAGTTCAGAAGGTCCTATTTGTTGGTAAATATAATATTGATTAGAACCTGCTAATCCAAATATTCCTGCTCTAAGACCTCCTGTAGTAGAATTTCCGTATTGAATAATCGCTGAATCAGCTGCTGATTTATTAACTAATTTGCTAATTCCTATAATAGTTTTATCCGTTATAGAAGGTGCAGATGCAAAATTTATATAATAACCAACATCTGAATTTTGTAATGTTGGGTTTAACATTATTGAAGGTTTATTACCCCAATCTGAATCTGAAACAGAATAAGATGCTTTATAAGAAGAATTCCAAGGATAAAGAATATTTCCATTATAACCAGTCCAAGAATTTACCGCTCCAGAACTAATAGAAACTCCAGAATCAGAAGTCCACCAATCATAAAGATTAGAAAAACTAGCAGGAGTCCATTGGGCTCCTCCGACTTGATTTAAAAATGTAAACGGTGTACTAAACATGGTTTATGAAAAATTTAAGTTTGCGTTTCCGTAGTATGATGTTGGTCCGTAAACAAAGCTTACGAAATCTACTGCTCCAACTGCTGTAGATAAGGTTGGTGCGGTTCCTGCTGGCCATTTAACATCTGAGCCCCAGGCAACTGTGTAACCCCCTGTTCCTCCCTGAGTTAATTGAAGCGTATAAACTCCACCGTCTACTGGATTTGATTTAGTTAATGTAGTTATTGAAGATGTTAAAGTGAGTCTTTGTATATTAGAATTATTCCAATTTAAAGTTACTGTGCCTCCTGTTGATCCTAGTGAATAAGCGTGTGATGCTGCTTGACCAGTAACTCCAAGTACGTTTCCATGGAATGTTAAATTAGCAGAAGCTTCTATTCCGGTTGCAGTACCATCAGATAATACTAATCTATCTGCTCCATAACTACCAACTGTGTAAGCTCCTGTAGGCCCAGTAGCTCCTGTAGGTCCTTGTGATGCTAAAGCGGAAAGACCGTCATAGCCACTTCCATTATAGATTAAAGATATAAAGTCTACTCCTGAAACTGCTGTTTGTAAGGTAGGCGCTATTCCACCTATCCAAGATATTGATCCTGGCCAAGTTATGGTATAACCACCAGCTCCTCCTTGTACTACTTTTATAGTGTAGACTGCTCCCGAAACTGGATTGCTTAATGTTACTGTTGTGCTTGCTGTTAATGTTAATGACTGTATGTTAGAGTTATTAAAATTAATTACTGTTGTATCTCCTGTTGATCCGATAGGGTACATATAAGTTGCTGCTTGACCAGTAACACCTAATACAGTACCGTCAAAGGTTAAATTAGATTCTCCAACTAATCCAGTAGCCGTACCATCTGATGTTACTAATCTATTATTTCCATAAGATGTAATAGTAGATCCACCAGATCCCGTAGGCCCAATAGGTCCAATAGCACCGCTTGTTCCTGAAGTACCGCTTGTTCCATTAGCTCCAGTAGCTCCCTGTGCCCCTGTAGTTGCTATCGCAGAAAGCCCATTATAATTAGTTCCATCGTAAATAAATGAAATAAAATCTATTGCTCCTGGTGCAGTTTGTAATGTTGGTGCTGAACCAATCCATGCTACTGATCCTGGCCAGGTAATGACAAAACTACCAGCTCCACCCTGTACTATCTTAAGATTATAAACCCCCCCTGCTACACCATTTGTAAATGTAAGAGTTGTGTTTGCATTTAAAGTTAAAGCTTGTACGTTAGAATCATTCCAATTAATTGTATCTGTTGCGGAAACCCCGCCGTTATCATAATATCTAGAAACTGCTTGACCAGTAATGCCAAGATAAAATCCATCATAATATAGATTAGATTGTGCAACCACGCCATCTGCTGTACCGTCTGATGTTATTAATCTATTAGCTCCTGGACTAGTAACTGATAGGGAAGCTCCAGTAGCACCAGTTTTTCCTGAAGTACCACTAGTTCCTGAACTACCGGATGGTGTAGATACTAAAATTAGTAATACATTATTTGTATTTCCAAAAGAGTGCGTAGAAGTATTTAAGGTTACTCCATAAGTCCAATATGTTGTGTTATCGGTCTTACTTGTAATTGCCCAAGTTTGATAATTAGTATGGTTTGCTTTATCCTGAATTGTTATAACGCTTCCAATTGCAAGATTACTTAGGAAAAGATCGATGTTAATATTACCTGTTTCTAATTCAGAAATGCTAATTGATGTAGCAGATGCCTGTGTAACATTATTCCAGATAATATTACCGTTTCCTGGATCTCCTGATTGAGTATTTGTTCTTGACTGATAATTAAATAACGAGTTTGAAGCTCCGTTAACTCCCGAGGTTCCGCTGGTTCCTGAAGTACCGCTGGTTCCTGAAGTTCCTGAACTACCTGAAGAGCCATTAATTCCGCTAGTTCCTGCACTACCGTTTGCTGGTAAATCACCAGTTTGCATTGCGATCCAGTTAAAGTCTGGTAAAGTTCCACCTAAAGGAACTGATGTTCTTACAACAAATTCAGATGCAGATTGACTATAAATACCAACAACTTCATCCCTATCGGTTGCCCATTGAAGAGAAGTTGCAAGTGTATAATTTGCATTAGGAAAATCTGTGTATCCATAAGATGCAAATGTTATTGTTGCCTGATATTGTCCTGCTGGACCTGTAGCACCCCAATTTGGATTAGCATAACCAGATTTCATAAGTGGACCGTTACCACCGTTACCTGTGGCTCCTGTAGCTCCGTTAATTCCACTAGTTCCTGAAGATCCATTAATACCTGAAGTACCGCTTGTTCCTGAAGTGCCACTAGTTCCTGAAGTGCCACTAGTTCCTGAAGTGCCACTAGTTCCTGAAGTGCCACTAGTTCCTGAGGTTCCATCTATACCTGAGGTACCACTAGTTCCTGAAGTTCCACTAGTTCCTGATGTTCCACTAGTTCCTGAAGTGCCGCTGGTTCCTGAAGTTCCGTTAACACCAGAACTACCAGAACTACCACTAGATCCTGAACTACCTGAAGACCCATCTTGACCGGGTAAACTAGTTTCTCCAAGTGCTATTGCTTGAACATACCATTCAGTAAACGCTCCATTAGGATCAAGACTATTACCAAGAACTAAATCAAATCCTGAATTAGTTTTATTCTCTAAGGTGATTTGTGGGGTAGCAGTTAAATCGAACCATTTACCCGATGATTGTTGTTTATATTGAACGTCAATAGAATAGTTAACCGTGTTAAACGGAATGCTAAATGTAACAGGAAGTTCGTAGTTAAAAGTTACTGAATTATAAACAAAATCCGTATCTAAATAATAAAGGTTCTTAGTAGTTAATCCAAGTCCAGCAGGTCCGGTAACACCGTTAATTCCTGAAGTTCCTGAAGATCCATTAGATCCTGAAGTTCCACTGGTTCCTGAAGTACCTGAGGTTCCACTAGTGCCTGAAGTACCGCTAGTTCCACTAGTGCCTGATGTACCGTCTATACCTGAAGTTCCACTAGTTCCTGATGTACCGCTAGTTCCTGAGGTTCCACTAGTACCTGATGTACCGCTGATTCCTGAGGTCCCTGAAGTACCTGATGTACCTGAAGTACCAGATGTTCCACTTGTTCCTGAAGATCCATTAGTTCCTGTAGCACCTTGTTGAACATAAAATACTGGTAACACAGAAACTGAAATCGAACTAGTTGCTGGTTTATTTGGCAGCGTTCCTGCTGGTTGGAACAGAGCTTGCATTGTTGTGTCAGTCGAACTCCAATAGACCTCGTAGTAATCCCCAGTATTTGCTGCAACCTGATAAGTTAGCGTAACTGCTTGAATTGCTCCAGCACCATTTAAAGTTGTTAGCTTATTAGATCCAACCACATTAACTCCGTTTTTGCTTAACCAAACTTGAACAACGTCATCGCCTGGTGAAGTTTTATAGAATTGTATGTTAGCTTGTAGATTGAATGTAAGGCTCGCTGCTACGTTTATTTTAGAATTATCAGTAATACTAACACCGTATGAATTAACTGTCGTATTAAGTCTAAAAGCATTAGCAGCGGACGGACTAGCATTAGTCTGTGTGGTAGTATCTAAAAAAATACCGTAGAAACCTTGAGCTCCACCAGGTCCAGTAGGACCAGTAGCACCACCTCCAGTAAGTCCTGCAATTCCAGTAACGTTACCGGTAAAATTTACAGTGGTATCAGATACCTGAAAAGGCATCGGATTACCGAAACCATCTGTGACAGTTTGTAAAGTATCTCCGGCAACGCCAGAAAGCCCTTGTGAACCTACATTAAGGATTCCACCATAAGTGTTTTGTATTCTTTTACCGGTTAAATCAGCCATTATTAGATGTATGTTTTATTAAATATGTTTTGTAGATTTTATACATTTTCTTCCCATTCATTCTGATCTGCTTCTGGAATGTTACTTGTGTTGTTCCATATTCCATTAGAAGTATAATAAACGTAAGATTGCAGACTTTCGTTATTGGATTCGTAAATAATTGGTCCAGTTCCGCCAGTTGCTGGGGTAAATATAACTGCCTGAAGATCCTCATTAGCACTAACAAAAGTTTCAAAAATAACTTCTGGTGGGGTTTGATCATTTAAAATCATCTGACCACTGTCGATTAAAGTACCAATAGATGGATCTAATGTAGCGTAATTTGTATTCCAAATTTTATAGTCCCAATTTCCTGATGGAGATAGATAAACCTCCCCATTTGATGGATCCTCAACAGAGATATTAGGTACTAAAGTGATCTGAAACTTAAGATATCTTGTGTTTCTAACTAGTACAAATGGAATAACATAGCTCCATTCTTTGGTAAACCCTGACTGAAACCCAATTAGAAAGTAATCGCCAAATTCCTGTACATCGTTATCGATAGTATTGGCGTAAATTACGAACTCGTTTCCAGTCTGTTGGTTTAGATTGATCATCCTTTAAAAGAAGTATTTAATACTAAATATGATAACGGACAAATGTGACATAAAAAAAAGGACTAGTTTCCTAGTCCTTTTAAATGTTTGCTTTAAATGAATTAAGCTGTTACGATGGTGAAACCATGTAAAGCTGACAATGAAGTCAATTCATAAGCCATATCAGGCTCTTGAGCACTGATAGTGATGCTGTATTGGTTAGCATCTCCAGGAGCAACTCCTGTTACTGAAGTACCAGCAGAGATTACACCACCACGAGTTTTACCCATTAACCAGTAGTTATCGTTATTATCTTGGAAGATAACTTTAATATCCCTATTTCTGCTTAAAAGAAGTAATTGATTTCTCTTCTCTGCAGATAGTTTTTGAACGTTGATCGTGATAGCTTGATCGTAGAATGCTGTACCGTTTGTGTTAGAAATGTTGAAAGTTTCAGTGAAAGAAGCAGTATCTTTTGGAAGTTCGTATTCGAAGAAAGAACCAGTGGTACCGGTCATACCAGTAATCTGATTGTTAGCATCATAAGATGTAGATGCGATTACTACGTTTACTCCAATATACGCTACTTTAAGTCCACCAATACTGTCGATACAGTCTAATGCTATTGCGGAAGTTAAATTACAAGCCATATTATTTAGTTTTTTATTTTTTTGTGTTTTAATAAGGAGCTAGATTTTACTCTAGCTCCGTAAATTTTGCTGCTTATGCTCCAGCTGAGTAAACGAATTCAGAAGCGATGATACCGATACCCATTGAGAATTCAGAAATCATTCTGATCTCTTGGTTATCACGTGACCACCAACCTTGGATTCTTTCAGTGTCATCAACTAGACCGCATACTACGATCATGTGTTTAGCTGGTCCGCAATATACTTTTGGACTAGAACCTAAACCTCCAACTGGAATTGCCTTAACGTTAGTTCCAGGGATGATGATTGATTGACCTAAACCAGTACCAGTTGTTTGACCAGTTCCGTAGTGGAATAAGTTAAGAGCTACGATGTTAGTTTGTAAGTAACGGAAAGTAGCGTAAGACATTAACATAGTTAAATCGTCTCTTGAAGCAACTGCCAAAGGAAGTGCGTCGATAGTAGCGATAGCTTTATCGTAAGCATTTGCAGAAGTCCAAGCTCCTGTAGGTCCTGCTGCTGCACCATTTGCAGTAGTTAACTGACTGATGATTTGAGTTCCTAAGATAGACTCAGCGTATTTACGAGTCTCAAGGATCATTTGATCAGCGATTTGCTGTTCGAACGGTAATTTTTCGCCGTATGCGCTGGCGTCTAATTGAGTTGACAACCAGTAGTCGTTAAGCTCATTCAAGCAAAGTGACTGTTTCCAGCTGTATTTTGAGTTGTCTACAGAGATTTGTGTGAAGTTAGTAGAACCAGCTGAAGTCCAACCGCACGCAGCAGCTTGAAAACCAGCAGTCATTCCTAATACGTTAACAGAAACTGTTGCAGAAGCATATCCTGGACGTACGTCACAGTATTGCATAAGGTCAGCACCTAATACTGCCTTTTGGATTAAAATACCTGAATCTTCTAGATTAAAGGTACTAAGGGTGTTTAAATTGAATCCCATGATTATTGTTTTTTATTTTTTTTAGTTTAATTATGATTTCTTAAAGAAGCCTTCGTTCTTCAAGTTAGTCATTGTTGCAATTCTAGCATCTAATGCATCGTTGTCTGAAGCAAATTCTCCTCTTGTTACTTTAGGAGCTTTAGAAGCACCTGGAGTTTTAGAGAATTTTTCGTAGTTAGATTCCATTTCTGACATTTTAGTTTTCATCTTTGCCATTTCAGCAGACATTTCTTCTAAAGCCATTACTAACTTTTTCATTACTTCTCCAACTGCTGCTTGATTAGCTGCCGCTTCTTTTGGAGTTTCTGAGGCAGGTATCATATCACCTTCTGCAGCTGCTGCAACTGCAACTTCACCTTCTGGTGCGTCAGCTACTTCTTCAGCTTTAGTTTCAGAAGAGATTATTTTGCCTTCAGCATCAACCTCGATAAGCAATCCTGATTCTGTTTCGTGGTCTCCCATTGGCGCTGGAGATTTGGTACCATCTTCTGCTATTACAAATAGCGGAAAGCCTGGCGCAAACTCTTCAGCTTCTACTGCGGTTCCGTCGATCAGTTTGTCAGATGCTAATTTAACCTCAAGTCCTAATATGACTTTAATTTGGTTTAGTTTTTCTTTAAACATACTTTTTTATTTATTTTTACTTTTTGAAAATTGGGCGATTGCTACTAAATATAGAAATGTACGGGGATGACATATCTTAAAGAGTCTTAACAAGATTAATTAGATCGCTGTACATTTTACGATCTTTCATATAAGCTTCGTACTCGTCCTTATCTAAGAAGTCACCTTGAATGCTTAACCCTTTTAACTCTCCTGACTTAACCTTAGCCCAAGTCTCTAGGTTAGTTACCCTCATCTTAACACACCAAGCCCCGATAGGAGCATCCAGTCCGTAAACCGAATTAGCTTTATCCTCAGCAGTTTCTACGATCCAAGATTCAAACACATAAGCTCCAGCATTGGCGGTGTCTACGTGCTGAATGTTTGTATCTGCTAATCTTTGCTCTCTCATGTATTTCTCTGCGATCTTAGCGATCACTTCTTTACTGAATCTAACAAAGTAAATGTTACCATCTTTATCTTTTCTGGGTATCTCCATATCTGGCACCATAGCAATAGCAACTATCTCTTTCTTATCCTCATCAGCAAATAGCATCTTAGCAAATCCGTAAGTTCCTACAGTTCTATCCTCAGCCAATTCCACATTTTTTAAAATGCTGTCTGCTTTACGACCAACATATTTTCCTGAAGCTTCCCATTTACCTTCTACCTCTTCGTAGATCTCGATAATGTAACCTGGATCTTCTTCAGTGCCTTGTATTTCGAAATCTACACCAGGTACTTTTTTAGCACCTTTTACAATCTCTGTGATACGTCCTCTAGGATTCTTATCTGCTGTTTTCCAACTAACTGCATCGCCAACAGATAATTCATCTACGGATGCAAATACTTCTTTATTAGCAATCGCCTTTTCTAGATCTGCATGTGATGCTCCAGGCATATAGATAAATCCATTATCTGTTGCGTGAGAATGTATCTCTCCTTTAAGTCCTAATTCATTAGATCTTTGTACTGCTTCCTCGATGGTTGGATATTCTTCTGACGCAAACTGTTCTCCTAATACTGCTTTTCTTTTTAGCGGTCCAGATTGATTTGTGTAAGGAGCAAGTCCACCAGTATTGATTTCGAATTTCTGTCCGATTCCAAATAAAGAAGCTATGACACTTTGATTATTGTCAATGTGTTTAGAAATCTTAAGTTCTTTTACCTTTTCTACTTTAGCTTTATTACTTCCAGTTGCAAATATTCTATTTGGGAGAATACCCATTTTATTAGCATATTGGAAAATATCAGATCCTGGTGTTGATCTAGCTGTAATGATATAAAGTTGGTCACCGCGTTTCTTATACTCTTCAAACAATTTTTTACCTCTATCAGTAGAAAGTGTATCGTCCCAATCAAAACTTACTTTAGCAAATTTCATTTTGTTATCATAGCCACATTCGTGACAGATATAAACATCGTCACCACCATCTGCTATATCCCAAGAATGACCACACTCATCGCAAATTATAACATCGTCAACCAATGCCATATTCTGGTAGGTAGAGATACAAATAGCAACTGCTTGATCTTGATCTTTACCCTCGTCGATTAAAGTGGGTACACATCTAGACATGTACTCTGACTCTGATTCCCCTGCAGAAGGTTCAACAAACTCTTCAGCTTTAAAGTACATAAAGTTCTTTTCTATAGCTGGTGAATCCACTAGTGCTATGGCATCTACTCCCGAGCCTTCTAACTCGTCTATGATTTCTAAATCAATTACTCTTTTTTCCATGTTATTAAATATGTTTTTTATAGTCTTGCTATATCTTCCAGACGTTTATTAGCCTCTTGTTGGCTAGTCATATCTGAAGCTACCACGTAAGTTTTAATGATAGGTGTTTGTTGGGCTACTGTTTGTTCTCCGGTTACACTTAGATTATTAGGTGCTCCTGAACCTTTACCCATTCCGTTTATCTTTTCAAGAAGTGGTAGGAATGATTCGGTAGCAGAACGATTAACTACATATTCTCCGCCTTCTAGTTGTCCAAATGATGTTGGTATTCCACCTTCTGAATGTTTACGCCCGGTAAGCAAACCACCTTCTGCAAACTTAGATCCTGAAGATCCACCTGCTCCACCTGCTCCTCCTGCTCCTCCTGTTGATTTTTTAGGTGGGGTTCCACTATAAGTTGTTTTAGCAATAGTTGCTAATTGGAAAGCAGTACTTACTGCTACGGCTGCTGCTGCAATAGCTCCTAAAACTGGACCAACAACTGGTATAGGTGCAAGTGAACTGAATGCCCCGATAGCACCTTGAATACCTCCTATAACTGCTTGTGCATACTGAACTTTCTTACCGTTCTCGAATCCTTCTTTCTCGCGGTTATAATTATCTAATGCTCTATTGTATTCTATTTCAGCAGTTGACTTTGCATATTCATCCTGTATTGCTGTCTTTTGTTCTGCAGTAAGATCTGCTTGATTAATATCATTTTGATATTGTTCATCAAGTAAAGTTTGTTCAGCATCGTATTTAGCTTTAGTTTCTTCTAAACCTTCCTGATTTTTCATTTTCTGATAATCAGCCAAAGCATTTACTGCTGCGGTTGCTGCTTGAAGTCCTCCTGCTATTTGTTCAAAAGCAACTTTATTTTTCTCTAACCAACTCTCTGCATAATTTTTTGTATCTTCTTTGTATACTCCATTTAACTTTTCAGCTAAATCTTTTTCTAACTGAAGGGTATCTAATCCAAGATCTTTTGCAATCTCTATTCTTTTTCTAGCACCATCTATTTCTATCTTAAGTAAATCTTGTGCTAATTTTTCTTGAGCCTGCTTTTTCTGATTGTCAGTAGATTCTTGAGCAGATAAAATTTTATTAGCTGCATCATAAGCAGCTTTTACATCTAGATCTTCCTGAGCTTTAAGAGCTACTTCTTTTTCTTTATATAGAAATTCGTATCGTCTTTTTGTAATATCATCTTCTGCTACTTTTTTATTAGCTTGTATTTTTTTATCTCTCCCGTCATAGTATAATGCTAATTCCTCTAAATCTGTTAACGCTTTTCCTTCTGCATTATAGGTATATTTAGCATAGGTTTCTCTCCATTTAGCTAACTCTGTTGCACTACTTTTAGTCTTCTCATAATTTTCCCTTTCTAATGCTTCTATCTTGTCATACTTTTCCTTTAAATCAGCTTCTTCCTGATAGAACGCTGCTTGCTGGGCTTCCATTGTAGCTTGATAAAGTTCTCGATTTTGTTTTGCAGCTTTAGTTTCTATTTCTGCTTTTTTATCTGCAGTCTCTTTAGCTTGTAAAAGAACTAAAGCGTCATACTCTTTTCTTAAAACAGAAAGGGTTTTCTCTTCTGCTGAGGTTAAATTTTTCTTGTTAGTGTAACCATCTATTAGAATCTGTAGTTCGTTACGTTCTTTCTTCTGCTTGTTCTCAAGTGTCTTTAAAGCTCTAGCGTCTTCGTTAGAAATCATTAACTCCCCGTACTTGTCTTGGAGATCGCCTATCTTTTCAAGATGTGCTTTCTGTAACCCTTCCTCTTTTTCTCTAGCAGTAGCTGCTTTATCCTCTCTAGTTTTCTGTTCAGTATCACGCTTAGCGTCATGCTGTAAGATCATACCAGCTCTTTCGTTCTCTAACTTAGTTAAACCGGTTTTAGCTTCTTCAATAGCCTTGTCACCTTCTTTCTTAATCTCATCGGGATCAAATACAAGTTTAGCTAATCCGCCAGAGAATTTCTCTTCTAATCCAAAATCTTGACCTAATGCTTGACCGATTAAATCTACTGTGTAAAGAAGTGCTGTTAAAGGAATAGTTAAGAATCTAATAATACCCTGTAGGATATCCTTGTTTCTTTGTGCTGCCTCTATTTGTTTCTTTTCAGTTACTTCTAGATTTATTATATTAGCCTTAGAAGCTTTAATAACAG
>Ga0214919_10002636_pt1 | contig 27897 bp, 27 predicted proteins | sample LL1503_MetaG_FD_177994 | JGI IMG/M metagenome (GOLD analysis project Ga0214919, IMG submission 177994) | Freshwater microbial communities from Lake Lanier, Atlanta, Georgia, United States - LL-1503 | ecosystem: Environmental > Aquatic > Freshwater > Lake | place: USA: Georgia | collected...
GGCCTCATCCCGCCGCGCCCCCATGGGCACATCACCGGTAATGACCGCGATCTCGCCTTCGAGGTCACAGCCAAAGGCCTCATCCGCCAAGGGGATTGGATCGCGCGGACCCAGAAAGCCGTCTGATCCGCCTTGGTACATTAAAGGATCGGTCCAAAAGCTGGCGGGCAGCTCTGCACCCGCCGCCTGACGCAGCAGGGCGACATGGTTCACATAGGCCGACCCATCCGCCCACTGAAAGGCGCGCGGCAAGGGGCTGGCGGCCTCATGTTCATGAAACCGCGCACGGGGCAGACCGCCGGTCTCCAGACTGTAGGCCAGCGCCCGCAACATCGGCTCACAGCGGTCCCAATCGTCGAGCGCGGCCTGCAGGGTTGGGGCAACCGCATCGGCCAAGACATACCAAGCCAAGTCATTGGAGACGACGACCAGACGACCATCTCGGCCAGCGGCAGAATCGGATTTGAGCGATGCAAGCTTCATGGCATGTCTTCCCTCTGGGGCCTCATGGGCGCGGACTTGGTAGCTTAGGGAATGTGGACACGATTTTTTCCGTTCCACCAGAGGCTTTAAAGTCCCACCCTGCGGCGCGGGGGCACAAGACAGGAACGCCGGAGTCTGGTAGCGGGGAGGCATAAGTCTGGGAGCCTCCATGCTGCACCGCCTCTATACCCGTGTCCTTTCCCTAGCGGGCCATCGGCTAGCAGGTCTTTGGCTGGCCATTGTCGCCTTTGCCGAAAGCTCGTTCTTTCCTATTCCGCCCGATGTCATGCTGGCACCGATGGTGATGGCCAAGCCGGAAAAGGCCTATCACTATGCCGCGATCTGCACGGCTGCCTCGGTGATTGGGGGCATATTGGGCTATGCTATTGGGTTTTATCTGGAGCCGGTCGGCCATTGGATCTTGGCCCTAACCGGCCATACGGGCGGGGTGGCGCAGTTTCAGCAATGGTTTGCCAAGTGGGGCATCTGGGTGATCCTGATCAAGGGCCTGACACCCATCCCCTATAAGCTGGTGACCATCGCCTCGGGCCTCGCCGCCTTCAGCTTCCCCATGTTCATCGCCGCCTCGGTCGTCACGCGCGGCGCAAGGTTCTTTCTGGTCGCGGGCCTGATCAAACATGTCGGACCCCAGATGCAAGAGGTCATCGAGCGCCGCATGATGCTGGTCACCAGCATCGTTCTGATCGTCCTTGTCGGCGGATTTGTCGCAATTAAGCTGCTGGGCTAGTCGAGAAAATAGATACGCGGGGGCGGCGGGCGAGGATCAGCCGGATTGTGATATTCTAGGTCGCACCACGGCGTCCACGGTAGCATATAATTTTCGAAATCTTTGGCAATATAGACTTTATATCGGCCATTGACGGTAAATATTCGGCTGTATTTTGATGTTTTTGTTAATTCTACAAAGGTCGAAAGGGTTTTTATATCCAATTCAACTTTTTGCCTATATTTGAATTCAGGGCCACCGATTGTTGATATATATTCCGATGGGGTCGATGAATTCATATAGAACGCTACATATTTTAGCGCTCCAGTTGGCGTTTCAATACCCAATTCACCGCCATGGGGCATAGGGATCGTTAAATGAACACGATCATTAGGACCGATGACTTGAGGCGTGCAGGTCATCTTAAAGGATACTAACGGCTCGTGCCGCTTCGATTTTGCTGCAGCCTTTGGTGTTAACGGACACGACACAGTGATCGAGATCATGAGGGATAATGCTGCGACCCGGGTGGCCCTAGACTTCAACATCCTGATGATGATCCTAAAACTGAATATGGACATGCTCTGGTTTTGGCTCGTATGTCGCCTTTGCTCCATGCCTTCTGGCAATCAATATAAGCTTTTCCATATCCTGACGATTGATATCTATTGGACTAATGTCAAATGCACTGTCAATTATGTGTTTCGAAATATAAGTATTATTATCTTTTTGGCGCTGGATTACCCTTGTCATGGCTGCGATCACTTCGCTTCTAGATTTGCGATTTTTTAAATCATCATAGGTATTTCTTATTTCTAAAAGCGCTTTTTGATTCACATAGTCGGACCCAGATGCGCCTGCCTTGAATTTCCAATACATGGCATCAGCCTGACGTTCGGCTGATCGCGTACCGCTTGACACCACCATGGTTTTTCCCGTGGATTTTTGAAAATCGCTCCCGATAGCGTCAATGCGATCATGGAGTTTTGGCGGGATCACGAGATGAGAGGTTTGGGTTTTGTAATGGCGAGATTGTTGGCCATTTGAGCTGACACCTGCCGAACCGCCTCCACTTTCACCTCCCTCAGAAAAGGTGAAGCGACCTAGGCGATCATGGTTTTGGTTAAATTTATGGTCGATCTGGAAAAATGCATCCGATCGGCCAAGCTCAGTAGGCCTTTGTCTTCCCATTCAAAGATGCTCCTGTGCGTTCTGGTAACCTCCAGTATAGATCCAACCCAGATAGGGGGGATTACGCCCCCATCTGCCCCTTGGGCTCATCGCACGGATGGACTAGATTGAGGCCTATGCGCGCCCTGATCCGTCCCCTTGCCCTTTGGCAGTCCCTCATCGTCGCCCTCGGTTCGGCGGCGCTGCTCGCCGTGGCCCATGGGTTTGAGACCTTTGGCGGCCTTGCGCCCTGCACCCTCTGTTTGAAACAGCGGGAGGTCTATTGGGTGGCTCTGGGTCTGGGTCTAAGCGGCATGGTTGCGAGCCGTCTAAGCGGGTCGGATCGTATCCGGCGCGGAGTCGCGATCGGATTGACCATCGTCTTTGCCTACGGGGCCTATCTGGCCGCCTATCATGCCGGAGCCGAGTGGAAATGGTGGCCAGGGCCGACCACCTGTTCTGGTGCCGGGACCGGCGTCAGCGCGCAGGCCATGGCCGATCTGCTCAATGGCGCGAAGATTGCGCCGCCGCGCTGCGACCAAGCGGCTTGGGTCTGGCTGGGCCTGTCCATGGCCGGATGGAACTTTCTGGTCTATCTGGCGCTCGCGGCCTACAGCGCCGCCAGCGCCCTTTACAAGAAGGCTTAAGGCCATGAGTGACAAGCCCATCCCGCCCCGTCCGGGCCTTGGCGCACCCGATGCGCGGCTCGGCGAAATTCTGCGTGTGGACCATGCCGGAGAGCTGGGCGCGGTCCATATCTATCGCGGCCAAAGGGCAGTCTTTGCCAAGGCTAAGGACAAGGATCGCATTGCCGGACAACTTGCTGAGATGGAGGGCCATGAGGCCGTGCATCTGGCCGCCTTTGATCAACTCCTGACCCGTCATCAGGTCCGCCCGACCCTGATGGCCCCCCTCTGGCGCATGGCAGGCTTTGCGCTCGGAGCGGGAACCGCCCTGCTCGGCGAGAAGGCGGCCCATGCCTGCACCGCTGCGGTCGAGACCGTGATCGAAGAACATTACGCCGCCCAGATCGCCGAGATCGCTAACGACCGCCCCGAACTGGCCGCAGAGCTCAGCCGCTTTCGCGACGAGGAACTGTCCCACCGCGATCTGGCCGTGGCCGAGGGCGCGCTGGAGACGCCCGGCTATCCCTTGCTCGCCGGATTGATACGCGCAGGCTGCCGCGCCGCCATCAAGATCAGTGAGCGGATCTAGGTCTTTCCTTTGCGGCCATTTGCACCAACAGTGCGCCCATGAGCTTGGCAGACTTCCTTCGCCCTTGCGGCCCCGTGGTCGATAGCGCCGCTGCCGAGCGGCTGTTCGAGGTCCTATCCAAGGCCGCTGAGCGCGACGGCTGGAGCGCGCGGCTCAAACAGGTCTGGCCGTCCCTCGCGCCGATTGCGGGGGCCTCGCCCTATCTGGCCGGATTGATGAGGCGCGCGCCGGGGCAGCTTCGCCAAACCCTAGAGGCCGAAGACCCCATCGGCGACATTCTACGCCAAACCCAGGCGGTAGCGAACGAGACCGATCTGATCGCCGGGGCCAAGACCCTACGCGCCCTCAAGGCCGATGCGCACCTGACCATCGCTCTGGCCGATCTAGGCGGGGTCTGGGACCTGAGCGCCGTGACCGGCAACATCACCGAATTTGCCGATCTGGCGGTCCAGTCTGCCTTGGCCATGGCCGTTCGTGCCGAAGTGACCAAGGGCCGGTTGCTGCCCGCGCCGAACGGTACAGCAGGCCCCATACCGGGGCTCTTTTGCATTGCCATGGGCAAGCACGGGGCCTTTGAGCTCAACTATTCCAGCGATATCGACATCTCGATCTTTTACGAGCCCGACCAGATGTTGATGCCGCCCGGAGGCGATGCGCAGGCTGTGGCGCTGGCGGTGACCCGGTCCTTGGCGCAGCTGCTACAAGAGCGCACAGCGGACGGCTATGTGTTCCGGGTCGATCTGCGCCTGCGGCCCGATCCGAGCTCGACCCCGCCTGCCATATCGGTGGCCGCCGCCCTCGACTATTACCAGACCGTCGGCCAGAACTGGGAGCGGGCTGCCTTTATCAAGGCCCGCGCCATGGCCGGAGATGTGCCGCTGGGCCAAGGCTTTCTTGAGGAGCTGTCGGGCTTTATCTGGCGCAAGAACCTCGACTTTGCCGCCATTGCCGACATCCATTCGATCAAGCGCCAGATCCACATCCACAAGGTCGATGACCGGCTGACCGCCAAGGGGGCCAATCTCAAGCTGGGTCGGGGCGGCATTCGCGAGATTGAGTTCTACGTCCAAACCCAGCAACTGATCCTCGGAGGTCGCAACCCGGCCCTGCGCTCGAACCGCACGCTCGATGCCCTGACCGCGCTTTGTGTCGCAGGGCAAGTGACTGCCGAGACCGCCGCCGAGCTGCACCGCGCCTATCTGCATCTGCGCGGCTGGGAGCACCGAATCCAGATGCTGCATGACGAGCAGACCCACCGCCTGCCCGAAAGCGATGCCGACCGTCGGCGCGTGGCGGCCCTGTCGGGGGCGCCGGACCTTCGCCGCTTCGATGCTCAGGTCACCCGCCTGCTCAAACAGGTGAACCAGCGCTATGGCGAACTGTTTCCAGAGGCCGAAGACCTGTCATCATCCTTTGGCAGTCTGGTCTTTACCGGGGTTGAGGATGATCCCGAGACCCTCGCCACCTTGGCGCGGATGGGCTTTTCCAACCCAGCGCAGGTCGCCGCCACCATCCGCTCTTGGCACCATGGGCACATCAACGCCACCCGCACCGAACGAGGCCGCGAGCTCTTCACCCAGCTTGTACCGCGCTTGCTAGAAGCGACCCATGCCACTGGCGCTCCAGACGCCGCCTTCCTGCGGTTTAGCGACTTCTTTTCGCGGCTGTCGTCAGGGGTTCAGCTTCAATCCCTGATGCTGGCCCAGCCCAAACTGCTCAAGCTGCTCGTTCAGGTCATGGCCTTCGCGCCTCGGCTGGCGAGCACCTTGGCCCGCAGGCCCGCAGCCCTCGATGCCCTGCTCGACCATAGCTTTTTCGAGCCCTTCGATGCCGATGCGGAGGCGAAGGCCTTTGCCAGCGTGATGGCGCGGGCAGAGGGCTTTGAAGCGGCGATGGATGCGGCCCGGATCATGCACCGCGAACAGGCCTTCCGTATTGGTCTTCAGGTCGTGAGCGGAGCGGCCAGTGCCGAAGAGGCGGGCCGCGCCTTTGCCGGATTGGCCGATATGGTTATTGGAAGCCTCGCCCCTGTGGCTCTGGCGGAAACGGTGCGGATCGGCGGGGACTTTCCCGGTCAGGTCGCGGTTGTGGCGCTGGGCAAGTGCGGATCGGGCGAGATGACCGCCCGCTCGGACCTTGATCTGATGACCCTCTATCAGGCCGATGATCCGGTCTCCATGTCGGACAAAAAGGGCTGGGGGGCCGAAACCTTCTATGCCCGCTTCACCCAAAGACTGGTTGCCGCCCTGTCGGCGCCCACGGGCGAGGGCGGGCTCTATGAGGTGGATCTACAACTGCGCCCGTCGGGTACGGCTGGCCCCGTCGCCGTCAGTCGCGCGGCCTTTGATGGCTACTATGCGGGGCAGTCAGACGGCGAGGCCGAGACCTGGGAGATCCTCGCCCTAACCCGCGCGCGGGTGGTTTGGGCCAGCAGTCCTGACTTTGCTGTGGTCGCTTCCGCCGCTATCGAGACCGCCCTGCGCCGCCCGCGTGATCCCAAACAGGCCGTGCGCGACATGCTCGATATGCGCCGCCTGATGGAACAGGAACGCCCGGCCAAGGGCGATTGGGACCTTAAGCTGGCCAAGGGGGGTCTGGTCGATATCGAGTTTATCGCGCAGCTCCTGCAGATCATCCATGCGCCTGAGGGCGGGCCGTTAGCGGTCAATACGACCAAGGCGCTGGCAACCGCCAAGGGTCAAGGCCTCGCGGACACGGATCAGATCGCGGCGCTAGAGGCGGGCTGGAAACTGCAACAAAACCTGACCCAACTGCTTAAGGTCGCTCTCGAAGATGATGCCGACCCAATGCTCGAGCCCGCCCCCTTTCGCGCGCTGTTGGCCAAGGCGGCGGGCGTACGAAACTTCAAGTCGGTTCCCGCCTATTTGGCCTTGATCCGTCAGTCCGCGCGCGAGGCGTTCGAACAGATTGCTAAGGACCTGCAGCAATAGATCGCAATTTTCCAACCCCCTTCCATCAAAGCGACGGATTTCGTTTGAGCGCACGTTTGATCCTATGAACGGTCAAGACACGTTCCCCCCAAACGGAGATTTCTGATGAAAAAATTCCTCTATGCCGCCGGTTTCAGCCTTGTTCTGAGCGGCGTCGCCTTGGCTCAGCCTGCCATGCCTCCCCGCGAGGGTCCGGGCCATGAGGGTGGCATGAAACATCCTCACATGCCCAATCCCGATCTGAACGGCGATGGCAAGGTCACCCTAGCCGAGTTCCAGCAAAGCCATGCCGATCAGATGATGAAGCTGGACACCAACAAGGACGGTAAGATTACCGAGGCAGAGTTTATGGCGCGTCCGCGCATGATGGGTCACGACGGTCCGCCGCCTCCAAAGCCAGAAGGTCAAAAGGACAAGGATCGTCCTATGCGCCGCGAAATGATGGAAAAGATGCGCGGCGAGCGTCAGGGCATGATGTTCGACATGCTCGATGCCAATGATGACGGTGCCATCACCCGCGCCGAAATCGACCGCATGACGGCCAAGCACTTTAAGCGTCTGGACAAAAATAGCGACGGCGTCCTGACCGGTGATGAATTGCCCAAACCCCCTATGAAGGGTGGTCATCACGGCGATCACGGCCCACACTAATCTGACCTAAAGGCTCGCACAGGCTCGCTGGGGGGCTGTCTGTGCGAGCCATTCTACCCATGCAAAGAGGTATGATTTGTCCAACCGCCCGCCCGATCCTGACGCCGACCTGGTTATCCGGGTGGGGCGCGGTGATCCCGCAGCGGTTCAGGCCCTGATGGCGCGAAAACTGCCCCGGATGCTGGCCTTAGCGCGGCGGATGTTGGGCGATGCGTCAGAGGCCGAGGATGTGGCGCAGGAGGTGATGGTGCGGGCCTGGCGTCAGGCCCCGACCTGGCAGCCCGGTGCCGCGCGGTTTGACAGTTGGATGCACAGGGTGGCCTTGAACCTTTGCTATGATCGGCTCCGTCGCCAACGCGAACGACCGATGGCCGAGCCCCCTGACCAGATTGACCCCGGTCCGGCCCCTGATGCTGGACTTATGGGAATGGAGATCAAGGATCAGGTCGAGGCGGCCATCGCCGCATTACCGGAGCGTCAGAGGGAGGCGATTGTGCTGTGTCACTATCAGGAGCTTGGCAATATCGAGGCGGCGGCCCTGATGGAGATCAGTGTCGAGGCGCTCGAAAGCCTGCTGTCTCGTGGACGCCGCGCCCTTCGCCTGCTCCTAAATCCCCTAAATAATCGTCGATTGGAGGGCTTGGCATGACCCCGGAACGGTTTGAACAGTTGGCTGAGGCCTATGGCTCTGATCTTCGGCGGTGGCCCAAGACCGAGCAGGCTAAGGCCGAGCAACTGCGCCAAGAGCGCCCAGTCTGGGCCCGTCAATGCTTAGACCAGGCAGCGGATCTCGACGACCTTCTAGGCCTCTATCGCGTTGAGGCCCCATCGATGGCCCTGCGAGAGCGGGTGGTGGCGATGGCCCCTAGACCCCAGCGGTCCCTGTTGTCCAAACTGTTGGGCGAATGGCGCGGTTGGGGCATGGGCTTGGCGGCTGCAGGCCTTGCAGGCCTGATGGTGGGTATCGGTTCGGTTAGCCTGATGATGGCCGATCAATCGACTGATGTGACCGTCGCCAGCGCCCTAGATGGTCAATCGGTCTATTCGGAGGCCGTGGCCTTCGGTGCGGAGGAGACACTATGAGCCCGCGCGCTTTAAAAATCGGTCTGGCCCTATCGCTGGTCTTAAACATGTTCCTCTTGATGGCGGTCGGCGGGGCCATCGCCATGCGCCACCAGCTGATGGCCAACAATCGTGGCGACCGACCCAACTCCATCATGCGCCTGACCAAGGACATGCCGCCGGAAAGCCGCAAGGCCATGCGCCAAGTCCTGCGCGAGGCGGTTGTCAGTACCATGCCCGACCTGAAGATGGCCCATGATGCCCGCATAGCCGCCGCCGACAGCTTAGCCGCCGCCAAGCCTGACCGCGCCCTGATCGACAGCAATCTACAAAGGGCCCGCGAAGCCGAGATGCGGGCGAGGGCCGGGATGGAATCCGCAGCCGTGACCTATGCCCTAACCGTAAGCCCAGACGATCGGGCGCGCATCGCCGAAAGCTTTCGGCGTCCACCGCCCGGCGCCATGCGTCGCGGTAGGCCGGGCCCGATGATGGGCCATCGCCGGGATCATGGACCGGATGACCGGGGCCCAGATGACAGAGGTCCCCCGCCGCCCGCCCCTTAACCGGTCCTAGCCGCGTAGGGTTCCGCCGGCCTTTTGCACTGCGGCAATGATCTTGGCCGAGAGGGCCTCAATATCGGCCTCGGTCAGGGTCTGGTCCTTGGGCTGGATCGTGACCTCGAGGGCTACGGACTTGGATCCGGCGCCAACGCCTTGGCCTTGATAGACATCGAAGACGCGGGCATTGGCGATCAGGGCCTTGTCCGCACCCAGCACCGCCTTGATCAGATCACCGGCCGCCTTGTCCTGTTCGACAATGAAGGCATAGTCACGGCTGAGCGGCATCAGGCTGGAGGCCTCATAGCCGGGCTTGGACTTGCCCTTGCGCTTGGGTTCGGGCACCGCATCGAGCCAGAGCTCAAAGCCATAGACCGGCCCATCAACATCGAGCGCCTTCAGGACGCTGGGATGCAAGGCGCCGAACTCTGCGACCACGGCCTTGGGGCCAAGCTGGAGGCGCGCTGAGCGGCCAGGGTGCCACCAAGGCGAATTGCTGCCCTGAGCCGTCTGGAGCGAGGCGACGGGCGCTCCCAGCTCTTCTAGGAGGGCCATCAGGTCGCTCTTGACCGTAAAGACATCTTCCGCCGCGCCCTGATCCCAACGGCGAGGGGCATGGGGCGCGATCAGGCCGGTGATGGCGGTGCGCTGATCCTTGGGCCGATCCCCGGCAAAGACCGGGCCGACCTCGAACAGGGCCAGATCGGCAAAACCGCGCTTGGCATTGCGGCCCGCCGCCTCAATCAGGTTGGGCAGGATCGAGGGGCGCATAGAGTCCAGATCCGACGCAATCGGATTGGATAGGACCACAGCCTCATCACCGCCGCCAAACAGGCTTGCGGTCTTGCGAGCGGTGAAGGACCAGGTCAGCGCCTCGGCATAGCCCAAGGCCGCCATGGCCCGGCGACCCATGCGGGCGCGATTTTGGCGCACAGTGAGGATGCCGCTCGCCGCGCTGGTGACGGGCGGCAAGGGCGTGGACGGCAGGGCGCCGTAGCCTTCGATACGGGCCACCTCTTCGACCAGATCGGCCTTGCCCTCGACATCGCGCCGCCAGCTTGGCGGGGTGACCTGAACTGTGCCGCCCGTCCCCTCAATGGCAAAACCAAGATGGGACAGGATCTCAAAGGTGCGCTCGCGCGTGACCGACAGGCCTGACAGGCGCTGGACATAGTCCGGATCAAAGCTGATGGCACCGGGCGCGGCGGGCGCAGCACCGGCGACCAAGACCTCAGACGCCTCACCGCCGCAAAGCTCAAGGATCAGCCGGGTGGCCAACTCCAGGCCGGGCACGACAAAGCCGGTATCGACCGTGCGGGCAAAACGGTACTGGGCATCGGACGAGATGCCCGTTGCCCGGCCTGTCTGAGCCGTGATCAGCGGATCAAACCAGGCGCTTTCGATGAAGACGCTAGTGGTCGCCTCCGAACAGCCCGTGCTCTCGCCGCCCATCACGCCGCCAAGGCCCAGAGGGCCGGAAGCATCGGCAATGACGCACATGTCGGGGGTCAGGGTGTAGGTCTTGCTGTCCAGCGCCTCGAGGCTTTCGCCCGCGATCCCCATGCGGGCCTCGATGACCTTGCCGGTCAGTTTGTCGACGTCATAGACGTGAAGCGGGCGGGCACGGTCATAGGACAGAAGGTTGGTGACATCGACCAGCGCATTGATCGAGCGCAGGCCGACCGACTTCAGCTTGGCCTGTAGCCACTCTGGCGACGGTCCATTCTTGACGCCCTTGATCACCCGGCCAGCGAACAGGGGGCAGGCCTGCGGGGCGGTCAGGCTAATCTGGATCGGACAGGGGAAGGTGCCCGGCACGGCGGTGACGCTGAGGTCCTTCAAGCGGCCAAGGCCGGTCGCGGCCAGATCACGGGCAATGCCAGCGACGCCGAGCCAATCGGGGCGATTGGGGGTGACTTCAAAATCAATGACCGCTTCGAGGCCGAGGGCCTCCGCCACCGGGGTTCCGACGGCCAGATCGCCTGAAAGCTCCATAATGCCGTCGGACTCTTCAGCCGTTTCCAGCTCCGCCGCCGAACAGAGCATGCCGTTGGAGACCACGCCCCGGACCGGCTTTTCCACCAAGGTCACGTCGAGGCCCGGCACATAGGCGCCGATGGGGGCATAGATGGTGGTCAGGCCCGCGCGAGCATTGGGCGCGCCGCAGACGATCTCCTTGCGGCCATCGACCGTATCGACCTGACAGACCCTCAGGCGGTCAGCATTGGGATGCTGCTCGGCGCTGACAATGCGCGCCACGGTAAAGGCCGCCAGCTTTTGGGCCGGGTTTTCGACATGCTCGACCTCAAGGCCCGCCATGGTCATGGCGTCGACAATCTCTTGCGCGCTCGCCGTGGTTTCTAGGTGCTGCTTGAGCCAGGACAGGGTGAATTTCATCTTCTCATCTCAAACTTGCCAGCGGGGCCGGGGGACCAGACCCCCTTCCCCGGCCTTGCCGGGACTTCCCCCAAAGGGGGAAGATTTAGATTTTAGATCCTCCCCCTTTGGGGGAGGTGTCACAAAGCGACGGAGGGGGTCTTTTGTCTCTAGCTCAAACCACCCGCCGCACTCGGCGCCGCGAAGGGACTAAAGCCATAGTGGGCCAACCAGCGCACATCGCTGGCGAACATGTCGCGCAGGTCCGGCACGCCATATTTCAACATGGCCAGACGATCGACGCCCATACCAAAGGCAAAGCCCTGCCATTCATCAGGATCAAGGCCGCTGTTCTTGATCACATTCGGGTGGACCATGCCGCAGCCCAGAACCTCCAGCCAGCTTGAGCCTTGGCCCACCTTCAGCTCGCCACCGGTCCGGTCGCACTGCACATCCAACTCGGCGGAGGGTTCGGTGAAGGGGAAGTGATGGGGGCGAAAACGGGTGACGACGTCACTGGTCTCGAAGAACCGGCCGACAAAGGTCTCCAGGGTCCATTTCAGATGGCCCATATGGATATTGCGATCAATCACCAGACCTTCGACCTGATGGAACATCGGCGTGTGGGTCTGGTCACTGTCTTTGCGATAGGTCCGGCCCGGCGCGATGATGCGGATCGGCGGGGCCTGCGAGACCATGGTGCGGATCTGGACCGGGCTCGTATGGGTGCGCAGCAACATCCGCTCCCCGTCCTCATTGGGCGAGAAAAAGAAGGTGTCGTGGGTCTCGCGCGCCGGATGCTTGGGCGGAAAGTTCAGGGCCGTGAAGTTGTGGAAATCATCTTCAATGTCGGGGCCATCGGCGACGGCAAAGCCCATCTCGGCAAAGATGGCGGTCATCTCGTCCATCACCTGCATGGTCGGATGGACATTGCCCCGGCGGCGCGGCGGCGCGGGCAAGGTCAGATCGAGACGCTCAGCAGCCAGTTGGGCATCAAGGGCTGCGGCCTCCAGTGCGGTCTTGCGCTCAGCCAGCGCCGCCTGAACGCGGTCGCGCAGACCATTGATCAAAGGCCCTTGCTCGCGGCGCTCATCAGGACCCATAGACCCGAGCCCCTTCAAGAGGGCTGAGATCGAGCCCGACTTGCCCAGCACCGTGACGCGCACAGCGTCTAGCCCCGCCAGATCGGCCGATGCTTGGACGGCCGAGACGATCTCGGCTTCAAGGGTCGCGAGGTCAGACATGAGAAGTCCCTATTCCAGTCGAGTAAAACGCCAAACGGCGCGGGGCTATAAGCGCCCGCGCCGTCTAGGTCTATGGGAAGAGCGTTAGCTCAACAAGCCTTAGGCCAGGGCTGCACGAACCTTGTCAGCAATGGCCTTGAACGCGGCAGGATCGGCTGCGGCGACGTCGGACAGAACCTTACGGTCCATCTCGATGCCAGCCAGATCGAGGCCGTGCACGAATTGTGAGTAGGTGAAGCCTTCCAAGCGGGCAGCAGCGTTGATGCGCTGAATCCACAATGCCCGGAACGAGCGCTTCTTATTGCGACGGTCGCGATAGGCATATTGCCCAGCGCGGTCGACGGCGGCCTTAGCCGTCTTGATGGTATTCTTGCGGCGGCCAGAGAAACCCTTGGCCTGCTCGAGAACTTTTTTGTGTCTAGCGTGGGAGACTACGCCCCGTTTAACGCGCGCCATATGAGATCACCTTGAATTAAAATTGCAGGAACAAGCGCCGGTCAGGCGTAGGGCATGAACAGCTTGATGATTTTGGTGTCGGCGTCCGACATCACCTTCGTCCCGCGGTTTTGGCGGATATATTTGGCATTGTGGCTGATCAAGCGGTGACGCTTGCCCGCAACGCCAGCCTTGATCCGGCCGGTCGCAGTGATCTTGAAGCGCTTTTTAACGCCAGATTTGGTCTTCAACTTCGGCATTTTGCTGCAGAGCCTTTAACAGCCCTGTCCTCTGATGGTGCACTAAGAGCCGCCATGGCATGCCTAATGGCCAGGCGACTTGTAAGAACCGGTGCTTCTAAGGGAAACAGGGCCATGACGCAAGGCCTTGGCGGGATTCAGCAATGCCAGCCTCAGGCCAATAGGATCCTAGGCCAACCTTGGCAGAACCAGCGCGACCCGAAGGCCCGGACCACTGCCGTTCAGGGCGCCTGGACCCTCGTCCAGTTCCAGCCGCCCGCCATGGGCCTCAGCCACGGCAGCAACCAGCGACAGCCCAAGGCCCGCCCCCGGCTGGCTGCGACTATTTTCCAGACGCACGAACCTTTGCACCACGCGGGGCCGGTCCGGTTCCGGCACGCCGGGGCCGGTGTCGGTCACTGAAAACTCCACCTCCCCCGAGGCCCGGCGCCGGACGCGCAGGCGCACGGCACCGCCCTCGGGCGTATATTTCACCGCATTGTCGAGAATGTTGGCCAAGGCTTGGGCGATAAATTCGCGGTTGCCGCGCACGGCCAAGGCGGGTGTGGCCTCCAGCTTGAACTCGATGGCCTTATCTTCACACAGGGGCTCGTAAAGCTCGGCCACACCTGCGGCGAGATCGCCCGGATCAAACCGGACCTGATCGGGGGCCTCGACCGCCGACTGCAGGCGGGTAATGGCCAGAACCGCGTTGAAGGTGGCCAGCACCCCATCCGCATCCTCTAGCGCCTGACCCAAGGCGGCCTGAGCATCACCTTTGCCCGCCTCTGCCTCGATCAGGGCCAGTTCCAGCCGCGAGCGCAGGCGGCCTAAAGGCGAGCGCAGATCGTGGGCGATGGCGTCACCGACATGGCGCAGGCCGCCCATGGATCGCTCCAGACGATCGAGCATATCGTTCAGACCCGAAGCCAGCTCGTCAAACTCATCATTGACGCCCCGCAGCTTGGCCCGCGCCGCAATATCGCCGCCCCGCACAGCGATCACCACGCGATTGAGACCGGCCATGGTCTCATTGACATTGCGGCTGATCAGAATCCCCCCCGCGAGGCCGAGCAGGATGACCAGAGCCCCCGCGCCCCAGATGGCGCGCAAGATCTTGAGCACAAAGGATTCGGCCCCACTGACATCTGCGCCAACAAAGAGGGTTTCGCCGCCTGCAAGCTGAACCTGCTGACCTCTCGCCGAATGGCGCACCTCTGCGCCGTCGGGATCGGTGTCCGTGACCTTGAAATTGACGCTTTTGGGCGAGCCGGTGAACCGTTCAACCGGCGAGGCTTCAAGGGTTCCGGTAATTTTTTGGCCGGTCTTGTCCCGAAGCAGATAGAGGAAGGGGCGATCCCCGACGGCGCGCTCGACCATAGACCGGTTCAGCGCCTTGACCCCGCCTTGGCGATAGACGCCGGTCAGGGATTGGATCTCTTGGGAGATAGCCTGATCGGCGCGGCTCGTTACTTCCCCGGCGGTCGCGATATAGATATAGCCCAGAAAGATGCTGGCCGCCGCGGCGAAGACCATCAGAAACAGCAGGGTCAACCGAAAGGGGGTCGTGCGAAAGACCCGTGGTAGGCCAATCGCCACGAGCCTTAGGCCTCCAGCCGATAGCCTGCACCGCGCACGGTTTGCAGCATGGGGTGGTCAAAGCCCTTATCGATCTTGGCCCGCAGACGCGAAATATGCACATCAATGACATTGGTCTGGGGATCGAAATGATATTCCCAGACCTTCTCCAACAGCATGGTGCGGGTCACCGATTGGCCCGCATGGCGCATCAGATATTCCAGCAGTTGGAACTCGCGCGGCTGAAGATCGATCTCCTTGCCCTGTCGGTGAACCATGCGACCGATCAGATCCATCTCCAGATCACCGACCTTAATCATGGTCTGGACCGAGCCTGTTTCACGCCGCCGGGCTAGGGCCTCAACCCGCGCTGACAGTTCGGCAAAGGCATAGGGCTTGACCAGATAGTCATCACCGCCCGCCTTGAGGCCCGCGACCCGATCATCGATCTCACCCAGCGCCGACAGGAACAGAACCGGAGTCTGATCCCCCTCGCGGCGCAGGGTCTCGACCAAGGTCAGGCCGTCCATATTGGGCATCATGCGGTCAATGACGAGGACGTTGAACCCGCCCGCCTGCGCCGCCGCAAGGCCAAGGACCCCGTCAGCGGCATGGACAGTCTCTATTCCGGCTTCGGACAGGCCCCGCGCCATAGCCCCGGCGGCTTCAACATCATCTTCAACGATCAGAATACGCATGAGCCCCCCGGCAGGATCGACAGGCTGGCCAGAGTCTCCCCTGACCAGCCCAAGGATCACTTGGCCATCTTGACCAGGACGAACAGGGTCCGGCCGTCGCGATAGACCAGCAACAGGACGCTTTCACGGCCCGACGCCTTGGCACCATCGACTGCGGCTACGACATCCTGCGGCGTTGAGACAGCCTTGTCGGCCACCCGCACCAGAACATCGCCGGTCTTGAGACCCTTGAGCCCTGCATCTGAGGTCTGGTTGACCCCTTCGACCAGAACCCCACGGACCGTTTCTGGAACCTTGAAGCGACTGCGGGCAGCGTCATCCAAGGCACCGAGCGACAGACCCAGAACCGCTGGACGCTTGGTCTTGGGTGCGTCTGGTGCGGTTTCATTGTCACCGCTGGGAGCCTTGCCATTCAGTTGAGCTTCAGATGGACGGATGCCGGCCTTGACCTCGATGGTCTTGGGCTTGCCCTCGCGCAGGATGCTCAGGCTCATGGTGTTGCCCGCCAAGGTCTTGGCCACTTCGCGGGTCATTTCTGACGAGGAGGTCACCGACTTGCCATTGACGCTCAAGACCACGTCTCCGGGCTGGACACCGGCCTTTTCAGCAGGGCCACCAGGAACCACCTCAGCGACAATGGCACCCTTACGGACATTGATGCCCTGAGCCGCCGCCATCTCAGCGTCGAAGTTCTGGATCACGGCACCCATATAGCCGCGTGAGACCTTGCCCGACTTGATCAGTTGCTTGGTAACCGTGTCGGCAATGTCGGCAGGAATGGCAAAGCCGATACCGACTGAACCACCAGACGGCGAGAAGATCGCCGTATTGACCCCGATAACGCGGCCATAGATGTCAAAGGTTGGGCCACCCGAATTGCCGCGATTGATCGGCGCATCAAGCTGGATATAATCGACGAAGGTCTCGCCCAGCTCACGTCCGAAGGCCGACACGATGCCAGAGGTGGCCGTGCCACCCAGACCGAAGGGATTGCCCACCGCGATGACCCAGTCACCGACCCGGGGCTTGGCGGATTTTTCGAAGCTGACAAAGGCAAAATCCTTGCCCTCGACCTTGAGCACGGCCAGATCGGTGGCCTCGTCGCGGCCGACGACAGTCGCCTTCAGCTCGCGCTCATCCTTGAGCACGACCTTGATCTCGGCGGCATTTTCGATGACGTGATAGTTGGTGACAATGTAGCCGTCAGCCGAAATGAAGAAGCCTGAACCGGCCGATTGGGTGGGACGCCCACCGGGGACCTGCTGGGATCCATCATCGGGTCCATCCTCGCCTTCACCCTGCTGAGGCGCGCCGGGAATGGCGAAGGGGAAGCCTTCAGCACCGGGAGGCACCGGGATCATACGAAGGCCAGGGCGGCCCTTGGCCTGCGGCTCGACCTTCGAGGTCACGTCGATTGAGACCACCGCCGGTGCCACCTTGTCGAAAATATCGGCAAAGGACAGGGGCGCGCCGGGAGGCGGCGCAAAGACCGGCAGACCCGAGGCCTTATAGAGTTTCACTTCGCCGGACTGAGCGGCGGCGGATGGCAGGGCTAGGCCGGTTCCAACCATGGCTGCCAAGGTCAAGCCAACCCCGGCCACGGCACCCAAAATATATCCGCGTTTCTTATCAACCATGTTCAATCTTCCTCGTTCTCGACTCCAAGGCTTGAATCGAGCCCTTCGCCCTTCAGCTTAAGAGCGAATGCCCCTTCGCGCCAATGTTCTCAAGTTACCTTTGTGTCATCCATCGGGAGATTCTTGTGGCGCAACTGCGGCACAACCGTGTCATTCGGCCTCGGAGGCCTGCAATTTTGTCAACAGCGCCTGTTCCTCAGGCGTCAAGGCCGCCTCTTGGGCCTGATCCGGAGACCCGCTCTTACGCAGAAAGAAGCCGATCAATCCCAGAAAGACGATGGCGAAGGGCGTAACCCACAGGGCACCATTGGTCAGGCTAAAGGCGGGCTTGAGCATGACATATTCGCCATAGCGCTGGACCAGATAGGTGCGAACCTCAGTGTCCGAACGCCCAGCCGCCACCTCCTCACGCACGATCTTGCGAAGGTCGGCGGCCAGATCGGCCTGTGAATCGTCGATCGATTCATTTTGGCAGACCATGCAGCGGATCTGCGGAAAGAGAGCCTTGGCCCGCGCCTCTAGAACTGGATCGGCTAAGCGCTCGGACGGATCAGCCGCCGCGCCCATGCTGAGCACCGCGACCAAGAGCCATCCCAAAAGGCCAATGCGCTTCATTCGGCGGGTACCGCAACGGCCCCCGCCTCGGCCGCGCGGCGCGGGGCAGCAAAGCGAAGGCGGCGATCGGACAGGGATACCGCTCCGCCCAAGGCCATCAGGAGCGGACCCAAGAAAATCAGGCGAGCAAGGGGGTTCCAATAGGCCCGCACCAGCCATGCCGGTTGGCCTTCTGTACCGGCGCGGCGTTCACCCATCACCAGATAGACATCGTCCAGACCTTCAAGGCAAAGGGCGACCTCTGAAGTGGTCTGGCTATTGGCCGGATAGAAGCGGCGCTCGGGCTTGGCGTCGCAGACGGGCTTACCGTTCTTGGTCACGGTGACCAATCCGCGCTCGGCAATATAGTTGGCGCCATTGGCGGCCACGACGTCGCTTAGCTGGACCTGATAGGCCCCGACCGTGATCGACTGGTTGAGGCTCAGGGCCTGCGCCGCCTCGATCTTCCAAGCGGTCTCAAAACAGGCTCCGAGGGCGAAGACACCCAGACCCGCATGGGCCAGACTCATGCCCCACGCCCCGCGCGGAAGCCCGCCAAGGCGGCGGCGCACCTCGGCTGGGCTGGCCCGGCCAAGGTGGATCCGCTCGGCAATCTCAACGAACACGCCAACAATCAACCAGACGCCAAGGCCCATACCGACGGCTGCCGCAACATGGGTCGGCTTTTGCACCCAAAGCACGGTAAGGGCGATGGCCACCGCGACACCTGCCGCGGCCCAAAGACGCTGCAAGGCCCCAAGCCCATCGCCGCGCTTCCAACTGAGCAAGGGCCCGACCGGCAAGACCAGAAAGGCCAGGCCCATGAGGGGTGCAAAGGTCAGGTTGAAATAGGGCGTACCCACCGACAGGCTTTGACCGGTCAGGGCTTCCTTGATCAGCGGATAGAGGGTGCCCAAAAGCACGGTCACGGTCGCGGCTGACAGGACCAGATTATTGATCACCAGCGCGCCTTCACGGCTGATCGGTGCAAAGAGCCCGCCGGGAGCCAGCTTGGGCGCGCGCCAGGCAAAGAGGCCGAAACCGGTTCCCGCTGCGATACCGAGGATCGTCAACAGCAAGATGCCGCGCTTGGGATCAACGGCAAAGGCATGGACCGAGGTTAGCACGCCTGAGCGAACCAAAAACGCGCCGAGCATCGAGAAGGTAAAGGCTCCCAGCGCCAAGAACACCGTCCAACCGGGTAGCGCGCCGCGCTTTTCGGTCACGACGGCAGAATGGAGCAAGGCCGTACCAATCAGCCAAGGCATGAAGCTGGCATTCTCGACCGGGTCCCAGAACCACCAGCCGCCCCAGCCGAGCTCATAATAGGCCCAAAAGGCCCCCAAGGTGATGCCAACGGTCAGGAGGCTCCAAGCCGCCAAGCTCCAAGGCCTGACCCAGCGGGCCCAAGCCGCATCGACGCGGCCCTCAACCAAGGCGGCGACGGCGAAGGAGAAGACGATCGAGAAACCGACATAGCCGCCATAGAGGAACGGCGGATGGAAGGCCAAGGCGGGGTCTTGCAGCAAGGGATTGAGCGAGCGGCCCTCAACAGGGGGCTGGAGCAGGCGCACGAACGGATTGGAGGCAAAGACCGTATAGGCCAAGAACAGGACGCCAAGGCTGCCTTGGCTGGCCACCACCACCGCCTTCATAGCGGCGGGCAAGCCCCGCGCCATCAGGGCGACTATGGCCCCGAACCCGGTCAGGGCCAAACACCAGAGCAGCATCGAGCCCTCATGGCTGCCCCAAACCCCGGCGATCTTATAGAGCATCGGCTTGGCCGAATGGGAGTTGGCCGCGACATTAGCGACCGAGAAGTCAGAGGTGACAAAGGCATACATCAGGGCGGCAAAGGCGATCATCACCATCAGGAAAGCGGCACCCGCTGCCCCTTCACCGGCGCCATAGAAGACCGCCGAGCGGCGGATACGCCCGATCACAGACAGGCCAACCTGCGCCGCCGATAGGATCAGCGACAGGATTAGACAAAAGGCCCCGATCTCGACAATCATCCCTTGGTCGCCCCTGTTGCCGATGCCGAGCCGGCATCGCCGCGCCATTGGCCTGACGCCTTAAGCGCCTTGGTCACTTCGCGGGGCATATATTTCTCATCATGCTTGGCCAGAACTTCGGTGGCGCGGAACTGACCGGAGGCTTCGAAAGCCCCCTTGGTCACGACCCCTTGGCCTTCCCGAAACAGGTCCGGTAGGTCGCCCTGATAGACCACCTTCTCGGAGGCGGCATGGTCCATGATCACGAACTCAACCGAGCCATCAGGATGTTTGGTCACGCTGCCCTTGGCCACCAAGCCGCCCAGTTGAATGGTCTTTCCGGGCGCGAGCTGCGCCGCCTTAGCCTGAGCTGGCGAATAGAAAAACGACACGGCATCGCCCATGGCAAAGAAAGCCAGAGCCGCAGCGAGGCTGAGGATCGGCGCGGCCACGGCCACCACCAGCAGTCTGCGCTGCGCTTTCTTCGATCTTGGCATCCAACCCATGGATAGGTTCACTCTCAATGGCTGCGCTTGTATCTCATAGATAGGGTGAGATCTGGCTTAGCCCAAGGGCCCAGACAGATCCTTCTCGGATCAGTTGGACAGCGGCTTGGCACTGTCTTCGATGGTTTTCAACAGGTCTGGCCGATCCTTGTAAAGACGTCTTGCCTCGGCCAGCGCCTTGGCCTGAGCGTCCGTCTCACCGAGCACACCGTAAGACCGTACCAGCCGCGCCCAGCCTGCCGGATCGTCGGGAGAGGCCTTGAGGCGGGCGGCAAGGCTATCGACCATGCTGCGAATGAAAGCGGCCTGATCGGCCCCGCCGGTGGGAACCTGGGCGACCGCGGGCTTGGGCAAGCCGCCATTTTTCACGACGGTGGCAATCTCTTCGCCAAGGCTTCGCGCGCGATCATCACCGGCAGGCAGCGAGGCCAAAACCGAACGCCAGATCTGCAGGCCGCCGGCAAAATCACCCCCGGCCATCATGGCCCGGCCAATATGATAACGCGCCGACGGATCAGACGGATCGATAACAAGGGCCGACTTGAAGGCCTGCAGGGCGTCGGGGCTGACCTCGCCCTTGGCCTGAATGACCAAGGTCTCTCCCAAGACGGTCTTAAGATCAGCCCGTTCGGGGGCTAAACGGATCGCTGTTTCGAGATTGCGAATGGCGCTTGTCTCATCCCCGATCGCCGCCTGAATCCGCGCCAGAAACATCAGGGGTTGGGGATCGGTCGGCCGCTCGGCAACGACCTGCTGCAGGACGGCCACCAGTTCAGGCGCCGCCAAGGTCGCGGGGTCGGCCTTACGCCACTTGGCAAGGCGACTGACAAAGGACTGGTCAGGGATACCCGGCGCGCCGATGACGCCGTAAGCCGCGACCGCCATCAGGGGCAGGACGGCGGCAATAATAAAGACCAGGCGGCGAGCGAGGGGTGTAGCCCGGACAGGAACGGAGGCCTGCTCTGCGGCACCCAGCAACCGGCGGGCCGCTTCGGTTTTGGCGGAGCGATGATCGTCTTCGGTGAGCAAACCGCGATCAGCCAGATCGTCCATTTCGCGCAGTTGGCGACGATAGACGTCAAGGCTAGGATCTTCACCACCATCGGTTTGGGCCTCCAAACGCGCGGCGCGGCTGACCACGAAATAGGACGCGGCAGCGGACAGAAGGGCAGCGGTGATCCAAAATCCGACCATGCCAAAGCCGTAGCCGATCTTGCGACCTTAGGCGACCCTAAAGGGTTGCGACATCAACGCCGCAGCAAGGTTATGGCTCGCCGGCGCAATCGCTCCGCTGTCTCCTCATCATGGACGAGGGCGAGATATTTGGCGATCTGATTGATCCGGCCCTGCCCGGCCTCGGGATCCAGACTGAAGTCGGCCATCAAGGCAAACACGCCATTCGAGTAAAATTCTAAGAATTCTTGGGTCTCAGCAATGACCCGCGAGCGTAAGACGCCGACGCCAGAGGCGCTTGCGATGGGGCGGATCTGAACAATGAACGTCAATATAGCCTCTAGACGTGCCGTAGCCGACGGGTCTGGCGCGCGAAACATATTGGGCGCGCGGTTGAGGTTCTTTTGATTCTGCCCAGCAGCCGCCACGGGCAATGCTTTTGGGGTGAGCATTTCGACCTGAAAAATCAGCTTCTCGAACACAGCGGAGACATCACGCTTGATACGCGCGACGCGCCGACCCCAAGGGCCATTTTTGCTCAGAGCAATGCTTTCTTCAAATTCAGTCACAGTGCCAATAATTGATTTAGCGGCGCTGGCGAGCGCAATTCCGGCTGAGGCCCCTTCGCCAAGCTCAAAGCTATTGATCGAAATGAGCAAGGCCTCACTCTGATCGAGCAGCAGGTCACCAAAGGCAATCAGGTCCGTGCCTTCGATCGAGAGATCCGAAGGTCGATCTAATGCCGCTGAAATGATGCGTAAGATCGTCTGAGGGGCTTCCAAATTGATATAGATGAACTCAAACAGACGCGCGGGGCCATTGGCCGTTAGCTTGGCTGCATCGCGATAGGCGAGGCGCACCGACAACTCATCATCTGAGTTCATCCGGCCAACCCAAAGCGGTATTTCAATGAGGACGTCACGCAGAACGGAGGACATCTTCAAAAAGCTCATCAAATCCCGGACCGCATCTGGCGATGATTTGGCAAGACAGACGACAACCGGTTGAAAATTGGGGTCGTTGGTCTGTAGACCGGCCAAGGCCGCATCACAGGCCTGGTTGAATATATAGGGCAAGACCTCCTCAGACTCCGACCGCAGGGCCATCTCCCGGGCCTGCGTCATCAACCTGGGCGCGGTGTCTACCAGAGCATTCCACAGCAAGGTCGGAAGCTCAAAGGGGAAACGGCTTTTCGTCTTACCCGGCTGGTTCTTTTCACAGAGGCTTACGATAGGGCTGAAGACGACGGAACGAACCTTGCGATCCTTCATCTCCATCATGACGATGTCACGCACATCGGCCATGGTGTGCTCACCCATCTGGGCGGAAAGCACGGAGGTCAGTTGTCCAAGGCCCGCATCCGGGACCGTTTGGACGATCGATCTGACGATCTTTCCCTGACTTTCTGTTAGGCCCGGCATCCCATTTTCCCAAGCGATGTGCGCGGAGCCCTCCGCAAGTCAACATCCCTAACAGCCTGTTTACTGACTATTTTGTTAATTCTAAGATAATATGCTTAATTATCAAATTAGTGAGTGCTCATTTTGAGCGCGGGAAGCACGAGCACGACGCCCAAACCGTTCAGATCGGACGAAAAGAGCGTCATGGTTCCGCCATAGGCGCGGGCCAGGTCATCAACAATCGATAGTCCAAGCCCTGTCCCGGGCGAGGTTTCGTCGAGCCTAACCCCTCGTTTTAGCATTTCATTTTGACGGTCGGCGGGAAGGCCCACACCATTATCTTCGACCGTAACGGTCAACCGGCCCGGGCCTTTCTCGCAGCAAACGACCCGAACATAGCCACGGCTCCATTTGCAGGCATTTTCGAGAAGATTACCGACCATCTCCATCAAGTCTTGCCGCTCACCTAAAAAGGAAAGCTCTGGGGGGCAGACCCAATCAATCTCGACCTTTTTGTGAATAAAAATACTTTCGAGCGTACGTGACAATTCATCTATCACAGGTTCTACCAAGGTGAACTCACCGCTACCCTGCGATCGCGCGGCGGCCCGGGCGCGGCGCAGATGGTGCTCAACCTGCTCGCGCATGGTGTCGGCTTGCCGTTGGATCAGGTCTGCCAAGGGTCCAGGAAACCGTTCGGCTTCGGCTTGGATCACCGATAGCGGGGTCTTTAAGGCATGGGCCAGATTGCCAACATGGGTTCGCTGACGCTCGACCACCTCTTGATTGTGCGCCAAAAGGCCATTGAGCTCGTCAGCGACCGGCGATAGTTCGGTCGGATAGTCCTTAGACAGACGATCAGCCCTGCCGTTGCGGACCTCGGCAATCTCTCGGCGCAGTTCAAACAGAGGTCGCAGGCCGATACGAACCTGCAGCACCACCGCCGCGATCAGCCCAATACCGAGGAGCAGAAGCGCAGCAAGGGTCACCACGGCAAAGCGCTGGGCATCCCGATCGACCGGCGAGCGATCCTCAGCGGCCAGGAACACCACCGGCACGGTCCGTCCCGGTAAGCGCGACAGCAGACCACCGAGGCGCAGGGCCTCACCATCGGGGCCCAGTGTGTCATCATAGACCACGGTGCCCGGGCTCTTCTGCAAGCGGGCTAAGAACCTATCGGGAACCTTTAACTCGGCATCAAACAGGCTCCGCGACCTGATCAAGGCGGTTAGGCGACCGGCTGAGCTCGGCTCCGCGACCTGCCAATAGCGGCCCGAATAGGCCCGCAGGGATCGGACATCGGTAATCGGCGGCGCAGCAACCCGGCCATCGGCCTCGATACTCGATCCCGAATAGAGCCCCTGAACCACATCGTTGAGACCCTGATCAAAACGGCTCAGGGACGCTTGCTGGAACAGGGCCGTCAGAACAAGTCCGGTCACAACCAGAGCCACCAAGCTCCAGACCGACGCCAAAAGCACCAGTCTGCGAACCAAAGAGGGGCGGCGCACGGGGGCTGTGGTCACAGGCTCTAGGCCTCACCGGCGAGGGGAACAATGCGATAGCCCAGCCCCCGGACCGTCTCGATCCGATCCGGGCCGATCTTCTTGCGCAGGCGGCCGATAAAGACCTCGATCGTGTTGGAGTCCCGATCAAAATCTTGGTCATAGAGATGCTCAACCAGCTCCGTGCGACTGATCACCCGGGCCTGATGCATCAAGACATAGTGCAACAAGCGATATTCGAGCGAGGTCAGCCGCAAGGGCTCTCCATCCACGGAGGCCCGCGCCGCCCGAGGGTCGAGCCGCAGGGCCCCACTTTGCAAGGTGGCCGTTGCATGTCCCGCCGTGCGTCGCAGCAAGGCCCGCAACCGCGCCAACAGTTCTTCGGTGTGAAAGGGCTTGGTCAGATAGTCATCGGCCCCCGCGTCAAACCCCGCGACCTTTTCGCTCCAAGCACTGCGGGCGGTGAGAATCAGGACCGGTACGGCCATGCCCTCGCGGCGCCAACGCTCCAGCACCGACACCCCATCGATCTTGGGCAGGCCCAGATCGAGGATCACCGCATCATAGGGCTCATTGGCCCCCAGATAATGGGCCTCTTCCCCATCGGGCGCGTGGTCGACCACATAGCCCGCATCGGCGAGGGCCAATTTCAGTTGACGCGATAGATCCTTGTCATCTTCGGCGAGCAGGATCCGCATGGTCTATTCTCCATCAGCCCGAAGGATGGCACCGGTCTCAGCATCGACAATATAGTCAATCCGCCGTCCGTCCTCAGCTGCCCAGCGCACGCGATAGACGGCGCGGCTGCCCGACTGCTCCATCCCGGCATCGAGGGGACGGCCCGGCGTGCGGCGGCGGATCTGTTCCATCACGCGGCCAAGGGGAATGGCGCGGCCAGACTGCACCGCCTCTCGCGCCTCGCCCTGCTGTTGACGCCAACCGGCGCCAAGCGAGTCTGGACCGGCCGCCGCCATCATGACGCCCATCGCCGCATCGGCCAGCCCATGAGAGCGGGCCAAGGCCGAGCCCGGCAGCGCTGTAACAGCAGCGACCGCAAAAAGGACCAACAGAGGCGATGACATTCGGTTCATAGGGACGACCCTAGGCCCTACTGGCTGAATAGGACCTGAATGGACTGCACAGACTAGCTGCGGCGTTTGGCAGGCTGATAGGGCCGATCCTTGCGCCAAGCCTCGGCAAACCGTTCCAGCTCGGCATCAGGCTTTTCGGGCAAGGTCACAACCAGCCTGGCCAGCAGATCCCCGCGATTGCCGCGAACATCCGAGAGCCCCCGGCCCTTGAGCCGCAGCAAGGCCCCCGAATTGGCGCCGCGCGGCACAGTGAGGGTCACCGGACCGTCAGGCGTCTGGGCCTGCACCTTGGCGCCGAGCACTGCGTCAGGCACGCTGACGGGCAGATCCATCACCAGACCATCACCTTCCCGGCGAAAGAGGGGATGGGGCCGGATGGTCAGCTCGATCAGGGCGTCACCTGGACCCCCACGCCCAGCCGTGCCTTGGCCGCGCAAGCGGATGGTCTGGCCATCGACAGCCCCCACCGGAATAGAGGCGTCGATGGTCTTGCCATCGCCAAAGGCAATGCGCTTCTTACCGCCGAAAATGGCATCTTCCAGATCAATGTCGAGCTTGGCGCGCACATCCGCGCCCTTGGCGGCAAAGGGTCCACCATTGCCAAAGCCGCCGCCACCGTTGCCGCCGCGTCCACCGCGTGATCCAAAGACGTCGCCAAAGATGTCGTTGAGATCGACCCCGTCAAACTGAGCCCCACCAAAGCCGCCGCCCGCTGGGCCTCGCGCGCCCGGTCCAGCCCCGCCGCCATAGCCGCGCATCGATTCGCGACCATCGGCATCGATCTGACCGGCATCAAACTTCTTGCGCTTGGCCTCGTCGCCAATGATGTCAAAGGCGGCGGAAACACGCTTGAAGCGCTCTTCGGAGGCCTTATTGCCGGGATTTTGGTCGGGGTGATGTTGTTTGGCGAGCTTGTGAAAGGCACGCCTGATCTCGCTCGTCGTGGCTGAGCGCGACACACCAAGTTCCAGATAGGGATCCTGCGCCAAGGGGAAGGCCTCGATTCAACAAAACTGCTCGCTTCAGTTAAGCCATTCCCCGCCATGCGCAAGTCATTAGTGATAAATTTACAACAGACTGGCCTGCGTCGGAACACCCCACCCATAGCTGTCAGAGCCCTGAGACACACGGATTTGGATCAGGGACCGCTCATTGACGGTGAAATCCGCCAATTGATCCGCCGCGCCATAGAGCCATTGGGTCTGATTGACCTCGAGGGTTCGCAAAACCGCCGCGCCCTTGACCACCTCCAAGCGATAGACCTCTCGCACCTCAGATAAGGAGACCTCGGCCGATCCCCAATCATCCCCGCCAATCCGTGTGCGCCGTTTCCACCGGACCTGCACCGCGCCCGACAGGGTCAGGGCGATCAGGCGCTGAACCTTGCTGTCCTTGGTTTCAGGCAAAGGAGCGCGATCACGCCTTTGGGCGCGTCGAAATAGGGCCATCTCAATCATCCTCTAGATCGGCGGTTCGGCTCAGAGCACCGAAAGTCTTGGCGCGCTGGCACGCCGGTTCAGCAACAGTTCGGACAGGGCCCAGACCAGGGCGTCGGCGCGGTCAGGGCTGTGATCCATCCCCTCGGTGCCCAGCGCCATCAACTCCTCCTCCAAGGCCCCGAAGGCCCCGCAATGGGTGATGCGGCCCTGCTCATAGAGGGCGGCTACCGGCTCGGCCCTGGCCCTTTTGCCAAGGCGCGCATGGACCAGACGCACCGGCACGGGACAACCGGCCATGGTTAGGACGGTGCGCACCATGTCGCCGCCTTGATTGGCTTCTGCGACCACAAAGGCCGCGTCAAAGTCCTTGGCCGCCTGCACCGCCCGTCCGGCCCAACCGAGCGGTGAAGCTCCACTTAAGGTCAGATCGGCCAGCACATAGCCGCGTTCTTCGAGCCGTCCGGCCACCACCAGCCCGCAGGCATCACCGCCCGCGCTGGCCGGAGGATCAACCGCGACAATCACCTGATCCAGATGGTCGGGCCGAGGACCCCGGGCCCGCAACAGATCCTGGGCTCGCCAAAGCGCGCCCTCCAGCCCCTCGACCACCTGGCCATCCAGCTCTTGGGCCGCCAGACGGGTGCCGCCATAGACGGCCTGCAAGCCATCAATAAAGCCGGGGGAGAGGTTGGCCCGATTGGCCAAGGTTCCGGCTCGCGTCACCACCACCCCATCTTCGGCCATCAGTCGGCGTAGGGCCAAGGTCGGCTTGGGCGTGGTGGTCATGACCAGCCGGGGGTCATCGCCAAGGCGCAGTCCCATTCTCAACATGGCAAGCGTGTCCTCTGCATAGGTCCAAGCGCAATATTCATCGGCCCAAGCCGCGCCGAACTGCGGCCCTCGCAGGCTTTCGGGGTCTTCGGCGGAAAAGGCATAGGCCACCGCGCCGTTGGAAAAGAGCAGGCGACGTCGTGAGCTTTCAAAGCGCGGCGCGCCGCCGATCCAAGCGCAGGCGCAAAGTCCAGATAGGCCATCGATCATCACCTCTCGAACATCGTGCAGGGTGGGGCCAACCAGAGCCAACCGGTCATTGCGCCTCGACGCTGCGGCCAGCCATTCAGCGCCGGCCCTCGTCTTGCCCGCGCCGCGCCCACCCAGAAAAAGCCAAGTGC
>Ga0214919_10002637_pt1 | contig 27894 bp, 23 predicted proteins | sample LL1503_MetaG_FD_177994 | JGI IMG/M metagenome (GOLD analysis project Ga0214919, IMG submission 177994) | Freshwater microbial communities from Lake Lanier, Atlanta, Georgia, United States - LL-1503 | ecosystem: Environmental > Aquatic > Freshwater > Lake | place: USA: Georgia | collected...
ACAACTGTCATCGTCGGCGCAACTGTCATCGTCGGCGCAACTGACACGGTCGGCGCAACTGACACGGTCGGCGCAACTGTCATAGTCGGCACAACTCCGGAGATCAACAATGTGACCTGCTCGATGGTCAGCGGGAAGATCGGCACGAAACGTCCGATCCCGTAATCCGGTCCGCAGCTCGGAGTCGCACAGAGTCCCAACGTGAGCATCTGGTCGGCACTGACGAACACGACTGCCTGACGTTGCCACGAATCCACGGTGTCTGCCACTACGAATTCCGTTCCCTCGAAATGCTTTCGTACCCTTCCGCTAACGCTCGTCGGTCCAGACCTGGCCGAGTAGTTCGTGTCGAATCGCACATGGACGTATGTCTCCGCAGCCGTGCGCGAACCATCATCGGCGATGACGACTTCGATTGCCGAAACCTCTCCGTTCCATCGGGCCTGTTCGATGGTCGCGCCCCGTCTTATCGAGTTCCACACTTGGCCGGTATTGATGCTCAGCCGCGGATCGACAGCGCCGACGTACCCCGACAGCCGCGGATCAACGCTTGCGGCAGCGATCAGACACGAATTGCCGAACTGGTTCCCAGATCCGCTGCCACGACAATCGGTCGTCTGGCCGACAGCCGCGATGACGTCCGAGGGTCCCGACCGACTGACAGTGCCCGGGTCGACGAATTGGGTCAACAAGTTCGCTTGATAGGCATCACCACCAATGAGCGACGAGAAGTCGCTGTCCGCCACATAGGACCAAACTTCGGTGCCATTGCCCGACCCGCCAAAGAAAGTGTCGATCGAACCTGCGACGGTCAGTCCGGTCACGAATGTGTATAGGGAACCCTCAATGGTCTTGCGATGAAGGACGACCAGGTTGGGTGCGGTCGCTGTGAATCGGCCCGTCGAATCAGTCGATCCCGTGGGTGCGCGGATTCCGATGTCGACTACGTCCTCCAGGCCGATGGCCGCATTGTCGAGCGTGACGACCCGTTGCGGACCCCATTGGCGATAGTTCCTGGCTGTTCCCGATTCGAGGGCGAGGTACTGGATTTCGTGCGTTGTGACCCCGGCCGAGACCGACTGATACCAGACGATGGCCGCATTGCGGTCATAGACGATCACCTTCCTCGGTTCCTTAGGGAGCGTGACCGAGACGATTCCATTGGTACCGAAATTCAAGAGGGGGCGGGATTCGGCCCCGATCTGATTGGAGTATCCGAAAACCTGGAGCTCGTGGCTGACGGATGATTCGTTCGGGAGTCGGCTCACGACGGACAGGAAGTTCTCGTCGTTTGGGCGTTCAAACACAGTCACCTTGGAGCTGAGCGGCGCCTGGAGTGCAGTGTTCAACAATCGTGGTGCATCGACACCTTCAGAGCCTCCTGCGCATCCGGCCACACCGATCGCCATGACCATGGCCGCAACGGCCATCCTGAGGAGTCGCGTCGGGCGGTCGCACATCGAGGGGACCCTCATTGACCGCCAGTTGCTCATATTGTGAATATACATTCTTGATTGGCGTGGCGAAGTCGATTACCTCATATGTGCTTTGGCGAGGTGTCTCTTCAGATTGAGCGGCTGATGTAGATGTGTCGCGGCCGGTACATGCAGCGGTCGATGCACACATGTCGACGCATCACACTCTTTTCTTCCCCGTTGACAGTCTCCCCGATCACCCCGTAACCAAAAACGCCAAAACTCGTAACTGACGGAATCCCGTAACACTCCCCCGCACGGACTGGGGACTTTCGCTCCGCCTCCTAAAGGCGCGGAGGCGGAACGGAATTCGGAGCGAAACTCGCCCCAGACCCCGAATACATCCGTCTTTCATGATAGTTCCCCTGAACCGGAAACATTCATTCCCTTTACGGGGTCGCGGGCTTTTAGCCCACTTCAGTGAGATTTATCTGAAACATAAACCAGTCAGCACAGAGAGTTGATCCTTGACTCTCGAGAAGGGGGCGCGGCGACTATCTGGGCCACTGGTGGCGAGGCTGAATTCTCTCCTATCCAACATCTTCGGTATTGAAATCTAGACCGTATACGGGAGAATATTTCTAGTTCAGCAAAACTGCTGACAAGCCGCCGGGTCCAGTCGGCAGCGAGTACAAACTGAGTCATTCAATGCAAGACCGAGTGCTCATTTCTTTGCAACTTTACCGATAAATGAAATCCAGAACGTAGGCCTGATCTCCAGTGCAGTAGTCACGGATAACTTTATTTTTTGCATTTTAATAGCTATGAAACAAACAACTTTATGAAAAAAGTTGTTGTAGAGTTTCTGTCAATGAGAGATCCACGCGACTTAAAGTCAACCTACGAAGCACAAGGGTGGTGGTCTAAGCAATCAATTGCAGATGTAATCGCAGAACATGCAGCGAATAAACCAGATGATCTGGCTTATATATCCACGAATGACAACATGACATGGGCTCAGTATGACTCATACTCGTCAGTCATAGCCTCTGCAATTATTTCATTTGGAATCGCTTCGGGAGACACCGTAGCAATCATGCTTGCTGATGGACCACTTGTTCATGCGGCGCTAGTCGGAACCGAAAAATCAGGAACCGTTGCGGTGGGAATTGGGCCACGTGCCGGTGACAGCGAAGTTGCCCATCTCATGCGTCAGACCAAAGCAACTTCATTGATTACGCAAAGCACAATCGATAAGCGCACATCGCAAGACTTAGTAAATTCTCTCAGGACTCGAGGGGTCGATGTGAAATACCACATCGAACTTCCGCCGTCTCATCTCTCAAATCAGTCAATTCTCGTAAATGGCACGCCCGTCGACAACAGCAAACTGCAATCAGCCAACGAACAAATAGCACTCCGTAAATTAGGGCCCAATGACCTATGGATGTTGAACTCCACATCAGGCACTACCGGATTACCTAAGTGTGTCACTCAATACCAGAATCGCTGGATCGCATACCACCGTCTCGTAAGCGAAACGGCAGAGATTAGTAGTAACGACGTTTTTATGTCGGCTGTACCTGCGCAGTTCGGATTTGGATTATGGACATCTCATTTCACGCCCACATTATTGGGGATACCGTGTGTAGTTCTTCCAAGATTTACGGCTGAGCTCATGCTTGAAAAAATCCAAGAGCATAAGGTATCCCTCCTTGGAGCTGTCAGTACACAATTTATTATGATGTTGAATTACCCCGATAAAACCAAGCACGATCTCTCCAGCTTGAGAGTTATGTGGACCGGAGGAGAAGCAGTTCCTTATGAGCGTGCGGCAGAGTTTGAAGAAAGAACCGGTGCATATGTCTTGCAGTTTTTTGGATCTAACGAAACAGGTGCATTGAGCGCGACATCAATACATGACTCACGGGAAAAACGTTTGTCAACTTGCGGAAAACCACTTCCCTTAATGCAGGTTCGATTGTTTGACATAGAAGATGGCCACGACGTCACAGATACGGGTGGACCAGGTATCCCGGGCTGCAAGGGGCCAGTAACTTGCTTTGGATACTACGGAGACGATGCTGCAAACGAAGAGCTATTCACAAAAGATGGCTGGATGCTGATGGGCGACATCGCGACTATTGAAGAAGACGGCTACTTGAGACTCATCGGAAGAAAATCAGATTTCATTATTCGTGGCGGCAAGAACATCAGTGCAAGAATTGTAGAAGAACAAGTGGGAACTCACCCAAGCGTCGCCATAGTGTGCGCGACGGCCATTCCTGATGAAGTATTCGGGCAGCGTGTAGGTGTGTACGTCGAGCTGCGAACCGGGTCGACACTCACACTTGGGGAGTTAAAAGAACACTTGCAAAAGCAGGATTATTCGAAAGAGACATTTCCTGAACATCTAATTTTGGTCGATCAAATGCCCATGGCATCTGGTGGCAAGGTTGCAAAAGGGGAAGTGAAAAAAGACGTCGAGCGTAGAGTCCTTGAGGGATATTTCGCTAGTTAATCTGTCTTCGACAACAGCAATCGAGATTAAATGTGACTTGTTACTTGGTTGAACATTTCTGTTCTGTCTCAATTTTGGCAGCATCATCGATCCACCGAAGATCAACTTTACGCTGACTACTCGTTCCGATTTCTTTTGTTACTGCTCCGTAGCCCTCATACCTCACTGACACGCGTACGCCCTTTGCTACCAGATATTTAGAAACATTACGCGCACGCGCTAGTGAAAGATTCTTAAGAAATGCGGCTGAGTCAACTCCGTTATTACGGGCGAACCCTGAGATAAGTACCAGTCCACCACGTTTTGCCATTACTTTTGCAACACGATCGAGCTCTTTTTTATCTACGGAATCCAATTGCGGTGAAGCGGGATCAAAAATAATGCCGTCTGATAACTTCTCACCAACCAAAACTGGTGCCGTGGGTTTCTTCGTCGTGGCAACAGTCTTGCATTCAAGAACAGTGGGCTCGTCGTCTTCGACTGGTGTAGAAGGCTTGGATGTTCCTGAGATGACGATGTCTTTTAGACCACCAATATTTTTCTTGCCCTTAGGAAGCTTGGTCGTGGTCATTACGTTTCCGGCAATATCAGTTGGCACAGACGTTTTGACAAATGAATCGACTGTGAGACCATCAGTAGAATCCCCGTCTTTGACGACATAGATTCCTTCCATCTTGGTAGCAGTTGTTTGTGTCAAGACAACGTCTACACCAATATCTAGCGTCACCGTGATTGATCCACCTGGAACAATACTCTCTCCCACTGTTGCTACTATTTTTATCTCATCTCCGACTTTCTTTTCGCCACTCGCTACAGGCGTGGTAAACGAAATTACGGTTGGATCAACAGTATCAATAGTAATTTTAAGTACCGTTGACTTTGGCAAAGTGACGTCGCCTAAGGACTGTTGTGATCTCACGGACCATACTCCGTCGCTTAGTGTGCCGAGGGTGCAGCTTGACTTCTTTGGGGATGCAATAAATGTGCACGACATTGTCTTGGAATCTTTTACAGCTATCACTTTTACTGTGTAGCCATTGATTCTATTTGCAACCGAAATTGTTGGCGAGTTGTCAAACGTGATGTCATCAGTGTCTGAAATCCCCGAATCCGACGAAGCCACTAAGTCAGGCTTAGTTGATGGCGAGCCAGGTGTGCCGGTATCAACTGGTGAGCCGGGAGCAACCGTTGTAGTAGGAGTAGCTGGTGAGCCGGGAGCAGCCGTTGTAGTAGGAGTAGCTGGTGAGCCGGGAGCAGCCGTTGTAGTAGGAGTAGCTGGTGAGCCGGGAGCAGCCGTTGTAGTAGGAGTAGCTGGTGAGCCGGACGCAACTGGTGTAACAGTGACAGTTCGAGCACTTGTGGAGTCGCCGTTCGCGTTAACCGCTTTGATGTAGATAGTGGTGAGTACTCCGTTAGTTAGTCCCGGAATAGTGATAGGACTTGTTGCGCGAGCAGGACTCAACGCAATGTATGTCACTCCTCCGTCAATTGAATACTTATAGTTCGTAATAGCAGATCCACCGTTTGACCCAGCCTCAAACGCAACACTTGCTGAACCATTTCCAGCAGTCGCAGTCATGCCAGTTAATGGGCGCGAGGGAAGACCATCTCCAAGAGTGCATCCCACTCGCGAATTACTTCCGCCTACATTGCCCCAGTTGCTCTCTCCATCACCGTTGGCGTTAACCGCTTTGATGTAAATGTACGTCATCACGCCTAGAGGTCGGTTGTACGCTGCGAAGTCAAAAACAAATGGCTGTGTTGTAGTGGCCGGATTAAATGCCGTAAAAGTAATGTTGTCAAATGAGTACTTGTAGTTCGTAATAGCAGACCCACCGTCTGACCCCGGCGTAAAAGTAAGCGATGCTTGACCCGATGAGTTGTTCGGGGTAGTACAGCTCATCGAAAAATTTGTTGCGCGCGAAGGTGTGGTGCCAGCCGCTGATGCGACACTGCCCGATATGAATGGAATTCCGGGAGCAACTAAAGCAACACCCAGCGCGATTATGGCGATCACTCGCAGTAGAGGACTTCTCTGAACTCGTTTACCAATATCTCCGCGACGTTCCATGTGTATTCCTCTCGTCTATAAGTTATATACCGAGAAAGTATAACTTATAGACGAGAGATTTATTCTTTTAGCCGAAAAGCTCCCTCAGAATCGCCTTCTTCGTCAGTTCATCCCACGCTGTGGCGTAGGCAGACTGGGAGTCGAACTCAATAGCCACTCGGGAATTGACCAAACCTTGTGCCCAAAAGGCAACCGCCTCAAGATTCACAATCGGGCTCATCCAGCCTGCCTCCACGGCTGGTCGATAGGCAGCGGCGATTGCCCGTGAATACTCGATGTCGACGCGCACTATCTCTTGACGGAGTTCAGCCCGTGAAACCGCTGACCCAATGACATCGGCACGCAAACGACGATAACTGGCACGAGTAATTGAAAAAATATGATCTAGTGAGATGGAAACGTTGTTATACAATTCGTCTCGAGTGGTTGCAATTGTGATCTGGCGGATGAGGGCGGTCACTGCTTCTTGCGATGATCGTCTGTATCTTTCGGCCTGCGCTGCAATGATTAATCCTTCACGACTCTGAAACTCTCGATACAAGATTGGCGCAGTGCATCCGCAATCTGCAGCAATCGTATTTGTCCGAATTGCGGCTTCACCGTCTTTTTCAAGCACTGCAATCGCGCGCTCAATGATCTTGTCTCGGGGAGATGATCCGGTTTGCACTCTTTCACTCTGGCTCATATCCGATAAAGGCTCTCTCTGTGAATAGTTGGCAGACAATGCGCACTCGTTGCCATGAAATTAGTGTAATGCTTCGATCGATTTGATTGTTTCCTGAAGAACCCCAGCACGATGGTAGATGCCATCGTGTCGTAGAATCTTATCTTGCCTTCATTATTAGTTGACTCATCTACTCCGCACGGTGCGCGAGTCAAAGGCGTGGCAAGCGGGCGTGAGTTCATTGCCATCGTGACAGCCCTGATGGCAAGTGGTGCCCTCGCCATTGATCTGATGCTGCCGGCTTTCCCAGACATGCGACAAGAATTTGGGATGTCTTCGGACTCTACGCAAGTGGGCTGGATAGTCACTGCATTTTTCTTGGGCATGGCAGTTGGTCCATGGATATACGGGCCGGCATCTGATCGATATGGACGGCGTAGTTTGTTATTTGGGGGAATGGCCCTCTACATTGCGAGCGCTCTCCTCGCCTGTGTTGCGCCGTCGTGGGAGTGGGTGATTGTGTCGCGCTTTGTGTGGGGACTCGGAGCGGCAGCGCCACGCACGCTCAGCACCGCGATGATTCGCGATCGGTTTGAAGGAAATGCAATGGCACGGCTGATGTCCAACATCATGGCGGTATTTTTGCTAGTGCCAATCCTTGCGCCCGGGATTGGAGCAGGATTGATTGCCATTGCTCCATGGCGAATTGTCTTTTGGTTTCCTGCTGTCATCGCGAGTGTTCTCATGCTGTGGGCGACACGACTCCCTGAGACATTGGAGCCAGAGCGACGTCGAGCACTCACTCGTTCAGCATTTGTTCAGGCCCTCAAAGAAGTAGTCGGCCACAGACAAACTGTTTGCTTTACCCTAGCCATTGCCTTTTTGTTCGGAGTAATGGCCGCGTATTTAGCAAGTTCAGAAGTGATTCTCTCTGATGTATACGGCTACGGTTCATGGTTTCCATTGTTCTTTGGATCTGTTGCCATCATGCTTGCGCTTAATTCCCTCAATAATGCGCGCCTGGTTCACAATATCGGCATCACGCAACTCGTGCGTCGCATGGTGATGGTAGCAATGTGCACCTCGTTCGTATTTCTGCTTATTTCACGTCTTAATCACGGTCATCCGAACTTTTGGCTCTATGCAATCAGCCTCGCTTGCGTCATTCCCGTTGCGCAGGGCCTTGTGCCTGTCTGTAATACAGCAGCAATGATTCCGCTTCCACATGTTGCCGGAACTGCATCAGCGATAATCAGCACTGTCACAACTGCCGGTGGTGCGTTACTCGGAAATATTGGCAGTTCTGCTTTTGACGGCACCATCCAACCGCTGGCAATTGCGCTAATGGCATACGTGCTTATTGCTGCTGTTTTGATTTTAATTGGTGCAACATCGAGCAAGACTGAGAACTATTTTTAGTCATTACAAAGCATTGAGTGCCCGAAGATGCTCAAAGTATTCAGGAGTTCGAAATGATTCATGTTCGCGTTGAATTTTTTGCAGTGTGAGGTCATCTGCATTTGCGATATCAGCCATTGTTAATTGACCAACATGTCGGTAGGTGCCATCGTCAAAAGCATGACGAACATTCGCAACGGCTCCATTTTGATCGCCAATTTGTCCGGTGCCCATGTATCCGTATCCTTCAACCAGATTGCTCGTAATGCTTGACTGAAATCCCAGTCTTAGCAACAACTTTTCGCTGGCATTCTGCAAGACCTCTGGGCTAACAGTGAGTAAGAAGTTCTCTTGCTGCCGTATCCAGCTCTTAACGCACGAGTTGGTGATGACGTATCGAAACTCATCTGAGTGATTGACAGCTCCACCGTGCAGTAACCGACCATCAAACATCAAAACTGTTCCGGCTTTAGCTTCGAGATTAATTGGCTTTGGCAACTTGCCGTATAGGCCATTGACTCCGCCGTCACCATTTGGTCGATGTGACCCAGGAATATGCAGTGTGCCCCCATTAACCTCGTCAACATCTTGCAAGATATACATCGTGTTCACTAATACAGGTGCCTCGCGCGGATTGTACGGCGCAATAAAGGTCTGATCTTGATGCATCGACTGCGGATGACATTGGGGATACGAGATATTTGACAAGAAACTAAAGTGATTCCATTTGCTGCCAAGTGACTCGTTCAGGATCTGCTCAATCAGCGGACCAGCCTGCACGCTCTTAGGATTGTGCTCTAAGCAACCTACGAAATCGTCTCCCTTGTTAACGAGAGCCCAGACGTGTTGCTGTGACGCGACAACATAAGCAATTCCGAGTTCGCGTTCTGCTTGGGCTTGTTCGGCGATACGAGCCCGCATACGAGTGTGTTGTTCTTCAGATAGTCCGTCCTCAATAAGACAGTAACCCCACTCAAAAAGATCTTTGCGTAATTGAACAATGTCTTTAGTGGCTTGTGGGGTCTTAATGTTTTTCCAGTACTCATGCTTACGAGCAACAGTGGTGTCGTAGTACCAACCTTTTCCCCACTCAAGTTCTGCATCCGGCTTAGGTGGAGTGAGCCACTGATTATTGATAAAGATTGACGAGTACGGCTCGGCCGATCTCAGAAACTCTCCATACGGACGAAATGCGTCGAGAGATGACTCTTTTACTGCTTCTGCGGTGAACTCCACTGGAACCGACATCATGACCCCCATGACTTGTACTGGCACATCATAATTCTTGACATCACTGTTAGCGAAGTTCGATGACCGGTGTGCCAGATTCAAAGGATCCGATGCTGACCCACATGCCTTCGCCCACCAAAGCATGCGCCACCTTTGGCGCGACGGCGGCCAATAGCCCGCCCGATGTTTGTGGATCCATACACAAAGCCACATACGTTTCGTCTGCATTGATAACGGCATGATCTCCGACATACGAGCGGTTGCGAGCATCGCCACCTGTGCGAGTTCCGGATACTGCAAGATCATGCGCGCCTGAGTAGAGCGGCAACGACATCGTGTCAACAATAAATTTTATTCCAGAGCGTTCGGCCATTTCCCAGCCATGACCAGCAAGTCCGTATCCGGTGACGTCAGTAACGGCGTGCACATCGACGGCATATCGGCGTAGATCTTCAGCCGCTTTCTTATTTAGTGTGCGCATTCCGGCAATCACTTCACGTTTTTGTTCATCGGTACCGCTGGCAGTCACAAGACCTGTGCCTATTGGCTTCGACAAAATTGCAATGTCTCCCGGCCGTGCGCCACCTTTGCGAAAAATATTGCGCGGATCAACAACTCCTTGCACAGCGAGTCCAAAGATTGGCTCAGGATTGCGAATCGTGTGTCCACCTGCAATCGTGCCACCTGCAGCAATGACGGTTTCTGATGCACTAGCAAAAATCGCAGCAATCACATCACGCGGAAGTTCTTCGGGAAATGCTGCAATATTGACGGCAAGCACCACACGTCCACCCATTGCAAAAACATCGCTGCACGCATTAGCCGCTGCAATCGCACCAAAATCTGATGGATCATCGACGAGTGGTGGGAAAAAATCTGTTGTGCTGACTAAGGCCAAATCGTCAGTGAGTTGATAGACCGCTGCATCATCAAAAGGAGCAAGGCCCACTAACAGCGACGGATCGAATCCCATCGGCAACTCCTGCACCATTTCAGCCAACATCGAAGCACCCCATTTGGCCGCGCAGCCACCGCATGATGTCCATTCGGTGAGCCTGATGGGAGAAGCGTTCTTAAGCACGCAAAGCAAACTACTAGGTTAAAAAGGTGGCACCATCAGCAACGCATCCGCCGTCTATCGACACCATCGCTCGAGCTCTTGGCGCCCAGTCCACGCTGCCCCACTCGCTCCTTGTTGATTGCGCTCGCCGTGCAGTGACTCAGGCGCCAAGCGATGCGATGTCAACAGCGCAAAAACTCACGAACGATCTTGAAACTGCATTACTGACCGAAGTTGTCAATGCAACTGGCGTGTTGCTACATACCAACCTGGGTCGAGCGCCACAATCTGTCGTGGGTTCAGGTCGACCAACAAATCTTGAATTCGACCTCGCAAGCGGAGAACGCGGATCTCGCCAAACATCGGTATCAAAACTTATTTCTAATCTCACTGGTGCTGAAGCAGCAATTGTGGTCAACAACAATGCTGCTGCTGTCATGTTGGTGCTCGCAGCACTTGCATCTTATCGGGATGTTGCCGTGTCGCGCGGCGAGAGCGTTGAGATTGGTGGTGGTTTTCGTATTCCAGATGTGATGGAACAATCTGGTGCACGCCTTGTTGATGTTGGCACGACAAATAGAACTCGACTAAAGGACTACAGCAAAGCGATTGAATCGCGACGCAACGATGTTGCACTGACTCTCAAAGTACACCCATCAAACTTTGCAATTCAGGGATTCACTCACACAACATCCGTTGCAGAACTGGCAACATTGTCCGTACCGGTCGTTGCCGACATTGGATCAGGTTTGCTTGACAACACATGTCCGTGGCTGCACGGGTATTTAGATCAAACTCCAACATGGCTCACTGACGAACCTGCAGCGCGTCAAGCAATCAGTGATGGCGCGGCATTAGTGATGTTCAGTGGCGACAAACTATTGGGTGGGCCGCAGTGCGGAATCATCGCTGGGCGTGCAGACCTTGTCCAGACATGTGCCTCGCATCCATTAATGCGCGCATTGCGACCAGGCGGTCACACTCTCTTAATGCTGCAGTCCGTTCTTCTTTCTTACTGCGCACGCACAGTGTGTATCGACGTACCTTTCTGGCAAATGGTTGTGACTCCTGTGGGTTCTCTTGAATCACGCGCCGCAGAAATTATTCGTCAGTCTGGCACTGGTTCTGTTGTCGCCCTTGAATCTCTCATTGGTGCAGGTTCTGCGCCAGGCTCAACAGTGCCATCAGTCGGCATCGCTCTTACGGGTGATCACCGTGCTGCTTTGCGCGCGCACGATATTGCTGTGATTTCCCGCACCGTCAACAACACCACATACCTTGACCTACGCAGTGTTGCACCACAAGACGACGCCATCGTGGTTGCCGCGCTCACTGCTCTTTGCTGATTCCATGACCGTCATTGCCACGGCCGGTCATGTTGATCATGGAAAATCATCTCTCGTTCAAGCCATCACTGGCACGAATCCTGATCGCCTTGCCGAAGAACAACGACGCAGCATGACAATCGATCTTGGATTTGCTCATGTCGTCACCCCACGGGGCCACACTTTAAGTTTTATTGATGTTCCTGGACACGCAGATTTTGTTCGCACAATGGTCTCGGGTGTAAGTGGTGTAGATATCGCGTTACTCGTCGTCGACGCGCTGGAGGGCTGGAAACAACAGACCGAAGAACATCTAGGAATTCTTGAAGTTCTGGGCATTACCCGTGGCGTCGTGGCACTCACTAAATCTGACAAGGTTGACGCAATCACGCTGGCTGACAGAATGCGTCAGATTTCTGCTCGGCTTGACACAACCACAATTACTTGGTCAACCATCGTGCCAACATCAGTGATAAACAACACCGGCATCGACGCTCTTGTCCGTGAACTAGAAGAACTTGTTGCTAGCCACGCCGTTATTTTGAGCCACAGACGCCCACGACTCTTTATTGACCGTGTCTTTAGCATGACAGGTGCTGGCACAATCGTGACGGGCACACTTGATGGCGCAGCACTGCACGTTGGCACCGACATCACAATCGCTCGCACATCACAACATGCTCGTATTCGCGAGATTCAAACACATGGTGAGATCGTCACAAGTGGACAGCCCGGCACACGATGCGCAATCAACCTTGTTGGCGTGGATACAAATGATGTACAGCGGGGTGATGTGCTCGTGGTCGAAGATGACTGGTGGTCAACGAATATTTTTGATGCCCTACTCACAACACTGAGTTCAATTCCTCGTGCAGTGACAAAGCGCGGAAGTTTTACTGTTCATATCGGCACGAATAGTCAATCTGCAAGCATGCGAGTGTTGAGCACTGACTCTATTGAACCTGGCAATAGCGGCACCGTGCGTATTCGTCTGTCTCATCCGCTTCCACTTCTCCCCGGAGATCGATTTCTGCTTCGTGACACTGGCGTTAGCGCAACTATTGGTGGTGGTGTCGTCTTGGATGTTGATCCACGTTCGCACATACTGCACATCAATCCAGACGGCGACGTCAATGATCTGCTTGCTGGGCGAGGCTGGCTCACTGCAGACACTGCGCGCAGACTTACCGGCAAAGATGTATCTCCCGTCGTCGGAGATTGGGTAACAACTCCTGAATCGTTCGCCGCTTGTCAGTCAGCGCTATCAGATCGACTCACCGCGGAAATAACTATCGACATCAGCACACTCGCACCACATGAGCGTGATGTTCTGCTCACGCTTGAAGGTGTCAGCATGAGCAATGGTCTTGCCCGACGCGGCACAGATGATCCACTCTTGCAACATCCGTATGTTGAAATGTTTCGCAACGCCGGAGTCGTAACGCCTGAGACAGATCAACTTGACCGAAATATTATGCGCCAGCTCATTCAGACAGGAGTTCTCTTTGAGCATGATGGCATCGCTTTTCATTGCGACACCCTTGAATCGCTGCGTCCCGCCTTAACTCAGTTGTGGCAGACCTCGCCACATGGGTTCACGGTGTCTCAACTGCGCGAGGCGCTCACCATCACTCGCAAACACGCCATCCCGTTGGTGGCATGTCTTGACAAAATTGGTTTCACTCGACGCACTGGTGACACTCGCACCCCAGGAAGTCGCTGGTGATGCAGGAAGTCGCTGGTGATGGCGGAGGCGGACGGGAATCGAACCCGCCAGACGGGGTTCGCCCGTCTCGTCTGTTTTGAAGACAGCGAAGCCCACCAGGTACTCAAACGCCTCCAATCACGAGGGTAGCGTTCGGCTATGACTTCTCACGCCCCCAAACTGCCCGATGGATTAGTCGTTGTCGTCAAACGAGACTGCGCCACCTGTCAGATGGTGGAACCCTTGTTAGCCCTTATTGCTGCATCAACCAACCTCACCGTCTACACACAAGATGACCCAACGTTTCCAGAATCTGTACCAGCAATTCATGATTCCGACCTTGCGATCTCGTGGCATCATTCGATCGACACAGTTCCGACGCTGATCACCGTGGTGAACGGTCAAGAAACAGATCGCACTTTTGGTTGGTCGCGCGCTGATTGGCAACGACTCACTGGTCTTGATGATCTAGGTGAAGACCTCCCCGTCATGCGACCAGGTTGCGGATCAATGAGCGTCGACCCAGACCGTGTTGATGCATTACGCGTCGCGTTTACTGATACTCCGATTATTTCGCGACATGTCGAGCTCTCAACCGCTGAAGATGAGTTCGAAGCAATGTATGCGCGCGGATGGACTGATGGTCTGCCAGTAATCCCACCAACACCAGAGCGCGTCCTACGAATGTTGGCCGGCACAACACGTGCACCGCAAGATGTGGTCGCAATCGCACCACCTGACTTAGTCGAACTTACTGTTGAAAAAATTGCCATCAATGCTGTGATGGCGGGCTGCTTGCCTGAATACCTTCCGTGGGTCATTGCTGCACTGGAGGCTGTCTGCACAGATACTTTTAATATGCACGGAGTTCTTGCCACCACGATGCCTGTTGGTCCGGTGATTATTTGCAACGGACCCGGAACGCGCGCAATTGGAATGAACAGCGGAATCAATGCCTTGGGTCAAGGAAACCGCGCCAACAACACCATCGGTCGTGCTGTACAACTCACTATCCGCAACGTTGGTGGTGGTCGCCCCGGAGAAGTAGACCGCGCTACGCACGGCAACCCCGGAAAAATCTCTTTTTGTTTTGCCGAAGACGAACTTGGCTCGCCATTCACATCACTCGCCACAGAACGCGGCATTGCGCTTGGACAAAACGCAGTTACTGTCTTTGCAGGCGAAGGGCCGCGTTGTGTTGTCGACCAACTTGCCCGTACGGCAGACGAACTCACCAATTCACTTGTTGCATGTTTGCAAACCGTTCACCACCCAAAACTCGTGATCGGGTTCGATGCTATTTTGATTATTAGCCCAGATCATGGCCGACTTTTCGCACAAGAGGGCTGGACTCGTGAACAGTTAATCACCCAACTCATTGAGCGCTCACACACGCCCGGCGAACAACTTGTTCGTGGTGCTCGCGGAATCGCAGAAGGTATTCCTCCACATCTGCGTGACGCCACACTTCCCAAATTCAGACCTGGCGGAATCTTGCTCACATACGCCGGGGGCGGGGCTGGACTCTTCTCGTCCATCGTTGCTGGGTGGGCAAATAGTGCCATCGGAAGCGATCCTGTGACTCGTGTGGTCGGGTCGTGACATACTTACAGGCGATGAGTTCCGCTGGCCGTATTATTCTTGATCCCACGAACGAGTCAATTCCTGCTACGCGACAACTAGTGTCACGTCCGACATATGTTGCAGGACTCACTGTTGGATTGCTCGACATCTCTAAGCCGCGGGGCAACGTGTTTCTTGATCGAGTTGAAGAATTACTGATCGGCCGTGGAGCAAAAGTATTGCGCTTTTCTAAACCAACCTTTACAAAGCCTGCTCCAGTCGACATGCGCCACGAGATAGCGATGAATTGCAATCTCGTTATTGAGGCTCTCGCTGATTGAGGCAGTTGTACGTCGTGCAGTGTGCACGACATTGCAGATCTTGAACTCCGCGGCATACCGTCAATGTTTGTGGCATCAGCAGAGTTTGTTACTGCCGCAACGTCTCAATCTCTTGCATTAGGGTTTCCCGATATAAAACGCGTGTTCACAACGCACCCAATTCAAGACCGAACAAACGAAGAAATGCAGTTACTGGCTGACAAATACTTCGCCGAGATTCTGGCTTGTATCACCGACCAAGAGTCTTAGAGACCAATTCGCGTTCCGGCATCTAAATCGTCCGCCGCGGCAAATGCTCTACGAACAAGCGAGTCCATGAGTGCAGCACCACGCTCATTCGCAGGGTCAAGCGACAAGATACTTGCACCAAAAGATGTGCAGAAAAAAAGCACACCTTCAGCGAGTCCTTGAAATATTTTTTCTTTATTTGCCCATTCAGCCGACACACCACCAGCCAGCAAACCCGCGACATAGCGATCTATTAATTCGTCTTGCATTGTTCGGCGCATCTCCCGTGGCAAGTTCGTTCCAATGAAATACACCAGGTCTGTCGTGCAAGGAGCACGCATCGACAACTGCCAATCGATGAGCGTGAGCGTTCCGTCATCTCCAAAAAACATATTGTCCAACCTGAAATCACCATGCGTCAGTGTGCAGGGCCAATTGCTGTAGGTCTGAATCCAACTCTCGATCATTGGAGCGAATGTCTCACACCACCGCAAGACACGAGTGGGCAACGAAGACTCGTATCTCTCCAGAAAAGTAGGCCAGCCCACATCAAACAAAGAACCGATTGTCGCTGTCATCGGATCAGAGATATCGGGCATCCAATCAAGAAGCGCCAAATCTGGATGATCAAACCATGAGCTATGCAAAGTTGCAGCAGCATCAATCACACGACGTGCTTGATCTGGAGTAGGGCCAGCCACTTGATCTCCCGACTCCGCCGGCGCAAGGTCTTCGAGAATTAATGCATACGGCTCGGCCGTTGAGTACAAACACTTTGCTAGTCGAACATCTCCCATTCGTGGAGCAACTTCGGTATAAAACCGATGCTCGCGTTCCCACACTCGCATCATCTGTCCCATCACTTGACCACCGGGATCTGCCGTTGGAAGTTTGACAATCACGCTCTTTGGTGCGCCAACTCCGTTGAGTTGAACGCGACCAAGTTGACCCATAAATCCCTGCCCTGCACCAATGATTTGCACAGAGAACTCGGTCACTTTCGCGGACAATGCATCCGAGAGCCATTGCGTCGACAACTCATCCATAGTTCGTGGCGTGTTGATCATGTTGGTCATCCCCCCAGATGCTCAGGCTCAAAAGATGAGTTGTGTCAACACTACTTCTTGGTGACTGTCGGATTTTCTGCCTGGGTCCGACGCGCCATCACAGCAGTGCCAGGTGGATCGATAGCCCACAACGGAGATGTTCCCCACTGGTCGCCATAAATCAGTTCATCCATAGGAACTCGTCGCACCGGACCATGATGACCAACTGGTTTTCCGAGCGTGATCGCGCCGGCCAGCGCAGTGTCATCTGGAATATGCAGAAGTTCACGTAACTCAGTTTCTGCAAAAGCCTGAAAACCTGTCAAGACTCCGCCATAACCAAGTGCGCGCGCCGCTAATAAAATATTTTGGCACGCCGGATACACCGACGCACCTTCCGAAGGTGTCGGTTCGCGGTATCGCACGAGACATGCCAATACCAGAACTGGTACGCAAGCAAAATTATCTACGTATTCTTGCATCACGTTTGCCATCCGTGATTTTGGTGAATCTGCTTGAATTCCGGTACCTGCGTCATAACCATCATTGACGCGTTTTTGGGCCCACATCTTTTGTGCACCAACTGCAATGAGAGCTTTTGCTTCGTGCGCGACGGCCGAATCAGTGAGAACAAGAAATCGAAAAGGCTGCCGGTTTGATCCACTCGGTGCCCTGGTCGCCGCGAACATGATGTCTCGCAACACGCCGTCTGGAATCGGTTCGTCAACATAACGACGAATCGCACGAGTAGTCGACAAACCCTCAAGCAGTCCGACAACATCCGCCGTTGAGTATCCAATCTCGTTGGCAGCCATTACAGAAGCGTACTCTGTGTCCTAAAACACAAAGGGTGGAGCCACCACAGTCAATTGACCTAGTGACTCCACCCGAAAGTGGTGTGTTCGTCCCTACGGACGAGATTTTTCTACTTTGGTTGAGTGTTGCTTTGAGTGCCCGAGTTTGGCTGTTGTGGCATCGCTCTGAAAAACGCGTCCTGCTTGTTTCCGAGCAACTTGCCCATGTCTGCCTCGCTTGGCTTTGTGGGACCCAACAACAACTTTATGATCGGATCACAATCCGTTATCCCCGCAGCGGTACATGCCTTTTTGATGTCGGCATCCGTAATTCTTACGTTTGAGCCGCCCGAACTTGGCTGTTGAGTTGAGCCGCCCGAACTTGGCTGTTGAGTTGAGCCACCCGAACTTGGCTGATTGTTTGAGCCACCCGAACTTGGCTGATTGTTTGAGCCACCCGAAGATGGCTGACTATTTGACCCGCCTGAACTTGGCTGACTATTTGACCCGCCTGAACTTGGCTGATTATTTGAGCCACCCGAACTTGGCTGTTGTGGCATCGCCTTGAAGAATGCGTCCATCTTGCTTCCGAGCAACTTGCTCATGTCTGCTTGACTTGGCTGTGTGGATCCCAACAACAATTTAACTACAGCATCACAAGCCGTAATCCCCGCAGCGGTACATGCCTTTTTGATGTCTGCTTCGGTAATTTTTACGTTTGAGCCACCCGAGTTGTTGTCGCTTGAGCCAGGAGGTGGCGCTGTTGCGCCATACATCAACTTACAATTAGCCGTAGTTTGCTTGAGCAACTTCTCACACATTGGTTGCCATTTGGCGGCGGTCAGTTTGGCCCAGTTTGGACCAGTTGATGTGAACATCAACTTGCAATCTGCCCCAAATGACTTCTCACAATTGTCGTCATATGTGGTGTTCTTGTTGTCCATGTTGTCCAGAACGGCATCTAATTTTGTATTACCGGTTGACTTGCCTTTTTGCTTAGCACTTCCAGAGCCGGAGCCCTCATTAGCAGAAGAACTTGAGTCTGCAGGGGTAAAAGTAAACGTGTATTCGTCTGAAACGACTTCCTTATAGGTGCCAGATTTTTTCACAGTGACCTGAAACGTGAAGTCTCCGTCGAGCCATGCATCGTCTTCGTCTGTCGCATCAATTGAAAAAGTGATCCTGCCGGACTTTGACTTTGCAGTAGAAACTTCGTCCCACTCATCATCATCGTTGAGTTGTTCTAAAATTGCAGATCTTGTAGGGGTTGTCGGTGAAATTTTCACGACAATCTTGCAATTGTCTTTCGACTCATCTTCGATCATTTCTTGATCGTCTTTGCAGTCGCCAGTCACGCTGAACTTGACGGTTTGCTTTTTTGTGGCCTTTACATGCGAGGCTGCATTGGCAACCTGTGTTGTGGCCAGCAGACCGAGAATCGCGACTGCCGAGATCACTAGTGTCTTCATTGCTCTCATTGTTTTTTCCCCTTAACTATTGGACTCATTATTAGCTGATGATACACCTTTATACGGCTTCGTACAAGGGGCCCTTCGTGAACAGCGGATGAAGCCTCGGCCCTCTTGTTTCTAGGCAATACTGGCGCCTATGGGTCTTTCTCGGCGCAGCTGGTTTGGGGGGATTGCCCTTATTACTGTGTTGCTCGCCTCCGGGGGTTGGTGGTGGATATCTCTTGACCCGTCTGTCGTGAGCGTGAACGAAGCCCTAAATGACTACCGGGCTCGGGCGTCTACGACAATGGTCGGCCCCACCGATGCGGGTCTTGGTGCCCGCCATGCTGTGGTCCCAGAGGGCGTTTACACATACATCACAAATGGCCGTGAAGCCCTGGATGGTCCGCTCACTGAAAGACATATTTATCCAGCAGAGTCTGCAATCACGATTACGGAATCAGAATGTGGATTTGATTGGCGATGGGAAGTCTTTGAGCGGCGCTCTGATACCAATATATGGTGCTGGATAAATGATGACCTCACCGAGTCACAGTCCACCACTGATCACATCTTTTTTAAGGTTCACGACAAGAGAACTTTCATCTGCGAACCAGTTGCAGTGGTCTTGCCCTCTCCCACCTCAACGACTTCAATGACATCCACGTGTACCGGGTCTGACACGGTGAACTCGCGTACTGCCAAACTTGTCGGAAAAGAAAGTCTTTTAGTTGGTGATGACATTGTCGATACTGTCATTGTCACAGCAACCGATGTCGCCGGAAAAAAATCAAGCGGTATCTCCACGGTCACTCTCTGGCTTCGCCCGTCAGACGGACTCATCATAAAAATGCACCGAGTTGCCGACATTAAAAATGATTCAATTATCGGAGCAATTCACTACACCGAAGACATCACGCTAACTCTTGCGTCTTTGACGCCACAGAAATGATTTTCTACTTAGTTAATTCAAGACCGGCGAAGCTTTTGTCTGCGCGCCACTTTTCAAGAAGTTGAATAAACGCCACTGATCCCCCGCCAAATGATCCGTTTTGTATTGCCCGATCGCTGGGTTTTCCCTCGTTGTTGTAATAACCAGGAGTACAAGACTCCAAAAACTTCACATTCATTTGCGACAGCGAAATAATTTTTTGCACCCATTCGTTTTCTGCTTTTTCTGTTGTTTCAATTCTGGTGATGCCATTTTTTTCGGCATGACTCAGAATGTATCCAAGGTGAGTTGCCTGCTCGCTGAGCATATGTGGGAAATTCACCGTGAACCCGGACTGAAGATTGCTGATAATAAAACAGTTCGGAAATCCACGTGTGTGGAAACCATGAAAAGTCGAAGCGCCGTCAGCCCATTTTTCTGTCAATGTGATGCCATCTCGACCGATGATTTCATAACCGGCTCGCCTTGAATACTCTGTTCCAACTTCAAAACCTGTCGCGTAGATAATGCAGTCCAGTTCGTACTCCACGCCGTTGGCGACAACTCCGCGTTCAGTGATGCAGTCAACACCTTGTCCAGCAGTATCGACAAGCGTCACATTAGGGCGGGTGAATGTCTGCAAGTACTCGTCGTGAAAACATGGTCGCTTACAGAACTGTCGGTAATAGGGCTTCAGCGCTTCTGCCGTGGAGTTGTCATGAACAATCTGATCAACTCTGGAACGTATCTGTTCCATTTTTTCAAAATCGGCAAGTTCCATTGTTTGTGCAAGACCTTCTGGAGAAAAATCTGCATTCGCATTGTTGCGCACCATCACGAGCAACTTGCCAATGATGTCGGTCCAGCCATCCCCTACGAGATCTTCAGATTCAGGAATTCCCGATACCAAGTTGTTGAAGTTCTCCATCCGTCGCTTTTGCCAACCAGGCTCTAGTGACTTTGCCCACGCTGGGTCGGTGTCTCGGTTATTGCGCACATCAATTGATGATGGTGTGCGCTGAAAAACAAAGAGTTCTCCGGCTGCGGCACCAATATGTGGGACACACTGCACAGCAGTTGCTCCAGTACCGATGATTCCGATGCGCTTGCCGGCAAGTCCCGACAGGCCACCATCAGACGTTCCGCCTGTGTAGTCGTAATCCCAACGACTGGTGTGAAATGAGTGTCCACGATATGTTTCGACTCCAGCAATTCCGGGAAGCTTTGGACGGTGCAAAGGACCATTTGCCATGCAGACAAATCGTGCTCGCATTCGATCATCGCGATTTGTTGAAATAATCCACCGCTGTGCATCGTCATCCCAACGCACCTCTGTCACTTCTGTTTGAAAACACGCGTTACGGTACAAGTCAAAGTGCTCACCAATCGCGCGACTGTGTTTTAAAATCTCCGGAGCATGCGTGTATTTTTCCTTAGGGATATAGCCCAATTCCTCAAGAAGTGGCAGGTAGATATACGACTCCACATCGCATGCAGCCCCTGGATATCTGTTCCAGTACCACGTTCCTCCAAAATCTCCACCCTTTTCGATGACTCGCAAATCTTGAATACCTGCTTCGCGCAGACGTGCTCCTGTCAGTAAGCCACCGAATCCACCGCCGATGATGACAACTTCAACATCGTCATACAACGGTTCGCGTACCAACGGTTCAACATATGGGTCGTTGAGATAGTGGGCAAAATCACCAACAACATCTTGGTATTGCTCATTGCCGTCAACGCGTACACGCTTGTCGCGCTCTTCGCTATATTTACGTCGCAACGCATCAGGATCAAAAGGTAGATCGTTCTGCAGTTCTTGATCTGTCGTTGATGACATCCGTGGTATCAACCAATCACTTTGTACACTTCGTAGTCGACACGATTTTGACCAGGTTTTCCGATTGCAACTGCTTGAATGTCATTGAGCCACGCATACCGCTCATCGCCTGCTTGAAACAAAGGAGCCGTCACAATCTGTGGTCCGTCCGCACCGGGCGCCATCACTCCGGTGTATGTCATATAGATAGATGCACCGTCATCAGTTGTCAGAATAATACGAACGTCAAGTTGCGCTGTACCGTTACCGCGCATCGTCAACCAGTCGGCGCCAACGCTTGCAATGGTTCCGCTTGCTCGTGGACCGCTAAATGTTCCGCCTGTTACGGGAACGATCACTCTGGTACCGAGTGGACCATTTGGAATCACCACCGGATCAGCAAGAGTTGCATTAATCGTAAAAAGATACTCAACAGGTAAGGAGTTAATATTTTGAGGCATCACCTCAGACTAGTGCCGGAGTTTCAGTCAAATCTTGTTGGGGAACACGTGGAGAAACTCAGGAATACCCTTGCACCACATCTCGAAATGCTCGATCTGTATCAGTGACAGGGTCGCGCGGAAGACCCAGAATCTTTTCACTGATAATCGAACGCTGAATCTCGTCCGTGCCGCCAGCGATTGACTGCGCTGGGGTCGATACCAGAACCTCGGCAATCACAGCGTCAAGGACATCGGGTCCATCACACAACATCGCGCTTGCTCCCGAAATGAGTGCATGCACGGCCGCTGCTCGTCGCGCTACTTCTGAGGCAGCCAGTTTGCCTAATGAGCCTTCTGGCCCTGGAGGACGTCCGAGCGCTCTGGCTGCTCGGGCGCGTGCTGCTGTCCACTCGTTTGATTTGACAAAAGAATGCAGTCGCGCAATTTCTTGACGCACCAGTGGATCGACATGGGCACCGATAGCTTGCGCTCGACTAATCACCAGATCAGCGCGACCTGATCGCTGCGGATACCACACATACGTCTGAAAATGTTCGTGCGCTTCTGCTTCCGCTTCTGCCAGTGTGCGACCAACTGGTGAACCTGATTTGCTAAATTGCGGTCGGCGCATTGTTGCAAAACCGCGCTCATGAGACAACGTTGTGCGCGCGATTCGCCAACCATCATTTAACTGACCTACGAGATGGTCGGCAGGAATTCGCGCATTCGTCATGAACACCTCATTAAACGACGAGTGCTGATTCATCTGTCTAATTGGACGCACGTCGACGCCCGATTGATGCATTGGTAATACAAAGTACGAAATTCCTTGATGCTTAGGAACGTCCCAAGACGTGCGCACAACAAGCATGCCCAAATCAGCATGGTGTGCGCTGGTGTTCCATACCTTCTGGCCGTTGATGATCCATTCGTCACCATCTCGTACTGCAGTTGTTGTCAGACTCGCGAGATCAGACCCTGCCCCTGGCTCGCTAAATAACTGACACCACGTGAGTTCACCCGTCAAGGTTGGACGAAGCAAACGTGTTCGCAGGGCATCTGATCCGTGTTCCAAAAGTGTTGGCGCAGCGAGCGACATTCCTCCGCCGAGCGGTTGACCTACTGCACCCGCTGCTCGCAGTGCGTCTGCCACAACAGCATCGGCCCATGCCGGCAAGCCGCGTCCGTGCCATTGCTTTGGCCACGATGGAACTGCCCACCCTGACGATACGAATTCTTCTCGCCATGCAAGCAACCCCATGTTGGGATCCCATGTCGACGAGATCCACTGATCAACTGCTGTGCGTACTGACGCTTGCGTTGGAATACTTGTCACGGCAACACTGCTCCTGCCTGTAATCCGCACGCGCTGATCCAGATCTTTGTCAAAGACTCCACTGCATCGTGATCAGAAATTGTTACATCGCTCATCTGCAACCACTGGGCAACGCCTGAAAGCATTGATACAAGAGCGGTAGCCGTCGTGATTGCATCAATGGTGGAGTCGGCCAAACCATGCGACTGCCAACGCCGAATTGAACTTGCCACACGAGAAATATGTTCGCGCCTCGAACGAATACGTGCCTCGTTCACAGAGCTATCTTGAGCGGCCACTTCTTCGACAAGACGATAGAGGTCGGCATTGGCACGAACGACGGCAAGGTAGTTGCGGTTCGAGATGAGAAGATTATCGATGGGATTCCCGCTGTGACGCCGCTCAAATGACACAACCTCACGCTCAATGGCTTTATCAATCAATGCAACAAGATGACGAAAGATATCTAACTTTGATTCAAAATATGTGTAGAAGCTTCCACGCGCCACGCCTGCTGTAGCAACGATCTGTTCTACCGTCGCTTGGGTATATCCGTACTCTGCAAAAGTAAGACGCGCCGCATCAAGTAAATTTTGTCGCGTTCGTTTAGCTTTTATTGTTTGGGATGTATCAGATGTTGCCCGACGTTCTGCGGCGACACCACTTGCCACCCATCCACCACGCGTGATTTCTGGAGTGACTACTTTTTGTTTTTGCACACGACTTACCATTGCTCTCTCATCTATCCAATCATTGTTACGCCTGCACGGCGTAGTAGATCTGCCTGGGCTTCGATTGCGCGGAGATAACCATCTGCTGTTCTTTGACGTGGTTCAGGAACAAGATGCGTCACGCCAACCTCTTGATAGTGATCAATCTCAGCCAAAATAATGTCGTGATCATCCTCTAAAGCATCCCATCGTGTGCGCATTGAGATCTGAAAACTGGATTCTGGTCTTTCAGCGCGAAGTTTTTTCACTCGTCGCCCTGTCTGCTCAGGCGATAAGAATGCTCCGTGCCAACCATCGCCCACGCGAATTGCACGCGCTAACGCGACATCAGCATGCCCACCTACCCATAGCGGTACATGACCACTTGGTTGTGGTTTGGTTCGCATCGACACAAACCGTGCACCGTGCACCGGAAAATCTGCTGTGATGTGATCATCTGTCCATACTCGTTTCATAATCTCAATTGCCTCATCAGTACGCGCACCCCGCTCAACAAACGGCACGCCAAGTGCATCAAATTCTGCTTCTAGCCATCCGGCTGCAATTCCCAAAATAATTCGACCGCTGCTGAGCTGATCAATTGACGCCACCATCTTGGCAAGCACCAAAGGATTGCGCATCGGCAACACCAACACTGTTGTGCCAAGTCCAACACGATGCGTACACGCCGCCACCCACGTCAATGCGACAAGAGGTTCATATATGTAGGCAGACGGCGGGTACTCTGCGCCAGTTGGAACAGCCACATGATCACTGACCCATACGTCGGCATATCCCAAATCTTCTGCGAGTACTGCTGCTCGAGTCATGGCGTCACCCGACGATGCAGGCCCTGCTTGGGGAAGATGAATGCCTGCTGTCATAACGTGATCGGAGGACATGCGCTTCAATGTAGCACTTTTCGACATCGATGTCGAAAAGTGCTACATTGACCCAATGGTCGAGCAAAACATCGAAATTGACACAGGCGAAGGTTCGATGGGGGTCTTTATTGTCCACCCCGATAAGACAGCAAACGATCAAACGCAATATCCCGTCGTGTTATTTCTCATGGATGCTCCCGGCAAGAGACCGCTCTTGCATCAGATGGCACGAACGATCGCCCAGCACGGTTACTACGTCATGTTGCCTCATCTGTATTACCGCGCAACATCAGAATTTGAATTGGACTTCGCTAGCAAAGACTCAATGGCGCGGATGACAGAACTCATGCGTGGCATTGGCAACAAAATGGTGGCGCGCGATGCTGCTGTCTTGTTTGCATACGCCGACGAGGACAATGTTGCTGATGCAACGCGGGTTGGTTGCGTTGGATATTGCATGAGCGGCCCATTCGCCCTCTGGATTGCAGCCGAACACGCCAGCCGCGTGCGGGCCGCAGCATCGTTCTATGGTGTTCGTCTTCACACCGAAGCGGCCGATTCCCCACACACGCGATTGAGTGAAATCACCGGAGAAATCTACGTGGGTTGTGCCGAACATGACGACTACGTGCCAATGGATATGGTTGATCGCTGCGAGGCAGCAATGAATGACTCCGGAGTACGTGGTCGGCTCGAGCGGTATTGGGGAAACCATCACGGTTTTGCATTCAACGATCGCCCTGCATACGACGCTATTGCTGATCAACGTCACTGGGATGTCTTACTCGACCTCTTTCAGCGAAATCTTCAGCCTGAAGGTGGCTCATGAGTGATCCTTTCGTCGGCGTGACGCAGGCAGCAGAACATGTCGCTTCCGTTCGGCTTCTGCGACCACCACATAATTATTTCTCGACGGAAATGATTTCTGAAATCGCTGATGCATTAGAGGAACTTGACAATGATGACTCCTGTCGCGTTGTCATTCTTTGTGCAGAAGGAAAAAATTTCTGCGCAGGTGCTGATTTTTCTGGTTCAGGACCAACATCATCAACGCAAGATCTTTATCGTGCCGCAATCCGACTGTTTCGCACGCGTAAGCCCATCGTCGCGGCAATTCAAGGAGCAGCCATTGGTGGCGGACTCGGCGTCGCACTTGCTGCTGACTTTCGCGTTGTGTCGCCTGAGGCACGGTTCAGCGCCAACTTTGCACGACTTGGTTTTCATCAAGGTTTTGGACTCTCCGTCACGTTGCCTCGTCTGGTTGGCCAGCAACGCGCAGCAGAATTGCTCTATACGGGTCGACGAGTTAATGGTGACGAGGCCGTTTCTATGGGTCTTGCGGATCACATCGTGCCGCACGAAGGGCTGGAAGAAAGAACCTTGATGTGCGCAATTGAGATTGCTGGGTCTGCACCATTGGCTGTCGAATCGATTCGAGCGACTTTGCGTGGCAACCTTGCAGACCAAATAGCAGCAGCGACCGACCACGAAATGGCAGAACAACTACGCCTTCGACGAACCAATGACTTCGCCGAAGGCGCACAAGCCATGGCTGAGCGACGAACTCCCCGATTTGATCGTTCATAAATCAATTAAAGACCAGAAAAGAGAAAGAAAGAACTATGTCCCCAGTTGCTGGAGTAATGACAATTCCCGATTACATGAGTCCGGTACAAATCGTGGAACATGTTCAACGACTCGAGTCGTTGGGATACAAATATGTGTGGATGCCCGACATATTTGGTCGCGAAATTTATGTCACTGCCTGCTACATCTTGGCGCACACCACTCGCATTGGCGTTGCCAGCGCCATTGCACATGTCTACGGGCGTGATTACATTGCGAGTGCTCAAGCAGCACGTACACTCTCCGAATTTTCTGGTGGTCGATTTATTCAGGGATTAGGTGTTTCTAATCCCCTCGCGTCACAGATCCGGGGCATTCCGTGGGAAAACCCCGTCCAAAAGATTCGGGAATACGTCACCGCCATTCGCGACTACACACCGATGAACACTCCGTTCAATGGCCCACCCGTCAAGATCTTTGTTGCTGCACACGGACCAAAAATGTTGGCAGTCGCAGCAGAAGTCGCTGATGGAGCCAACACATACATGCAAACACCCGAACACACTGCCCAAGCACGCAAAATTCTTGGACCAGATAAAGCCCTTAATGTGCTCTTGCCGTGTTGTCTCTCGACAGACCCGATTGCTGCACGTGAAGCTGGACGACGAGCAATTTCTATTTACTTACCGCTCCCTGCATATCAAAATCAATGGGCATCGCAAGGTTTTACCCAGGCCGACTGGAGTGATAACGGAAGCGACAGATTGGTTGACACGTATGTCGCATGGGGAAACCTTGAAACAATTCTTGCGCGCATGCAAGAGCACATTGACGCCGGTGCAACAGAAATAGAAATTGCTGCTGCAAGCGCTACGCCAGAGATCGCTGGTAGCGAATGGGAACTCCTCGAAGCCGTTGCCCCGAACAGAATCTAAAATTTTAAACTAGCGCCAACGAACTCGCGTCAGGGTCCATGTACTGGTCCAGTAAAGATCCCCATTTGCTCCAACTGCCGGAAACACAACCGTTTGAATCGGACTTGCTGTGTCGATGCGGGTTTTTTCTAGGCCAGTTTTGATGTCTAAGACAACGAGCTGCTCTTTTACCTCAGCCTCAGGTCGATAGTCCGCCGTCACCAGTTCACCTGTATCGGCATAAAACACCATGTGACTTGCGTGGTTTTGCTGACGCGTCCAGCGCACTGTCATTGAACCGTCATCGTCAAAGTCAAATGCAGTGATGACACCATTACCGCTGTCGTATCCAACCGCGATGCATCGACGTTCGTCAATGACGGGTGGATTAGCGATCAGGCCTTGTGGCAAACCACAAATTTCAGCCATGTTGACTGCACCTGTTAGTAAATCGACGCGGACAAGATGCAACGGAGCAGGCGATACTCCGACACCACGAA
>Ga0214919_10002638_pt1 | contig 27886 bp, 25 predicted proteins | sample LL1503_MetaG_FD_177994 | JGI IMG/M metagenome (GOLD analysis project Ga0214919, IMG submission 177994) | Freshwater microbial communities from Lake Lanier, Atlanta, Georgia, United States - LL-1503 | ecosystem: Environmental > Aquatic > Freshwater > Lake | place: USA: Georgia | collected...
TTGAAACCGGGTAATTTGAGCGAGGTCAGCAAAGTCTGGGTGATCAAGAATGCGCAAGATATGGCATCCCATGAGCTCGAGCTTCTGGGCCAATTACTTCAGCAGTTCCCAGGCTCTAAAGTCAGGTTCATTTTATGGATGGCCGTGACTGAGCCAAGCGCCAGCCTCTTAAATGCCTTAGGCGCAAAAATGATGCGCTGGCATATTGCGCTGCCCACTTCCGCTGAAACACAAAGTTTTTGGAGCGAAGCTCGTGCGGCTGGGAAGGAAGAAGATGTTCGCCCCATGCTCGAAGAGCTCAAACTTTTGGACTATGTACCGGCTAGCTTGCGTGCTGTGAAAGAGTCAAAATCATCTGGCGCAGTGACTCGGGCAAACAAAAAATCCAGACTATCAGTACTGCAAGTTGCTCTTTGGTCTTTGCTTTTAATGGCGCTTCTGATGGGCAGCACCGCCATGGTGGCTTGGTTGCAGCCTGATGCTTTCGCTTGGCTCAAAAATCAAAATTCAGACCCTGTGGTGCTTGAGGTTGAAACTAAAATTGATGCGCCAACGCAAGAGCCTGCACCGCCTCCTCAGCCTCCACAGACAACTGAGGCTTCAACGCCCAAATTGCCTGAAGAATCAAAGGCCCTGGCCACCAACGTTGAAGAGACTTTGTTGGAATTGCCAGATGAAGCCTTGGCGGGCAAAAAATGGGCGGAGCAACTGCCTTCTCCCAGATGGCTGGTTTTGCACGGTGCTTACAAGAGCTTGGCCGTTGCCAACCAAGTTAAAAAAGCCTATCCAGGCCTAAAGAATTCCCGAGTTGTGCCGGTATATAAGCCTAATGAGCCTTTGGCATCTTTTGTTTTGGCATCGGGCCCGTTTGAAGCATTGCAATTTGCCGAGGAATTTACCAAACTCAGTACTTTGCCAAATCCTGGCACAGTGCGCACTGATCGGAATTTAAAAAATCGGTTGAACCCCGTGCAAGAACTTAGGACAAAACCATGAGCGATCCTGACATTATCAAATCGAGCACACCTCACAGAGTCTCAATTGCTGAGGGGTCTAGCAACGCCGTCGGAAAAAAGGCGGAAGTGGGAGAGGCCTCCATTCGCAAAGTCTTGAGTGACGCATCGGGTGAATTAAACGAAATCACCATCAACGAAGATGAGTTGAAAGGCAAAAAAACACCCTTGTCGCTGGATGAAGAAATTGCCTTGGCCAGAAAAGCCTTGGAAGACAAAAAAGATCTTCGCGCTAAAAAAGAGCCTGTCCGGCCCAATGACGAACTTCGGGCAGAAAAAGCCGGCGTAAGGACTGACAAAGATTTGCGCGCAGAGAAAGCCCCAGTCAGTTTAGATGACTTATTGAGGGGCGCCAAAGAAGGCTACACGCCTAGCAAAGACTTGAGAGCTGAAAAATCAAGCGTTGATCCTAATGGCGACTTGCGTGCTGAAAAGCTAGGCGTGGGCCCTAGTGGCGACTTGCGTGCCGAAAAGCTAGGCGTGGGACCTGGTGGCGACTTGCGTGCCGAAAAGCTAGGCGTAGATGCCAGTGGCGATTTACGTGCCGAAAAAGAAGCTGTCACTTCAAACAAGGACCTTCGTGGGCCCAAAGAAAATGCAAAGGCAGATACCGACTTGCGCGCTCCGAAAGAGGGCGTTAAAACAAATTCAGCGGCTGCCTTGGCAAGCTTAGATCCTTTGGTATCTGCTCGATCTGCTACTTCTGCGACTGAGCGTGGGGCAACTGAAAATTCCAACGAAAGTGCAACTGAAGCGGCAGCAACGCCGTCAAACGAGACAACTTCAACGGCTGGAAAAAAAGCAACAAGCATAGAACCCGACATAGAACCCGAAATGGATTTCCCCGCGCGCGTTGTCCATTTGAAAATAGAAAACGACAACTTGCGCAGCGCACTAGACAAACTTGAGTCAGCGCCTTGAGCTTTGACTCAAAGCACAACACACTGAAAGGCAAATGCCATGAGCACCGATAAAAATCACATAGAACCTGAGCACAGCGAGCCCACAACAGGGGCCTCCGATCATCATGATCATGAAGACACGCACACAGACACAGCCACCGGTGCGCATGTCCAAGCTGCTGCTCAAACCCAACTGGCATCACTGACTCAAGCTCACGAAGAAGAGTTAGAAGGCATCAAAATGCTGGCACTCGATTCTGCTGAGTTGGCAACGCGTTCGGCTAACCTGGCCACTCACGCGGGTGAGCACATGCGAAGTGTCATTGAAAAGTTAGAAGCTTCTCAAAAGAAACAGCGCAAACACACTCTGATTATTTTTGGCAGTGCCGGGGGCTTGATGCTCATTGCGGCCATGATTTTTGCTGGCATGTCTATCAGCCTCAAATCCAGAATCAATCAACTCGACACCATGGTGTCTGTTGTAAGTAAACGTGTGGTAGAGCTTGATGCGTCCATGGAATTGGTCGGCTCAGTCAATGACGCCTTGCAAGAGATGGTGGGCAAGCAAGAGGGTATTGCAGATGCTCAAGGAAAATTGGAAGCCAAGATTGGCGAATCGATTAAGAGCTCGCAAGGCGTGCCTGAAGAAACAGCCAAACAACTAGACGCCAAGAATCAAATTCTGGCCAAACAAGTACAGTCGCTTGACGGTCGCCTTCAATCGCAGGCCAACGCCATCAATTCACTTTCAAGCATCATGAAAAATGTGCAAGGTTCTATGACGGATAGCAATGGTCTGAAGCGGGAAATGGAAAACTTGGCACGCATCCAAAGAGAGCGGCAAGCGCTCGAAGTCCAGGCCACTGCTCAAGCCAATGCGGCTGCTGCGCAGGCTTCCAACATGGCAGCCCAACAAGTCGCGCAAGCCAACGCAGCAGCCGCTGCGGCAACTGCGGCCGCTACAAAACAAAAAGAGCGAATGGTTCAGTATCCCAGACCCCAATCAACAGACACAACACCTGCAGGCAGTGGCGGTGTTTTGAGTGTGAAACCTTAATCAGTTTGGCGCTGCGTTTTTTGCGCTCAATGATTCTTTAGCTGTTGTTCAAAATTGTGCCTTGACGCAAATCGTACTTGTTGAGTTTTTCAATCAAGGTTGTGCGCTGCAAATTGAGCAGCCTCGCTGTCTGAGACACATTGCCATCGGTGCGTTGCAAAGCTTGCACAATCAAGTCACGTTCAATATCGGCCAAACGGTCTTTCAAAGACAAGCCTTCAGGCGGCAAACTTGGAAGGCCTTGCGCCAGCATGATGATGTGTTCCACTTCATTGTGCGCATCGAGTGGTTGATCTGGGGCTGGGTTGGCAAACGGATTCATCAGATCTGCATTGGCACTGTGATTTTCAATGGCGACATCTCCAGCAACCACAGGAAGGTCTGTGTTGTCTGAAGGTGATGCTGCCAATCTTTCTGCTTGTATAAATTGCAAGCCTTTGGGCAACAAGGATGGCGGCACCGTATTGATTTTGAGCTGTTGGCCACTGAACAGGGTGCTAAATCGATCGACCAAATTGGACAACTCCCTCACGTTGCCTGGCCACGCATAATCTTGCAATGCGCCTAGAAAATCGGCAGCAAAGGTGATGGGCGTTTGCCCTTTTTGCGCAAAGTGCGCTGCAAAATGCGCGAGCAATACCGGCACATCTTGACTGCGTTGACGCAACGCGGGTGTGTTCAGCGGCAACACATTCAATCGGTAGTACAAGTCTTCCCGGAATCGACCGGCCACAATTTCTTGCTCTAAATCTCTGTGTGTGGCGGCCACCACCCGAACATCCACCGGAACCGATTTGGTTCCGCCCACAGGGTCGACACTTCTTTCTTGCAGCACGCGAAGCAACTTCACCTGCATGTCTAAAGACAAATCGCCAATTTCGTCTAAAAAGATCGTACCGCCATGAGCCAACTCAAACCGCCCTATGCGATCGGTCATAGCGCCTGTGAAGGAGCCTTTGCGGTGTCCAAATAATTCACTTTCAACCAAGCCTGTCGGAATAGCGGCGCAATTGATGGGCACAAAATTGGCCTGACTTCGATCAGATTGATCGTGCAGCGCCCTGGCAACCAATTCCTTGCCGGTTCCACTTTCACCCGTGATGAGGGCGGTGGCCGTGGAAGATGCCACACGCGCAATGAGGGTTCTAAGGGCTTCTGCACTAGGGCTGGCACCAATAAAGGGGTGGAGAACTTGTTGAGTCGCCATTGATTTTTTGATAAAAACGCCTTGAAAAAAGCAGTGAGTTGCCTGTGAATCAATACACTTGTGTATTCAGTTTTAACAGATTTAACCTGAAATGTCGGAAAACCGTCAAGAACGTTCAAAATGAACACCCAAGTTCTGGGATTTACGTTGCGCATTTGCCTCAAGAAACCCTCCTTGATGCCGAATCAGAGGGTGAAGGACTCCAAAGTCCCCCTTATTTAAAAGGATGAACCCATGAAACGTCTCACTTTTTTGTCCACGACTTGCCTAGCATTGGTCATGGTTGCCTTGACGGGATGTAAATCCATCAACTTAAGCATGCCAACTCCCGCCAAAAGCAGCAATTTAGCGGCGCCCTTGGTAGAAAAGCGTGAAACATTGACGGCCACAGGCTACGCAGTGATCAGCGTTCAAAATTCAAAGAACCCTGCTCAACAGCGTTTGATGGCCATTCGCGCCTCCAAGTTGGATGCGTTTCGAACACTCACTGAACAGGTTTACGGTCAGCAATTGGATGCTTCTTCCACCGTGGCCGACATGGTCATGGTCAATGACACATTCCGCACCAAAGTTGAAGGCGTCATTTATGGCGCTCAGTTGGTCAGCATTACCCCGGTCGGTGAAGACACTTACGAAACGACTTTGTCTTTGGACAAAGAAGTAGTGCACGATTTGCGTTTGTTGTTTTTAGGCCAAGTGGCCGCTAAAGGTCGTTGATCATGTTCAATCTGCGCAGCGCTGGCTGGTGCTTAAGTGTTTTGTCGCTCACAGCTGCAAGCAGCTGGGCACAAAATTTACCTGCGGCCGCACCCAAGGAAGAATCGCAAGCCAAAGCTCCCTTGACTGCGCAAGAACGCCTAGATGCCATTCGCCACAGTTTGGTAGAAGCTTCATTGCAAACGCCCACCAAAGTGTTCAACACAAGTTGGCTAGACAACAACGGCAGCCTGCGCGAAAGCAGCAGCTTTAAAAACGGCATGCAAGTGAACAGCCTGCGCGTTCTATCCTACGACCGCGACGAAGCCGGACAGCCCAAAGCCCAACTGCAAATAGAAGAGCCCGCATCCTCGCTCAAACAGCAAACCCGCCAAGGCCTCAAATCCGTCTGGCAAACCTTCACCTCCGCACTCCAATTAAAACAATTGGGGTCAGAGCAGAATAAAACTCTGATTTCTGAAAAAGCCAATCAATTGTCATCTGACCCCAATAAGAGTTGCGGGAAGCAGTTGAAGGTGGGATTGCGTCATGTGATGGGGCTGGATGTTTGGATCGACAGCAGCAATCCCGATGCGCTGTCTGGTGCTGTTTACCAATTAATGAACGAACACTTAACTTCTAGCAACCCTCAAGCTCTTGCGCAAAATTGGCGCATGACGGTGAACGATACTCAGCCCAGCATGGCCAACGCCATGACAGCTTATGAGCGCGCCTTGACCAGCAACAAGCCGGAACAAATGCCTTGGCATGCACGCTTGGCCATGAAGACAGAAATGCAGCCAGCGCCTGGACTGCCCGGTTTGGGTGGCGTTAAAGGCCCTGGTATGACTGTTAATTTATTGCTGCAAGTCAGTCCGACAGAAGGTCAAAAAAGTGTTTTTCAAGAAATGGTCACGCTCAACTTAGAGTTGGAAATGGATGCTTGGAAAACTGCCAAATTAAGTGCAGGCAGTTATGCTTTACTGACTCAACAATTTGAGCAATGGAAGTCATCGCTCAGTCAATTGGTTGCATGCGAAGCCATTACCCCCACAGTGACCGAAGTCAAAGCAGAATCGATTCGAATCAATGCAGGTAGCGAATCGGGCGTTCGCAAAGGCGATGAATGGTTGGTAGCCGATCCCGCCAAATTCCCTAGCCAATTGGTTGGCAAAGATGGTGCATCACAAATGTTATTGGCCAAAGTTGACAGCGTGTCTCCTTACCATTCGGTCTTGACAATTGTGGCGGGCTCCGCACAATTAGCACAAGCTCAATGGCGCGCATGGCCTACCGAAACCCTGCTCAAAGAACCTGCCGTGTTGCCTGCAACCAAAGGGCGTTTTGCGCCTCGCTAATTTGTTTGGAAATTTCATGAAAACGACGCTCGTGACCACAACCGCCAAACTTTGCTCAGTTCAAAGAATGCGAGTGTGCGGCTCTGTTTTCTTAACGGTCAGCCTATTGCTCGCATGGTCTGCCGTCAAAGCGGCGTCGCCCTTTGACACACCGCCACCTGCTGAGCCTGCTTCGCCTTTCGGACAGGCATCCCCTTTCGGGCAACCGTCTCCATTTGGGCAAGCTACCCCCTTTAACCAAGCAGCACCCAAACCGCCTGCTTCGTCAAAACCTGCTCCACCAGCAAGTTATGTGCTTGGTTCGCCCACTTACACGGCCAAAAAATCCATCACGCTTGAGGGCTTAATGAAAGAGGTCTACCCCAACAGCCCCTTGCATGCCACCATTTTAAACAAAGCACTGGTGAGTGCCAATCCTAAATTGCTCAACGGCAAGACCACTCAAAGCATTCAACGCAGCGCAACATTGAACATTCCCGATCACACACAATTGATTGTTCAAACCTTGTCACCTTACGCACCACCGGCACCGCCACCGCCACCCCCTATGGCATTTGCGCCACCGCCGCCACCAGCCGAGGCAAACCAAAACGGATCTCAGTCCAGCGACCCCTCTTCTCGCAGGCTCTGGGTCCGCTTCCCGTGATCACGGGGGCAGAGGCGCTGGTAGCGCCTAGCCGCATCAACCCTATTTATTTAGATGGCAAACTGCTGACGTTTCAAGCCAGCATTGCCCAAGACCTCGGCCTGAAAGACGGCCAAATTGTTCAAGCCCTGGTGAGGTTGCATGGTGATCAGCCAAAGCTCTTACTGCAAGGCCGCATGATAGATGCGCCTGCTTCTGCATTGTCAGCGCCGGGCGAATCGATGTGGCTTAGAGTTCAAAACAAAGCAGAGGGGCAATGGAGCTTTCAGCCTGTTCCTGCGCCGGCAGGCACACAAGCCCCCGGCACAGCCTTAACACTCACTGCACCAACCGTGATGATGGCGCCCAGCCTTGCGCCCGTGGTTTCACGCATTGCCAATTTACTCTACAGGCCCACAGGTGCAGTAGAGTTATCGCAACTCTACAAGCCAGGCACCTTAGATGCATTGCTTGACACCATTGCCAGGCCCGATTTGTTGACTCAGTGGCGCGGCTTGCAATTGAGCATGTCACAACTCACGCCATCTGCCCTCAAACAAGCCATGATGGGTGCGATGGGGTCAGAGGTTTGGTTGTCTAGAGGCATGCCAACGGCCCTACAAGACCCCAAACAAATGTTGCGAAGACTGATCGATGCAATCAGCACAAACAATCTCAGCACGGCTCAATCGAGCGATGGCGACGACACTGATTCAATGGGCATTGTTTCCAGATTGCAGCGCGCGGTAGATGACTTAGAGGCCAGCCAAGTGAAAGCTGTTCAAGCACAAGCGCAGCAAGAAATATTGTTCAACATGACTCTGCCTTTTGCAGACGCCAACCCGGTTGAGCTCACCATCAGACGTGGGCCTAAAAAAGAGGGTGAATCACCTTTGTTGATCATCAATGTGCATTCAAAGAGCGAAGAATTAGGACCTGTCTGGCTCAAAACTCAACTGGCCAATTCCGAGCAAGTTGAGCTGACCATGTGGTCCGAGGACCCCAATGTGGTCTCTCAGGCAAGATCTCGCTCAAGCCTTCTGGGACAAGAACTCAGCAACGCAGGCCTCACCATGAAAAGCTTTCAAGTGGTTCAAGGTGCTCGCCCAACTGAAACCGCTGTTTGGGCGCCTTCAGGTCGTGGTTTGGTGGTGGATGTGTCAGCATGAGCAACTTCACACGCAAAGCTGTAGCCTTGGCCTATGGCAAAAATCCTGTACCCGTGGTGACTGCCAAAGGAGAAGAAGATTTGGCTTGGCGCATGATTGAAGAGGCGCGCAAGCAAGGCGTCTTCATTTCGGAAGATCCGCAACTCTTAGCGCTCTTAAGCCGATTGAATGTCGATGAAGAAATTCCGCGCGAACTCTACACGGCGGTTGCGGTTGTATTGTCTTGGGTTTACTGGCTTAAAGATATGCGCCCTGGCGACGAAAAAACCAAGTGATTTGATTCAAATTTCTTGATACCCGCGACCCTTGCTGAATCGCGCGACCTGGCCCAGACGGTCATAAACCTCCACAGGGCTGCCAGATTCCCCTGTGTGCAAACTGTGCAAAGTACCTCGAATGGTGTCGAGTTTTCTTTCAATGAGCACCGCATTGCGACGGTGCAAGTCTCTGCAATCCACCAAAAGCAATTTTAAATCTTCAAATTCTGGCAAGCTTTGAAGATCCTCAGCAGAAGGGCAGCGCAGACTTAAACCTGCCAACAATTCATTTTTGCCAGGTTGCAATGCCTCAAATCTGTCCAAGTCTTGGACTTTAAGTGCTTCGAACTCTAAGAGTAAGAGCTCAGAAAGCTGTTTTGCTAGCGAAAGTGCAGACTCACTCACTGATCATCTGCTCAATGGCATGAAAGCTCTCTGCAATGAGGCGGGGGTTGAGCGGGTAGTTGCCATCTTTCAGGGCTTGCTTGATGGCATCGACTTTAACGCGGTCAAAGTCGGGCTCAGCCATGGCGCGGGCACTCACATTGCTTAATTGCAAGGCATCAGGGCCAGGCGCGTGTGTGCTTGGCTTGGCAGCGCCAGCACCTGCAGGCGCTGAATCCGGTGCAGCCGGCTTAGGAGCAGCCTTGTCAATAGCGCTGCGCACGGACGGGTCCGACTGGGCTCGTCTTCCAAAGTTTGAAACTGGATCGGTCATGGCAGGCTCTCTTTCTTTTCGTGTGCATGGTCCACTTTTGAAGCTTGGACATGCTCAGTATCGTCAGCTTAATCTAGAACTTGAGGATTATTTTCACAAAAAATGGGAAGTCTTTCAAAATTTTTGAATTTCACATACCCAAAGTCAATCATTGCAGGCCTTTCACCATGCTGGGGCCAGTGACAACACCCGAAATCTGGCGCCCAGACTCGGTGTTTTTGAGCCTGACTTGCTCACCCATTCGGCCATCCTGAAGGGCCTCTACCCTGACAGTGATTAAAAACCCAGACTTTTCACCCACAGTCATGGTCACCAATTGGCCTTGCTTGACCAAAATGGCCCTGCGAATGTCCGAGCTTCTCAAAGCCTGGCCAGCCGATAAATCTCTGACCGCCTCTGCTGTCAACGCATCTTTCATGCTCTGCAACAGGCTGTTGTCAGCCGGTCCACCCGTCTGGCTGACCTCTTCAAGCATGTCAGCCTCAATGACCGTGCCACGCTGAATCAGCCTTTTGGGCATCACCACAGTTTTAGACACAGGCGCAACAACAACAGCAGGCGAGGCACTTGAAGTCAAGGGTTTACCCTGACTTGCAGCCGGTGCAATGGCCTGAACTGGCGGTGGCAAAGGCATTGAAACCTGTAAATACAGTTGCCATACAGGATCGGCACATCTCACCCGAACTGTATCTTTGGATGTAAAAGGATGGTCAACCGTGAGTGATTTGCTGCAAGATTGCACTTGAACCCTTGGGTCAAGCGGCGCAATCTTGACTTCATCCACACTCACCTTGTGTGTTTCGCCCATCCAGGACTTCACCTGATTGAACATGGAAGCTTGCGAACCAATTTGCGGGGCTGGCTGCGCAAAACCGACACCCCAGCCCATGAACCAAGCCGCAATGGCTAGGCACAATATTTGCATCCCATTGAGGGAGGGTGTTGAAGTTTTGACACAATTTTTAGACATAACGGAACTATTGCAATAAAGATGCCACGAGCCCAAGGGTTCTTGGGTTCACCCACTTGCCAAAACAGCTGCCATGAAAATTGACAACCCGATTCACAACACGAGTTTCACGCCCGCTGCGCAAGCCACGGTCAGCACGGGGGAGCCAACAGCGTCTGGCGCCTTGAGCACCAATTTTGCCAATGTTTTAGAAAAAACCAAATTGGCAGATGCCCCTGCTACACGGATCACCAAATCGGGCGACACCCTCGTCGGCATTGTGCGCGATGAAGCCAAAGCCAAAGGCATTACCCTCACAGGATCACAAGAATACAAACTGGCCTTGTCGCTTGCATCCCACAATGACATTGCCAACCCCAACCAAATTAGCACGGGCCGAGCGTTACAAACAGGCAACTTAAGCGCCATGCTAGACGATTTGCCCAATCTGAACACTGCTTTGGCGCAAAACAATGCGGGTAAATCAAATGCAGCCACCAACATCGTGTCAACGGCCCAGGTGCTACAAGCTAATAAGAACATACCTGCTCAAAGGCCCCCAGTGGCCAGGGCACCAACGGTATCTCAACATCCGGTTTTGGCTCAGACTTTAGACCGCGCCGTGGCCAGAGGCTTTATTCCAGGCAATGAAAAGCAAGATGTTTTCAACAAAATTTTGCAAGTGGCCAATAAGCATAAGTTTTCACCTGATGATTTTGCCCGCCTCACCCTCATGGAGAGCGATGGCATGAACCCGCAGGCCACCAACCAACGTTGCCACGGCATCATTCAGTTTTGCGATGGTCCCGCACGCGGTGCAGCTGGGGTTGGCTTTGGCGAAAAGCCCAAAGCCATCTTGGGTTTGAGCGTTTATCAGCAACTGCACCTGGTGGACACCTACTTTGAAAATGTGGGCTTGCCCAAATCGGGCGGCGTGCCTTTGGACGAGCTCTATTTGGCAGTGCTTCAGCCTGCTGCGCGCAATGAGACGCGCGCTGAAGCGCCTTTGGGTATTCCAGGCAAGCAAGCCCTCAAACTGTACGAGGGCAACGACGCCCAAGCGCCCATCACTCGCAACAGCATTACACAAGGCTTGGTGCAAAACGCCATCGACAGGTTGAACACCAACAACACATCGCCGCGCAACCGACTGCAATTACAAAAAACGGCCGAGTACCAGTCCAACGAAGCGTCGCGGGTTTGGAAGCGCTAAACAGTCAGTGAATCAGGCTAACAGCGCGCCATTCAGCCGGCAAGCCCACAAAGCCCCAAAGCGGCAAGCCCTTGCCGCTGAACAATTTGACACCAGGCCTGTGCGCCTCTGCTTTTGTCGCAATGACAACTTACGTGTCAAAAACCCCTCTCAAAACGGCAAAAAAATCATGGCATGAGTTTTGCAATCGTCTGTACTTAAGCGGACTTGAGTCCACGATCTGTCGGTAAATCGGCATTGATTTTTTAGCAAGGAAGGGCGAAACATGAACATGATCGACAGTGCTTTAGGAGTGCATGCACAAGCCCTTGGCGTGCGCAGTCGCCGCATGGAATTGCTTGGCATGAACATTGCCAACTCCGATACGCCAGGCTTCAAGGCCAAAGACGTTGACTTCAAAAGCGTGCTCCAAGCCGCGCATGCAAGCAGCCTCAGCATCACCAACAAAGGTCATGTGCCACTCACTGAATCTGGCAGCCCCGATGGTGAGATGTACCGCATTCCATTTGACACATCATTTGACGGCAACACCGTTGAGATGAATGTGGAACAAGCCAAGTTTGGTCAAGCAGCCGCTGACTACCAAGCCACTTTGAACATATTAGAAAACCGCGTTGGCGGCATTCGCAAAGCATTGCGAGGAGATTGACCATGGCCTTAGAAGATATTTTTGGCGTCGCCGGTTCAGCGCTGAATGCGCAAACCACGCGCATGAATACCACCGCATCCAACTTGGCCAATGCGGCCACAGTTGCAGGTTCTGAAGATGGCGCATTTCGCGCCAAACGGGCCGTATTCAAATCTATTTTGGCCGACCAGATGGGCGGCGACACCAATGGAGGTGGCATCAAGGTAGACAAGCTCATTGATGACCCGTCACCTATTCGAAAAATGTCAGAGCCAGGCAACCCCTTGGCCGACAAAGAAGGCTACATCTATTTGTCCAACGTGAACGAGATGACCGAGATGGTGGAAATGATGGCCGCCTCGCGCTCTTACCAAAACAACGTTGAAGTGGTGAACACCACTCGCCAACTCATGATGCGCACCATTGACATCATCAAAAGCTGATAGCAGTTAAAGGAACACAACACCATGATGTCATTGAGTACCAACAACAGTTTGAGCGCAGCCGCGCAAACTGCCAATAAAACAATCAACGCACCTGCAGGCATTAAAACGACTGCAGATGCAGCCAATGAAGCACTTGCCGCCAAGTCAAGCAGCGGCATGGGCCAAAAAGATTTCCTCACGCTATTTACCACTCAGCTGAAGTGCCAGGACCCTTTAGATCCTGTGAAAAATGAAGCTTTCGTTGCACAACTGGCACAGTTCTCACAACTCGAAGCCACAACAGGCATGTCTGAAACCCTCAAAGCTTATGTTGACAGCATGGCCGGTGAGCGCATGATGAGCAGCACCAACATGATTGGCAAGACAGTCGCAGTGGCTGATGCACCTGCCATCATTTCTGGTGACAAGCCTGCACAGGGCTTTGTCACACTGCCTAATGGCGCTGAAGGCGTCAAACTTCAGGTCTACAACGACAAGGGTCAAATCGTGGCCACACAGGTAATGGGCGCCCAAAAAATGGGTGACATGCCATGGGTGTGGGACGGCTCCAACGATGCTGGCAGCCGCGTTCCCGATGGCAACTATTTCTTTAAAGCAACCGTGGTCAGCCAAGGCAAGACCACTACGCCTTCCGTCAATGTGCTGTCCACCGTGACTGGCGTGAACCAGGCCATCGACAAATCCATCATGTTGGAAGTTGCAGGCGGCAAGAGCGTGAAGCTCATCGATGTGCAGCGCATTGGCAGCTAAGCCAAGCCCAAATATTCAAGCAAGTTAATTCCTTAAGGAGCATTCAAAAATGTCTTTCTATACCTCGCTGACCGGCTTGAACGCCGCAACCGCCATGTTGGGCGTGACCTCCAACAACATCTCCAACGTGGGTACCACCGGATTCAAACGATCACGCGCCGACTTTGGCGACATTTTTGCGACATCACCACTGCAAAAAGCGTCGTCTACCGTTGGTCAGGGTGTGTCACTGAAACAAGTTTCACAGGAATTTGGACAAGGTAACATTTCTTTCTCCTCCAACGCACTTGACTTGGCTGTGACGGGTGACGGTTTCTTCCCACTTCGCTCAGCCGACGGCTTGCAAGAAGTGTTTACGCGTAACGGATCTTTCCTGCTGAACGAACAGTTCAACGTGGTGAACTCTTCTGGACAACGCTTGATGGCGGCGACAGTTGACTCGACCGGTTCTGCGAACGTGAACGAACGTGTGGTGCTGACCATTCCCCAGAAAACATCTGGCGAAGCCAAGCAAACATCGGTGGTGTCATTAGGTCTTAACTTCCCTGCTGATGCTGGCGTTATTACTGAAACATTCAACCGTGCCAACCCAGCCACCTACAACAAGTCAACAGCGTTTACCGTTTATGACAATGGTGGTAACGGCTACCTGGCCACTATTTATTACGTTAAAACCGCCAACGCGAATCAGAACGTGCCTTATAACAAATGGCAGACTCATGTGTTCGTGGGTGAAGATGCTGTGGAAGCTTCTTTGGTTCAAGCCACTGACAACAACTCTGAAAAACTGTATGTCAATCAATACGGTCAGATTCAGCCCTACAGCAAGGTAAAAGACGAATTAACAACAGCCAAAACACAGTTGTTCTCATTGGATGAACTGACTGACAAGCGCACGTCCGTGCCAGCAAGTGTTGCAGGCACCGCCATCTCTGGATATGACCTCACATCGGGCATTAACTTCTCCACGACTGAGGCATTTACGACCACCAATTTAAAAGGTTTGATGACGGTCAACTTTGAAGACTCCACGCTTCCAGTTTCTCTGGACTTAAGTCATTTAAAGTCAATCAACTCTACTTTGACCGGTACGCAAATTGCGTCTGAAATCACAGCCGTCATGAATCGACAGTTTGGCGATCAAGGCTATTTTGATCTGAGTGACACTTCCAGTAAAACCTTTCAAATTTCAACGTCAAGGTTAACGACTGGCAGCGGCAGCTCTGCAACGCCCTTAACCGTCACCTTGGCACAAGGAACAGCCATTCCCGACATGACCAAGGCCACGATTCCGCAAGTGGTTGCGGCCATTCAAGCGCAACTCGATGCCAGCACAACCCTCACCACAGGCACCAGCCCTAATTTCACCAACCGAGTCCTTGTCTCATACGACTACGCTACGCAGGGCTTCAAATTTACCGACAGCACCAACACCTTGAGTGTTAAGTCAGGTGGTGTCACTAAAAATGAGGTCCTAGGTTTCCCCGTCACCGCAACTGCTTTGAGTGACTCAGGCTTGTCTGGCATCAAAGCCATTCCCAATGGTGTGAGTGAACGTGCCAAAGTCGAACAACGTTATGGCATGAAAGTGGAGTACGACTCTGTGAACAAAGTGTTCACCATGAAGTCAGGCACCACAGGTGACGAATCCAGCATTGCCATTACAGGCTCTACAGCAACAGCCACGGCCTTGCTGGGGTTTAGCAATACAGCGGTTACCAAATCTGCCTTAGCCACCCGCGGTATTTCATCCACACCAGCGATTGCAGTTGGCACCACACCCACCATCAATTTGGCCAACAACTTTGCAGTTGACGCCACCAACAACACCTTTGTGGTCACGGTTGACGGCATCAAAGGCACTGTGGTCCTGCCCATTGACTCTAACTATTCTTTGTCGACCTTCATGTCAAAGTTGGAAAAAGGCATCAATGCCATGGGTTCCAACGCGACAGTGGCTGGCGGCACCCCCACAACAGTGAACGGCGTCAAAGTCTCTTATGACGCCATCAACAACAAGTTTATCTTTACCACTGGCTCCAAAGGTTCTGACTCCTTCATCAAAATTTCTGGCAGCTCCAACTGGGGTCTGGAAACAGTTGAAGCGGGTCGTGGTACCACCTCAACTTGGATCAACCCGACACAACACAAAGACGTGGTCAGTGGTGCCTTGCAACCTAAATACATTGACGGTGCAGGCGCTGAAACCACCAACGGCGACGGCTTCACCACCTTGCCAGCCTGGTCACCCATCTACCTAGACAAAGGCGAGCTGACCTTTGACACCGGCGGTAACCTGGTGTCGCCTGTCGAAGGCACGCAGTTGGAAACTGTGTACCTGGCGGGTGGTAAAGGTGCTTTGACCATCAACATTGACTATTCAGCCTCCACACAGTTCTCATCAGCGTTTGCGGTGTTGTCGCAATCTCAAGACGGCGCCCCAGAGGGTGACTTGGTGGGCGTGACGATTGGCAACGACGGATTGGTCAGCGCTTCGTTCTCCAACGGCACCCAAAAATCGTTGGCAAAGATCTTGCTTGTTAACTTTTCAAGCCCTGTAGGTTTACGTCAAATTGGTGACTCCAGCTTCTTGGCTTCGGCGGCTTCCGGCAAACCTATTTTGGGTACGGCGGGTAGCGCTGGCTTCGGAACCCTTCGCGCTGGTGCCACAGAACGGGCCAACGTGGACTTGACGCAAGAGTTGGTGGACTTGATCACCGCTCAGCGTAACTTCCAAGCCAACGCGAAAGCGATTGAGACCTCGAGCACGATGACGTCCGCGATCATTAACTTGAGATCTTAATTGTCAAGCTTTTGACTATTTTGAATTGAACTGACAGGAAACCGACATGGACCGCTTAGCTTTCAACGCCTCCGCTGCCATTGCAGAGTCGCGCACAGCCCAGCACATGACCAACAACGAATTGGCCAACGTGTCGACGCCCGGTTTCAAGCGCAGTTTTGAATCCGCCATGCAAAGTGTGACGGCGGTTGGCTCTGGCTTTTCCTCGCGCATTCAACCTAAATCCTTGAACGTTGACACCATCATCATGACGCCTGGCACCGTGATGTCTACAGGTCGTGACCTTGATGTCGCTTTAAACGACAAAGCTGTTTTGGGCGTGACAGGCACTGACGATACTTTGGCCTTTACACGACGTGGCGACCTTAAGCTTTCGTCAAAAGGCATCTTAGAAACAGGCAATGGCCATGTGGTGCGTGGACAAAGTGGCGGCCCCATTACTGTCCCCCCGGGCTTTAAAGCCGTGATCAATTCAGATGGCGCTGTTTATGCAGAAAACCCCACGACCACGGGCGTTTCAAAGCCTGTGCTCATTGACAGATTGATGCTGCGCAATGCAGATGGCGTGAACCTTTCTAGACGAGCCGATGGTTTGTTTGGTGTTGAAGGCAAGCCCAGTGGTACCGACATTCCAGAGAGCAAAGCCATGCTGTCTGTGAATCCCAAGTCATTGGAAGGCAGCAACGTGAATGCGTTGTCAGTCATGGTTCGATTGATGGACTTAAGCCGTTCGTTTGAACAAAACGTGAACGTGATTAAGCAGAGTAAAGATGCAGACGAGTCTGGCGCAACCATGATGCGCAACTCTTGAACTTAACAAATAATTGAAAAGGAGCTAGCCATGGATGCTTCAATGTGGGTTGCCAAAACGGGCCTCGACGCGCAACAAACGCGCATGAATGTCATATCGAATAACTTGGCCAACGTGAACACGTCTGGCTTTAAGCGCGATCGCGCTGTTTTTGAAGACTTGCTCTATCAAAATGTGCGCCAAGCGGGCGGTCAAACGGGCACCAACACCCAAGCGCCAACTGGCTTGATGCTGGGTACAGGTGTGCGCGTGGTGGCCACCGAAAAATTGCACTCTCAAGGCAACATGGTCAACACACAAAACCCATTAGACATGGCCATTGCTGGCGATGGGTTTTTCCAGATATCACAAGCCGATGGCACGATTGCTTACACCCGCGATGGCAATTTCAAATTGTCTTCAACGGGCCAGTTGGTCACTTCTGGTGGCGCACTTTTGCAACCAGCCATCACCATTCCCAATACCGCATCGAGCGTGACAGTGGGCCGTGACGGCACCGTGTCAATTGAACTGGCAGCGGGTGGCTCTCAAGTGATTGGTCAAATTCAGTTGGCTCGTTTTGTCAACCCAGGTGGTTTGGAATCCAAGGGCCAAAACTTGATGAAAGAAACACCTGCCAGCGGCACACCTCAAGTGCTGCAGCCTGGCGTGAACGGCGCGGGCTCTTTGATGCAAGGCACCTTAGAAGCTTCCAACGTGAATGTGGTGGAAGAAATGGTCAACATGATTGAGACACAGCGCGCTTACGAGATTAACTCTAAGGCCATCTCTGCGGTTGACGGCATGTTGAAGTTTGTGAACAACAACCTTTAATTCATCCAGACTAATTTAAGTCGACAAGGACTGAGTCACACCATGAAAAAATTTGCATTGATAACTTCTTCTAGCCTGCTGCGCGGGTCTCTTGTTGCCGGCATGATCTGTGGCTTGACAGCTTGCGGCTCCGTGCCTTCTTCCAACATGGGTCATTCGCCTCAGTTTGAACCTGTCTACCCTATTGCTTCAGGACCCGCCAAGCCCGCAACAGGCGCCATTTATGTGGGCCGTCAAAGCGACAGTTGGTTCGGCAAGAGCAAAAGTTTTCAAGTGGGCGATGTGATCACGGTTTTGTTGAACGAATCTTCACAAGCCACACGCACTCAAAACGGCACCATTACCCGCGAATCCAAAAACGACATGGTTCCCACTGGCTTGGCCAATTGGGGCAAGGGTCTGGGTGGTTTCATGAACGGCATCAAGATGGATGGCTCTAGCATGTCCAACAAAGGCACTGGCGCTGCTGATCAGCAAGCTACTTTGACTGGTTCGGTTGCAGTGTCTGTGGTTGAAGTCATGCCCAACGGCAATTTGGTCTTGCGCGGCGAAAAACAATTAGCCCTCACAGAAGGCTCCGAAATTATTCAAGTGGCCGGCATTATCCGTCCCGACGATGTGGCGCCCAACAACACGGTGCAATCGCGCCGCTTGGCCAATGCCCAAATTGCTTACCGCGGCAGCGGTGACTTGGCCAATGCCACCAAAGCGGGCTGGGGTACCAGTGCGCTTTTGAAGATCTGGCCTTTCTAAGTCAAGCCTATTTTTGAACCTGAATTTCCATTAAGAACATCATGAAATCCTGGCTCGCTTTATTTCTAACATTGACATTGTCCAGTGGCACTGTCTTGGCCGATCGCATCAAAGATCTGACCTCTGTGGCGGCTATGCGCAGTAACCAACTCATTGGTTATGGCTTGGTGGTCGGCTTGAACGGCTCAGGCGATGGCGCTGACGTTTCCTTCACCGCTCAAAGCATGAAGACCTTGCTCAATCGTTTGGGAGTGAGCTTAGAGGGACCTTTGTCTGACTTTGAAACAGCTTCTAGCTCAGGCAAGATTGACATTAAAAACACGGCCGCCGTCATGGTGACCGCTGAATTGCCAGGCTTTGCAAAGCCAGGCCAAAAAATAGATGTGACTGTTTCAGCCATCGGTAAAGCTTCCAACTTGCGCGGTGGCACATTGCTACTGACCAGCTTGCGGGGTGTTGATGGCGAAATTTATGCCATTTCGCAAGGCTCTTTGGCAGCCACAGGCATTGATGCCGCCGCTGGCACAGGACCCAAAGTGGTCATTGGTGTGCCCACCGCTGCTCGCATTCCACAGGGTGCTACTGTTGAGCGCATTGTCGACAATCCCTTTGACAAAGCAGATCGCGTTGTTTTGAATGTTCGTGACAGCGACTTCACCACAACCACCGCCATTGTGAATGTGATCAATTCAAGATTTGGTGCTGACGTCGCTCGCGCCATGGATGGCGTTACGGTTTCTTTGCAAGCTCCTCTGGACCTGACGCAACGCGTTGCGTTCATGAGCATGGTTGAAAACATGGACGTCATGCCAGGCGAGCCACCAGCCCGCGTGGTCGTCAATGCACGAACAGGCACTGTGGTCATTAGCCGCAATGTGCGTGTCACTGCAGCGGCCGTTGCCCACGGCACCATTTCTGTGGCTGTGTCTGTGACCAACGAAGTTGCGCAGCCTGGACCGTTTAGTTTCGGAGGTACAACAGCGCCCGTTCAAAATGCTGAAGTGACCGTGAGCGAGCCCAACAAACCCATGTTCTTGTTCAACCCAGGTGTTGACTTGCGTCAAATTGTGGACGCCGTGAACCAAGTTGGCGCCACCCCTTCTGCACTCATTGCCATTCTGGAAGCGCTTAAAAGCGCTGGCAGTTTGCGCGCCGATTTGCTCGTGATCTAAAGCTTGAACAAAAAGGCACCGAGAGAACACCATGGACAACCCCGTTGGCAACACCCGCTCTTACCTTGACTTTGATGGCCTTGGCCAACTCAAGGGACAGGCGCGTCAAGATGCCAAGGCCGCCACTCGCGAAACTGCACAGCAGTTTGAAGCCCTCTTCATCCAAATGATGATGAAGTCCATGCGCGACTCTGTGGTCAAAAGTGACTTGTCTGAAAATGCGCCGCTTGATTCTTATCAGTCCATGTTTGACAAAGAAGTCTCCATGCAACTGGCCAAGCGCAACAGCATGGGCTTGGCCGACATGCTGGTCAAGAATTTAGAACAGCAGCAAGCGGCTGTTGTCAGCACCGCTGAAATGCTCAAGATGCGAGAAGACGGTGCTTTGCCACCTGCCAAGCCTCTTTCATTGAATCCGAAAGAAACCCCTTTGCCTTTGAACAAAGAGCAGCGCCCTGAATTCAAGTTGCCTAAGAGCGGCGCTATTCCTCTGAACATGATGCCAGGCCTAGGCAAAAACTTTGATCGGAGCAGCTTATGACCGACTTAGTTGGCGTTGCCTCCAATGCGGTTTCGTCTTATCAGCGCGCCTTAGGCACCATCAGTAACAACATTGCCAACGTGGCCACCGACGGCTACTCTCGGCAAGAAGTGGTGCTGCAAGCCAACCCTGTGGCCAAGGTCGGCAACACTTACATGGGCACTGGCGTGACGGTAGACCGTTTGCAGCGCCAATACGACACCTTTGTTGAATCCAATTTGCGCAGTAGCAACAGCGACTTGCTCAGTCAAGAACCCATGGTGAATTACGCCAACCGCGTGATCGACATCATGGGCGGCCCCTCCATGGGCTTAAGCAGTGCACTCGACCAATTCTTTGGCTCCGCTCGCAATTTGTCTGCCGATCCTGCCTCTAGCGTACTGCGTGGTAGTTTTGTGCGCGATGCAGAAAACTTAGCCACACGTTTTGGGCAGTTATCTTCCCAATTGGATTTGGTTCAAAGCGAGACCGATCAGTTGGTGGACGCCAATGTGTCTGAAATGAACACCATCATTCAGCAATTGGCAGAAATCAACACTCAGTTAACGAAACAAAAGAATGCAAGCAATCAGCCGCCCGATTTGCTTGATCAACGCGACAAACTGCTCAAAGATTTGTCCAGTTATGCGCGCATCAACACATTCTTCCAAGAAAACGGCTCCGTAACTGTCAGCCTTGGCCCTTCCATCACACGTGATTTGGTGGTCGATGGCATCAAGTCATTTCGCATCGGCACCAGCTTCAGTGCGGCGTCCCCCGAAAAAGTAGCGCTGGTCATTGACCCTTACGGCGATGCTGCGCCCTTGACTTCGCTCACCAGCGGAAAACTCTCAGGCCTGATGAGTTTTCGCGAGCAAGTGTTGGGCAGCAGTCGCAGCGCACTCAATGTGCTGGCCAACTCCGTGGTCAAAGAAGTTAACGCACTGCACGAAGGCGGCATTGATGCCTATGGCAACAAAGGTGAAGCACTTTTCACACTTGACGCCACCAACACCGCTGCAGCGGGCACCATGAAAGTGGCTTTTTCTGATCCCTTGCGTGTGGCCGCTGCAGCCCAATTCCGAGTGATTGAAGCGCCCAACAACACCAGCGGCGCCGATGCCAACGTGGCTTACGAACCCCCCGTGACCACCGGCCCCAAAGCACTCAATGAAGTCTTGGTTAACAACGCGAACGCCAGTTCTGCCGTTAACTTGCACGTGACCATCAGCCGCCCTGTCGGCGCTGTGGCCACCATTCCCAATGGTTTCAACGACGTCCAGATTTTCATGGGCGAAGCCGATGCGGGTCAGCAGTTGCAAGTGTTCACTCGCGATGGCCGCCAAATTATTGGCGCGTCAATTGCAACAGACACCACCCTTCAAGGTCAAGTGATGACGGCGGCCAATGGCTTTGTGCCCAATGCCACTTACAGCGCACAGTATTTGAATGTGAATGGCGCTGCCAGCTACAAAGACCTCAGCGTGTTTTACGGCGCCAAAGCCAATATGCAATCGGTAGCGCAGTGGGACTTGTCTGAGACAGATCCAGAAAAACACACCGTCTTACCCAACAAGTTAATGCCAGCCATTTTGGAAGGCGACCGCATGTTGGCCATGTCTGCCATCAGCGATGGCATGTTCAAGCTCAACGGCGTGAGCTTAGGCGCGCAAGCACCTGCCACTGCAGCTGCCGGCATACAAGCCTCTGATTTAAAGACTTGGATCAACACCGCGATCACTGCGGCAAAGCAAGCGGGCGCTACAGAAACACGTTTGGCCAAATTCTCTGTCAGCGCTACAAACGACATCAAAGTTCCAGCCAAGCAAATCAATTTAAAGCTAGGCATCACGCTGGCAGGTGCTACTGGCACCGCTGTGAGCATTGCCTCTTCAGACACGACCAATGGCTATGCAAGTTTGCAAGCCATGGTCACCGCCATCAACAACGCCAGCGCCACCACCAAGGTGGTGGCCACACAAGATGCCAATGGCGATTTGGTTTTAAGCAACTTGAGTGGCACTGAAGGCAACGACATCACAGTCAGCGGTGTGGTGCCCAATTCACTGGGCATTGCCACTGGCACCTACAAAGGCCGAATCAGCATTACCCGCGAGCTTGACACTGGCGCAGACACACCCGTAGAGCTGGGCTTTGGCTCCGGCACACCCGCCGACTTGGCCAAACTGGGTTTCAAAACTGGCGCCTACCTCAAAGGCTCAGCCAGCGAAGATTTGCTGGTGTTTGTGACTGGCACAGGCGACGCCAAAATCAATGCGACTTATTCAGGCGCTGTGGTCAATGCCAAAGAGTCATTGCGCACACAGCCCTTGCAAATCAAATTTGATTCGGCCACCCACTACACCATTACCGACATCAGCACTCAAACCGAAGTGGCCTCGCGCAACTTTGACCCTACGCAGTCAGAGTTGTTCATTGCTTATCAGGGCTTGAAGATTGGTTTCTCAAATCCTCCCAAAGCAGGTGATCTGTTCACGATTGACGGCAACAAAGACGGCACCGGCAACAACGAAAACATGATGGCCATTGCCAGCTTGGAAAGCAAAAACGTCATGGGCGGCGGCAAAACCATGGGCGCCTATTACATCGACCATGTGAACGACATGGGCAACATTGCCCGTCAAGCAGCCATCTCGCAATCTGCATTGCAAGTGGTTTACGACCAAGCCGTGACTGCCCGTGACGAAGTGTCGGGCGTGAGCCTAGACCAAGAAGCTGCAGATCTGATTCGCTTTCAGCAAGCGTATCAAGCGGCTGCCAAAATTTTGCAAGTGGCCAGCCAGCTGTTTGACAGCGTGCTGCAGGTTCGCTAAGTCCAGGCCAAGAAATAAACAGGACACACCATGAAAATCTCAACCCACTTGATGTTTGATCGCGCCTCGCATCAGATGTCGTCGGCGCAAACCAACTTGGCCAAATCGCAGGCGCAGTTGGCGCAGGGTAAACAAATCATCAACCCCAGTGATGCGCCCGACCAAGCCTCTGCGGTGCAGCGCTTGAAATCCATTTTATCGCGCCAAGACAGCTATCAAACGGCACTGAACACCGTTCAAAACAGACTTCAAGGCGAAGACAGCACTTTGTCCAGCGTGAGCGATTTGCTCATTCGCGCCAAAGAAATTGCAGTTCAAGCCAACAACGACACCTTAAGCCCCGACAACCGCAAAGCCTTGGGCGTAGAGCTGCAAGGTCTGCGCGATCAGATGTTGAGTTTGGCCAACACCAAAGACACCAGCGGCAATTATTTGTTTGCTGGCAGCAAAGTGACACAGCCACCTTTTGTGGCTGTGGCCGGCGGCAGCCCACAGTACGTGGGCGACCAAACCCGCATGAACGTCATGGTGGGCGAAAACCGCAGCATGCCCATCAACCGCACAGGCACCGATGCGTTTGTGCCCATTAACCGCACGCTGCCAGACGGCAAAATTCAAGGCGTTGGCTTCTTCAATGTAATGGACGACTTGATCACGGGCGTGAACACCTCTGACCGCCCTAAAATGCAAGGCGGCCTGGGCGAACTCGACGGCTTACTGAGCGGTCTGAGTATGGCGCGCGCCAACATTGGCTCTGGCCTGAAGGGCATTGAGCAACAAACCAGCGTGATTGAAGACACCGTGTTGAACTTAAAAACCACCTTGTCTTCGGTGGAAGACTTGGACTACGCCAGTGCCATTACCAAAATGAACCAGCAGATGTTGAGCTTAGAGGCTGCACAAAGTAGCTTTGCAAAAATTAGCCAGTTGAACTTGTTCAATTACATCAAATGAATTCTGCTCCAAGGATTTAAATTAAATGGCAGCAGTTACCTCAACCACCAGCACCTCTAGCGCCATTACCGCCTTGGGCGCTGGCTCTGGCATGGACGTGCAAAGCTTGGCCACCAACTTGGTGGAAGCAGAGCGTGCGCCGCGCAAGGCTGTCATTGAAAAGAAAATCACGCAATCTGAAAGTGGCATTTCTGGCTATGCCGCCGTTAAATTTGTATTGAACGATTTGAAAAACGCATTTTCTGGCATCAAAGATCAAAGCGACTTCAATGCCATGACCACGCGTGTGAGCCAAAGCTCAGCAATGGCTGTGACCACCACGGCTACGGCCAGCACTGGCAGCCACTCGGTGAACATTACCAAACTGGCCAAAGCTCAACGCAGTATTTCGGGCAGTGATTCTTCTGGTTTTGCTTCTCCCACTGCACAGCTTAATGGAGGTGCAGCATTTAGCTTGATTTTGTCTAAGGGCAACGGACCTACGCCTAGCAAAGTGTTTAGCCAAGGTACAGCGGATGCAGTTGGTACGACTGGCACTAAATCTACCGCCACCCTCACATTTGCAGCCATGGCAAAGGGTGAATCAGTGAAAGTAAACGGCTTAACTTTCACAGCCAACAAAGCACTCACATCCTCTGAGGTGAGCGTAGCTTTTGCCAACCTCAATGCAGCCAACACCGCAGACCTTACCAATCTGAACACTGGCATGGCGGCCTTTGGTTCTTATTCTGGATCTTTTGCAGCGGGTTATGAATCAGGATCAAACACCGCTGGCGTACTTGTTTTAAGCTCAACTACCAATGGTGCATCAGACATTGAAGCACCTACTAGCTTCAATACCATTGGAATTTCTGCTGCATCTACCACCCCCGCAGGTATGGTGTCTGCCATTAATTCATCGTCATTGGGCATTAGCGCTCAGCTCATTAACACTGGCAACGCTTTAGCGCCTTATCGCATTGTGATTACGGGCTCCACTGGTGCCAGCAACAATTTCACCTTAAGCAGTAAAACATCTGGCAACCCTGGCACTGAAGTAAGCAACGTTAACTTTGGCACCCAACTTCAAGCCGCAGATAACGCCGCCCTCACTGTAGACGGCGTAGCCATTTCCTCTAGCACCAACAAAGTAACCGATGCCATAGCGGGCACCACACTCGATTTGTTCACCACCACCTCAGGCGCCGCAAACTTGGACTTCACGCGTGACACCACAACCGTGAAAGCCAACCTCAAAGCATTAGTTACGGCGTACAACGATGCCAACGCCATGTTGAGTGTGGTGTCCGATCCAAAGTCGACTGTAGAAACCTACGGCGCCACCTTGGTAGGAAACTCAATGGTGACCAGCGTTCGCACACAAATGCGCAACATGGTGACCACCAGTTCCAACACGCCTTCTGGCAACATGACTGCCCTTCGCGACATTGGCATCACTTTAAGCCGAACAGGTGAATTAGAAATTGACCAAGTCAAAATGGACGCCGCACTGCAAAATAACTACGACCAAGTAGTGACCATGCTGACAGCCAATAAAGAAAATCAGTCTGCGCTGAGCACATTGAATGGTGGTGTGTCTAATGAAGCCGTGAAAAAACTCACCAGTCTTTTGGATGCCAACAGCCCCCTTACAACGCAGAGCACCAACCTCACCACCAAGATTTCGAAATACAAAGCGGAACTGGACAAACTCGAAACCCGCATGACTGAGCTGTTGACTCGGTACAAAAAACAATTTTCGGCCATGGAGAGCATGGTAGGCGAAACCAAGTCCACGCAATCCGGCCTGAAGAGCACCTTTGACGGCATGATGGCTTCTTACACCAACAAATAAGTTGGGCGCTCAGGTTGCCATAGATTTGGCCGATTAGTATTGGCTTAAAAGCGCTAATGTCTTTCAATTCGAAGTTTGAATTCGATCACAACGCTTTTCATTCAAATTAAGCTAAAGATTTTGAATTTAAAAAACTGACCTTAAATGAACACTTAAGAATTCTTAAGATTCATTTAATTGTAATTTTTTCAGTAGCCTGCTGAGCTCCATCCAGCACCCGCGGCAACTCATTGCCGAAAGCGGCAATTATTTTCCTCAAGTTCGGCAAGGTGTTGCCGATTCCCAATTCACTGAACTTCTTTTGTGGCAATCCAAGCTCAAAGGACCGTTTGTTATCGGCTAGTTCAGCATACTTTTGAAACAAGGAAGGCCAACTATGAGCTCTGAAATCGGCAATATTGCTGCTGGGGGTGCCGGCGTCGCAGGAATGCGAACACGCACCTCGGCGCCAATCACGCCCAACCCCAGCGCAAGCGCACCCGCACTTGCAGACCAGGCACCTAAAGTGATAGCCCCGAAACCCGTGGCCATTCAATTTAACCCAGCAGAGGCTCGTCAGAACCTCAAAGAAGCCGTCAGTCTTTTGAACCAACAAATGTCTGCCACCAACCGCGGTTTGGGATTTCGCATGGACGAGGTGCTGGACACCCCAGTCGTCACCGTGCGCAGCGACCAAACCGGCGAAGTCGTCCGTCAAATTCCCTCTGAAGTGGTGGTGCGTGTCGCCCACAACATTGAGAAGATGAAGGGTCTGTTTTTCAATGGCAAGGCATGAGACAGCCATTGCCCATTAACACTTTCAATTTAAACGGGGAACATTCATCATGAATCTCAACACTAACCTCAGCGCTATTGCTGCACAAAATTCTTTGCGCGTAACAGGCCTGAACCAAGCATCCGCTATGGAGCGACTGTCTAGCGGCATCCGCATCAATTCAGCTAAAGACGACGCTGCGGGCCTGGCCATCAGCACCCGCATGACCGCCAACATCCGAGGTTTAGCTGCAGCCATTCGCAACGCCAACGACGGCATCTCTTTGACGCAAACCGCTGAGGGTGGCTTGTCCTCCATTGGCGACAACTTGCAACGCATTCGTGAGTTGGCCGTGCAATCTGCCAACACGGGCAACAGCGACTCCGACCGCTCCGCCTTGAACAAGGAAGCTCAATTGTTGATCTCTGAGGTTGACCGCGTTGCCAACAACACGGCCTTCAACGGCATCAAGCTTCTTGACGGCTCGTTCCAGAACCAGTCACTGCAGGTGGGCGCCGGCAGCGATGCCAACGACCGCATTGCCATCTCCATTGGTAGCGCCAAAGTCAGCGCTTTGGGCATTGGCTCCAATTCCAGCTACTCCAAGGTCTTGACCGAAGGCGCTGTCGTTCAAACCAGTGTTCTGGCTGCAGGTGCGTTGTCCATCAACGGCGCACAAATCGGCGCAAGCACTTCAGATGGCGTGTCTTACCGCAGCGCTGACGGCAGCGCTATTGCCAAGGCATCCGCCATTAATGCGGCTTCTGGTTTGACTGGCGTTACTGCCACCGTAAGTAAGACCACGTTAGCTGGCGCTCAAATGGTCCTCGGTACTGCTTCCGCCAATATGGCCGCTACAGCTGCTGGCGATGTTTTAATCAATGGCGTAGACATTGGCGTTATTGGTGCCGCCAGTGGCGTGATTGACCGCGGCACCCAAACTGCTGCTGCTGTGAACGCCAAAACTTCACAAACAGGCGTAACTGCGGTTGCCGACACCACCACAGGTATAGTGACTTTGACTGCAGCAGATGGCCGTAACATCACCGTCAGCAGCACGACTGCAGGTGGCAACAAGACCGGACTTGTTACAGATTACGCATCCACCACTTCAGCTTCCGCTAGTACTGTTGCTGCTGGTGCATTAGTGATTAACGGCGTAGCCATTGGGGCGATCGGCACTGCAGGGGCTGATGCCACTGCTCAAGCAGCACTCGCGGTCGCGGCAATCAACTTAATGACTGCAACGACAGGTGTTGTAGCCTCTGCATCAGGTGGACGCATCACATTGACAATAAATTCAGGCGAGGCCAGGGGTATTGAGATTTCGGGAACTAGCGCAGGCCTGACAAGCTACGGCTTGACCGCAAGTGGCTCAACTACGACAGCAAAACTCACGCTGTCTACCCAAAGCGCCAATGGAATTGTCTTGGGGGGTACCGCAGGTCTGACCTCGACTGGACAATCTGCAGTTGGCTTCAATGCCTCTGTGCTGGCGTCTTCTGGTGGCGTTGATTTGTCAACCGCGACGGGCTCGCAAGCAGCTTTGAACGTTTTGGACAAAGCCATCAACACGGTGACGGACTCACGCGCTTCAATGGGTGCTTACCAAAACCGCTTGACCGCTTCCGTGTCCAACTTGGAGACCAC